>Ga0181575_10002598_pt1 | contig 12776 bp, 10 predicted proteins | sample 101ome_23_FD_145599 | JGI IMG/M metagenome (GOLD analysis project Ga0181575, IMG submission 145599) | Coastal salt marsh microbial communities from the Groves Creek Marsh, Skidaway Island, Georgia - 101411CT metaG (spades assembly) | ecosystem: Environmental > Aquatic > Marine > Intertidal zone... | reverse complement strand
CGCGAGAAGGGGGAGCATTTCTCTAAGCAAAGTCAGCAGGGTCGGCAATACACTCGCTTTCACGAGTGGGGTTATGCAGACAATTACGACGAAGTCATGGCGATCTATCATCAGCAGATCTACGCCATCGATGTTGCTGTGGGCATGGTTCGGGATGCGATCAAGGAAGCGGGGGTCGAGGGCAATACCGTAGTCATTTTCACATCCGACAATGGATTCCTCTGTGGTTCCCACGGCTACGGATCGAAAGTCCTGCCCTACGAAGAAGCATCACGAGCTCCCATGATTGTCTACATTCCCGGTCACGAAAATTCCGGGAAAGGCCTGCGCTGTAAGGCGCTCACTGGCAATGTCGATTTTCATCCGACCATGTTGGAGCTGACGGGTCTTGACGTTCCCAAGGGAATTGACGGTCGAAGCCTCGTTCCGCTCTACGATGATCCCAGCGCCACAACGCACGAGCAGTTGCCCCTTATCAATGTGTGGGGACCGAAACAGGCCCACAGTCTCTCCGTCGTGACGCGTGATTGGAAATACGTCTACTGGCCCTATGACGAGGGCGTTTTTGAGAAAACCGAGGAGCTGTATTTCCTTCGCGAAGATCCCGGTGAACTGGAAAATGCCGCCAAAAACCCGGGGCACTCATCCGCTCTCGAAGACATGCGAAAGCGCTATGATGAGGAGGTGAAATCCTGGAAAGATAAAGCCGTGCCTTACCACAACTACGCTCCGTTTGGAGAATGGTTTGAGCGGGAGTAAGTGGAATCGCCCTCCCTCTGAAACAATCACGGAAGATCAGCGTAGTCCTGTGCTGATGCTGTTTCTCCCGAAAATCCAACAGGGTAAGGTGATTGACCTAACTCCGTTGAATCCCTCACTCAACACTCTTGCCTTGGGAGTTTTGGCTCCTTGAGCTGCTGAAGCGCATGAGCCGCCTTCGGAGCGGTCTGAAGTCTGTTTCTTTCTCGCTGTCGCTCAGTAAACGTCGCGCTGGTAGCGCTTCTCTTTCCGCAAGGCGGTGAGCCAGACTTTGGCGTCTTCGGGAGACTTCTTGCCGTGTTCCTGCGCGATGTCGAGGAGGGCTTGGTTGACGTCTTTGGCCATGCGGGTGGCATCTCCACAGACGTAAAAGTAGGCACCTTTTTCGAGCCATTCCCAGATTTCAGCGCCGCGCTCTTCGAGGCGGTGCTGGACGTAGATTTTTTCTTTCTGGTCCCGGGAAAAGGCGGTGGAAAGTTCCGTCAGGATGCCGTCCTCAAGATAGTCGAGCCAATCCAGCTGATACAGGAAATCGTATGAGAAATGCTGGTCTCCGAAAAAGAGCCAGTTCTTTCCGTTTGCCTCACGGGCGGCGCGCTCCTCAATAAACGCACGGAATGGTGCAATTCCGGTGCCGGGGCCAACCATGATTATTGGAGTCTCGTCGTTTTCGGGTAGGCGGAAGTTGTTATTGGAATGAAAGAAGACCTTGGCTGTGCCGCCGATATCAACTTTGTCGGCGACGTAGGTGGAGCAAACCCCGACTCGATCCCGACCGTGTGCGCTGTAGCGTACTGCTGCGATGGTGAGGTGAACTTCATCGGGATGGGCTGCCTGGCTCGAAGCAATGCTGTAAAGCCGCGGAGCAAGTGGGCGAAGCAGTCCGGTAAATGTATCGACGTCCCATTTTTTGTTGGGATAGCTCTCGAGGAGATCGACGAGCTGGCGCCCCCAAATCCAATCTTTGAAAGCGGCCTTGTCTTCGAGGGCTTTCTGCAAATCCTCGCTTTCGACGACCTTGTTGTATTTCATCGCGATGGCGGGGCTCAGCGATGTGATGTCGAAGTCTGTTTTCAGCGCCTCGGCGAGAGTGGTGTCACCGAGCTTGGAGTTCGCTTCGAGGCCGGTCGCGGCGAGAACGGCCTCGATGTCCTCCCTGCGATTCTCGGGGTAAATTCCGAGTGAGTCGCCGGGCTGGTAGGTGAGGCCGGATCCCTCAAGAGAAAGTTCGACGTGGAGTGTTTCCTTGATCGATCCCGTGCCGTTGAGAACGATCTTTTCAGAAAGCTCGGAAGAATAGGGATTTTTCTTATCGTAAACGGTGGCGGAAGGTGCGACGGCGGGAGCGGCCGCTCCCGGTGCTGCAGGTTCCCCACTTGGTAGCGCGGCGAGAGCGCCGGTGAGCCACTTTTGGAATGGCTCTTCAAAATCGACGTCGCAATCGACGCGATCGTAGATGCGTTCACCACCAAGCTTGTTGATACGCTCGTCGAAGTCTTTTCCGATTTTGCAGAAGTGTTCGTAGCTGGTATCGCCGAGAGCCAGAACGGAGTACTTCACGTTCGGTAGTTGCGGCATCTTGTCGGACATGAATTCCTCGTAGTAGTCGGTCGCTCCTTCGGGAGGATCGCCTTCGCCCCACGTACTGACGATTACGAAAAGGTTTTCAGCCTTGGACATTGTCGCGGCATTGGCATCGGCCATGTTGACGACTTTGGTTTTGAAGCCCTGCTTGCCCGCGGCCTTGGCGACATCGCCAGAGAGCTTTTCCGCGTTTCCTGATTCGGAGCCGTAGAGGATTGTCAGCTCGGTTTTGGCCGCCGGTGCGGTAATGAGCGGCGCTCCAGTGTGGGCGATGCCGGCGTAAAATCCGGAGAGCCAGTTGGCCTGTTCAGCTGAGAGGCCGGCGGCGAGTTGATTCGCGATTTGTTGCTGATCAGGCGAAAGCGGTGAGTTGGCTGGAATGCTCATGGAAGAATAATCTGCTCGGCTACGTCAGTTCAAACGGAGAGGGTTGGCTCGACGAAGTCCTTGTGAAAATCGCGTCCGTTCTCGGTCGCTTTAATATAACCGGCACGAATTGTGAAATCACCGAAGTGCTCTCCGTCTTTACGGTTTTCTGCGTAGTCGCGAATGATAGGCTCGAGAACGGTTTTGATCTCGTCACTTTTAACCGACGGTGCATAGAGCTTGCTGAGGCGTTCGCCGTGAAAGCCGCCACCCAGGTAGAGGTTGTATTTGCCTGGAGCGCGTCCCACAAAACCGATCTCGGAAATGTAGGGACGGGCGCAGCCGTTCGGGCATCCCGTCATGCGAATGGTGATCGCATCGTGGCGAAGCCCGGTATCCTCAAGAACGGATTCGATTTCGGAAACCAGTTCTGGCAGGTAGCGCTGCGATTCGGCGAGGGCGAGTCCGCAAGTGGGAAGCGAAACGCAGGCCATCGAGTTGAGGCGCAGGGCGGAACGCTCGTAGGAGTCGACCATGTTGTATTCTTCAAGAAGCTTTTCGATCTCCGCTTTCTTTCCGGGGGAGATGTTCGCGATGATGAGGTTCTGGTTGGCGGTGAGACGAAAGTCGCCTGCATGAATCTTTGCAATCTCGCGAAGTCCGGTCAGGAGAGGATACTCTTCGGTGTCGTAGACCCGACCATTCTCCACAAACATGGTGTAGTGGAAATTTCCTTCGTGATCTTCGATCCAACCATAGCGATCACCATTGTCTTCGAATTCGAAATCACGTGGTTTCTCAAGTTTGAAGCCGCAGAGCTTTTCCACTTCCTCGCGAAATTTGTTGATGCCGAGACGCTCGATCGTGTATTTCAGTCGGGCATTCGTTCGGACGTCGCGATTTCCGTGGTCACGCTGAACGCGGACGACAGCCTCGCCGACTTTGACGGCTTGGTCAGGAGTGCAGAAACCGAGAATATCGGCGAGACGGGGGAATGTCTCCTCGTTTCCGTGAGTCATTCCCATTCCTCCACCAACAGTGATGTTGTAGCCGCCGATTTTGTCATCACCTTCAAGGATTGCGATGTATCCCAAGTCGTGTGCGTAAATGTCGACGTCGTTACTTGGTGGAACGGCGATGACGGTCTTGAATTTCCGGGGAAGGTAGTGTTTGCCGTAGATCGGCTCTTCCGGATCCGCAATGTCATCGATCAATGGGGGATCGTAAGTGACTTTTACCTTTTCGCCGCTCCCATCGTCGATCCAGATGTCGTGGTAGGCTCCAGTACGCGGACTGAGGTGATCGGAAATCTGCGTGGCCAATTCCAGCACGTCGCCGTGCACTTTGGACTGCATGGGGTTCGGGTTGCACATGACGTTGCGGTTCACGTCTCCGCAAGCGGCGAGCGTGTCGAAAAGTGCTTCATTGATTTCGGCGATCGACTTTTTGAGATTGCTCTTAATCACGCCGTGAAACTGAAAGGCCTGGCGAGTCGTCAACTTGAGGGCTCCGTTGGCATGTTCCTGAGCAATACGATCCATTTCGATCCACTGCTCGGGCGTCGAGACTCCCCCTGGCACGCGGACGCGAATCATGAATGAATAGGCAGGCTCAAGCTTCTTCTTTCTCCGCTCTTTGCGGATATCACGATCGTCCTGCTGGTAAATGCCGTGAAATTTGGTGAGCTGCTGGTCGTCTTTGGAAAGCGAGCCAGTCGCCGAGTCGGCAAGACCATCGAGAATGGTCCCGCGCAGGTATTCGCTGGCGTCTTTGATGCCTTCGTTAGCCGATTTTCCTAGAGTACTCATATGAAGAAGTTACGTTGAGCCGCCTACTTAGGTTTTGCAGGGACGGAGTCGCAAGCGGTATTTCCCGACTTTTTCTGTCATGTAATATGCATTTTCCGGGGAGATACTGGCAATGAAAGCCGGGAAAACCGGGAAAACCGGGCAAAAACTGCCCTGATAATTGGGAAAGGAGTTGGGTCAATCACGCTGCGTGTAATCGAATACGAATACCTTTTCCAGGCTCGGCTTCAGAATTTCCACGAACTTCTTGTGCTCGGGATGGGGGATATAGGTTTCCAGTCCCGCTTTGTCTTTGAATGAAACGAGAAAGCAGTGGGTGAAGTCGTCATTCAATCCTTCGACGCTCTCGGAAACGCCCCATTCGATACTGATAATGGTATCGATCTTTTCTTTCAAAAGAAGAAACTCATCGACGATGCGCTCAATTTCAGGGTCCGTTGCTGAATCTTTGAACTGGAAATAGACCGCGTGGCGGAACAATGCGCCCTCTGATTTCTCGTGATGATCGGCTATCGCGATGTTGGCGAGGAGAGAAAACGAAAGAGCGAGAGCAAAAGCAGAAAGAATTTTCATGGGGAAACCTTTTGCTTAAGGCGCCGATCTGTCGATCATAAAAACGAAATATGAGCGATTGGGCTACTTACCAGAAATCCGTAATCCGATATCCTGATATCGGGTTCACACTCGACACGAGCCGAATGAATGCTCCGAGCGAGTGGTCGGCGGAAATGCAGAGCAAGATTGCGCGTGCGTTTCGCGATCGCGCTGCGATTGAGGCGGGTGAGATCATGAATCCCGATGAGGACCGTGCTGTTGGTCACTATTGGCTTCGTAATCCTGATCTCGCTCCGGAAGAGGAAGGTGCCTGGATCCGCGACGTGAAAAATCAGGTGGAGGATTTGGCCGGAAAAATACTGCGTGGAGAAATCAAAGCGCCGAATGATCGCGCCTTTCGCCATATTCTCCTCGTCGGCATCGGAGGATCAGCACTTGGGCCTCAGCTCGTGGAGAAAGCACTTTTACCCCCCAATCCTCCCGTCGATATTCATTATTTCGATAACACGGACCCGGGCGGGATGGACTACACATTCGCCGAACTCGGGGCGGGGCTTGCTGAAACTCTCGTGATCGTCATTTCCAAAAACGGCGGAACAGCGGAAACGCGAAACGGGATGCTCGAAGCGGAAGCCGCCTTCGCTGCTCGTGATCTCGACTTCCCGAAATACGCGGTCGCTGTGACAGGAGAGGGGAGCCAGCTCGACAATTACGCCGCAGACAAGGGCTGGATCGCTCGCATTCCGATGTCGGACTGGATCGGCGGACGGACCAGCGTGATGAGCGCGGTTGGACTGTTCCCAGCCGCATTGCTCGGATTGAACATCGATCGTTTGCTCGCCGGAGCTGCCGCGATGGATGAGCGGACACGTGTCGACGATCTATCGACTAACGCGTCGATGCAACTCGCCTTGATGTGGCAACATGCCGGAAACGGAGCGGGAGAGAAAGATATGGTGATCCTACCGTACTGCGATCGCCTCGATCTCATGAGCAAATACCTGCAGCAACTCGTGATGGAGTCGCTCGGAAAAGAACACGATCTCGAAGGGAATACCGTGAACCAGGGGATCTCCGTATATGGAAACAAGGGATCGACGGATCAGCATGCCTATGTCCAGCAACTGCGCGATGGACTGCCGAATTTCTTCGCGACTTTCATTGAGGTTCGTTCGACGCGAGACTCGAGTTCGATAACGGTCGACGGGCACGGGTCCACGACCGGGGATTATCTTCAGGGCTTTCTCCGCGGAACGCGGAATGCGCTTTATGGAAGCGGACGCCAGTCGATGACGATTTCGCTCGATGAGCTGAATGCTTTCACTCTCGGTTCACTGATCGCTCTCTACGAGCGCGCCGTTTCGTTCTACGCGAGCCTAGTCAATATCAATGCCTATCACCAACCCGGTGTTGAAGCTGGTAAGAAAGCGGCCGGGGAATTTCTGGAGTTACTGACAAACGTCAAAAATCATCTCGCCGAAACGGGTGGCAGTGGCGTTACCGCTGAGACGATGGCACAAACGCTGGGAGAAGCCGACGTCGAAGCTGTTTACCACTGCCTCAATCACCTCAATGCGAGCGGCTTCTGCGAACGCGAGAATGGCGTCGGGCCAGGAGCTGATTTGTTTGGGTGTTAGGCGAGGCCTTAAGCGGGCCGCACCGGCACTCCGTGCTCACCCAGATACTGCTTCACATCCCCGACGGTGTATTCCCCAAAGTGAAAAATACTCGCTGCCAGCACGGCATCAGCTTTTCCTTTTTCGAGGACTTCGACCATGTGATCGAGATTTCCAGCGCCGCCACTTGCAATCACGGGAATGGAAATGGATTCACTGATAGCCGCTGTCAGTTCCAGATCGTATCCGGCTTTAGTTCCGTCAGCGTCCATGCTTGTGAGGAGAATTTCCCCGGCGCCTCGATCGTAGACTTCGCGAGCCCATTCTATCGCGTCACGACCGGTTGGCGTCCGTCCCCCGTGAGTGAAGACTTCCCAGCCGTCATCCGGTGAGTCGCCGCGCCGTTTCGCATCGATCGCTACCACGATGCATTGCGCACCAAATGCTTTGGAGCCATCTGAGACGACGTCGGGGTTATTAACTGCTGCCGTATTCACCCCGACCTTATCCGCTCCGGCGAGGAGCATTTTCCTCATGTCCTCGACCGTGCGGATGCCACCGCCAACCGTCACCGGCATGAAGCAGCGCTCGGCTGTCTTCTTTACGACTTCGACCATCGTGTTGCGCTCATCGGATGAAGCGGTGATGTCGAGAAAGACCAATTCGTCAGCACCCTGGCGATTGTACTCGACGGCGCAATCGACGGGATCACCCGCATCACGAAGATTTACAAAGTTTGTTCCTTTGACGACTCGACCATCGGTGACGTCGAGGCAGGGGATGATGCGCTTAGTCAGCATGGGCGGAACTTTCCCGTTTCCGTGGCAGCAATCAAGCGTTTCGAAGAAATTTGAAGTTTTTTACAAAAGTTCTGGTAATTTGAATCGATTAATGGTTAATTTTTCTTAAATAAGTATCTTTCCGTCATGGATCCTGTTGCCCACCACACGCCTCCCGCTTCCTCCGAGCTCTTTTTCGACGATTCCTTCGCCGTGATTCCCCGCAACTGTGACACTGCAGTCGTTTATTGGAACCTGACCAGCGAGCGCCAGCCGGTCCACTCCAAGGTTCGTCTTTGCCTTCAGGTGAATGGCAAGGATGGCAAAGCGGAGGAGACGATCTACCTTCACCGCGAGTCCGGCCATTTCATCGTTCCGTTGCTGGCTGACGATCGTGAATACACCGTTGCTCTGGGCTATACTGATTCCAGCGGGTTTCACTCGATCTTTGAACAATCGATTCGCTTGCCCGAATACACCAAAAAAACTGTGGGTGCCATGAGTAATTCGATGAGCTTTCGAGGCGCGCATTTCTGGCCAAAAGGCTACAGCCCTTCGGTAAACTGAGCCGAGATCTGGCTCCCACCTTTTGCCCTAGTGTTGACCGAAACAATTCCCGGAAGGCAGGCCCCCGAGCCGGGCAGCCCTGCCCCGGGCGACCAATCGCTAGATAGCTTTCTGGAGTATCTCTCCGTAGAGAAAAACTCCTCGCCCCGCACGCTGGTGAACTATCGCCATGCGATTGAGAAATTTCGTGACGCCGTTACGAAGTTTCGAGGATGGGATCGGGTCGATGCCGACGATTTTCGGAACTATCTCTACGATTGCATGAAGGATGGTTGGGCGCGTTCGACTGTCCGCCTGCACTTCGCTGCATTGCGAAGTTTTTACAAATACCTCACCCGACGAGAGGGGTTGCAGATCAATCCGGTTCTCGAAATTCAGCTTCCGAAAGCAGAAAAAAAACTGCCAGTCGTCCTGACCCAGGCGCAAGTAACGAAGCTTCTTGAAATGCCTTTTCAGGTAGATCAGCCGAAGCAGGCAGCATCGTGGACGGCATCTCGCGACGCGGCGATTCTGGAACTCTTTTACAGCTCGGGCATTCGACTTTCGGAACTTGCGGCACTGAACGTGGATGATTTCGACCTGCACCAGGAATGCATTCGGGTATTTGGAAAAGGAAGCAAAGAGAGGATTTGTCCGGTAGGAACGCCCGCAGCAGAAGCGATCCACCAATATCGGAATGAGGCGCGCGTTTTAGACGGACCGCTGTTTATCAGCAAGCTAAAAAAGCGACTCACGACGAGGGCGATCTCGGATGTGTTTCGCAAATACCACGCGCTTTCCGATATTCCTGTGAACGTGAGTCCTCACAAGTTGCGCCATAGCTTCGCAACACACTTGCTCGACCACGGAGCGGATCTGCGGAGCGTCCAGACTTTGCTCGGGCACGCGAGTCTTTCGACGACGCAGATATACACACATGTTTCCATTGAGCGGATGAAGACGGTCTACGAAAAGACCCACCCGAGAGCCTGAGAAGTGCTGCAATCAGGTTTGTTCCTTCCGGTCGATCCATTTGTCGAAGGCCTCGATTTTGACCTCGGAAAGTTGCTGTACCAGCTCGCTATGATTTTTCCCGATCAGTAATATGTCGAGGTGTTCCTGTTTAATGAATCGCTGTCCGACCATGTTTTTGAGAAAAGAAAACAAGTCGTCGTAGTAGCCGGAAGTATTGAGGAACGCGCAAGGCTTGGCGTGAAATCCGAGTTGGGTCCAGGTGAAGACCTCGAAGATTTCTTCCATGGTGCCGATGCCGCCAGGAAGTGCGATAAAGGCGTCGGAGAGCTCGGCCATCATCGTCTTTCTTTCGTGCATGGAACTGACCGTGTGTATTTCGGTGAGGCCGTGATGGGCCAATTCTTTCTCTGCGAGTGCTTTCGGTATGACGCCGATAACTTCACCCCCCGCTGCGAGAGCGCCATCTGCAACGGCACCCATTAGACCAACGTTTCCTCCGCCATAGACGACGCGAATGCCGGAGTTTGCGAGGTATCTCCCAAGCTCACTCGCCGTCTCGAGGTAGATGGGATCCGAGCCAGGGCTGGAACCACAATAGACGCAGAGAGAGGAAAGCTGGCTCATTTGCTCACTCAACCTTCTTGGGTCAGGGAGTCAACCCTGTTAGGCCATCAATTGAAATGGCTCTCTGGTCGTCGCACTGGCCGCGCTATCATCCCGCTCACGCCCTTGCATACCCGGATTATCGAGAGTTGGCAGTTCGCGATTTTCTTTACACGACTGGACTCGTATTACGTCCAGCTGCCATCCAGCCCTACATGCTTCTGCTTCGGGGACCTTATTGTTTTCTTTAAAAAGGTCCCAATACGGTGATTGGCTGATCGTTAGGAGTGTAGTATACTTATAGAACTATGATGGATTCTGAGGAAATGGGTGAACGGCGTCAGGTGAATCACACACCTGCTATTGCACTGGGAATTGCCGCAGTGCTGCTTTTGATTGTAGGAGCAATGAGCTACTCTGATTACGTCGAATCGGAGTTCGAAGAAGAGTATAAGGAAAAGGAGCGTCAGCTCTTGTTGCGCAACGGTTACCAGGTGGCTCCGATCCCGAATATGCAAAACCAACTGCAACAGCCGTATCCGCAGAATGGCCTTTACCCTCAGCAGCCTCAGCAGCCTCAGCAGCCTCAGCAGCAAGTTGCCAATCAGGTCCCACAGCAGCCCCTCCAACAACAAGCTCCCGTGAATCAACAGCTGGCTCAAAACAATGCAGGTTTAGCGCAGAACGCTGCGAATTTAAATGTGGAGTCAGCTTTACCGATTCCGAATGATCCGGAGATCGATGCGATTCGGAATTCTCTCGACCAGATCCGGAAGCAGGAAGAGCAGACTGAGCAGCGTTATCGTGACCTTTCCGATGGTGTTGATATCCTCGTGGAAAATGCCAAGAATCAGCTAGATAATACTGGAGGCATTGGAGATCTATCCACCGACCTTCCGAACTTTCTTCGCAATGCAGTCGAGAATCCTCCCGGCGGCAATCCAGAAATTGAGGCTGAGATGGCAAGGATGCGCGAGCGTGTCACGCGGGCTCCCACCCTGGCACAAGTAACGAGCGTCGATATGAAATTTGGATTTGTGACCTTCAATGCGGGAGTTTCTCAGCAAGTTGCGGTCGAGCAGAGATACGCGATTCGTAGAAGCGGAGAAATTGTTGGTTGGGTTCGCGTGGAAGAGGTTCATCCGAACGAAGCAATCGCCAAGCTTGAGAGTGAGCACGACGAATCCACGACTTCAGTGCGGCCTGCGGTTGGAGACGACCTGATTCCTTTCGAAGCTTTTTGATATTTGCGACGTGAGACTTGAGGACAAAGTGATCGTTGTCACCGGTTCCACCACCGGTATCGGAAAAGCAATTGCGAAGAGTTGTCTCGCAGAAGGGGCACGAGTCTTAATCCATGGGCTTGAGGCCGATCTTGCAGAAGCGACGCGGGACGAACTCGATCCGGATCGCAATCGAAGCGATATTCTCATCGCGGATCTGGCTGATTCGGATGCTCCTCAAAAGATACGCGAGGCAGTCTTGAATCGATTCGGGAGGATCGATGGTCTCGTCAATAATGCGGCCAAAGTTGCTACGGGGAACATTGTTTCCACAACTAGTGATCACTTTGACTCCTTCATGGAGGTGAATACGAAAGCTCCGTTTTTTCTTATCCGAACATTGCTGGATGATCTGCAGCAGACAGGGGGGGCAGTCGTAAATATTGGTTCGGTGAATGCCTATTGCGGGGAGCCGGATTTGCTGCCGTATTCGATTTCCAAGGGTGCGCTGATGACGATGACCCGCAATTTGGGCGACACGCTTCATCGCGAATACGGAGTTCGTATCAACCAGGTGAACCCCGGGTGGATACTTACCGAGAATGAACAGGATCGAAAGCAAGCGCAGGGGTTACCGCAGGATTGGCCTAAGCGACTCGATAACTTTTTTGCTCCGAGCGGTCGGATTTTCAGGCCCGAGGAAATTGCTGCAGCTGTTGTGTATTTTCTTTCCGCCGAGGCCGGGCCAGTCAGCGGATCCGTACTTGATATTGAGCAGCATCCGATGATTGGCCGAAACCCTGAAAAAGAAATCCCGGGTTAGGACGCCGATTCCTGAAGGAGCTCGTATGTGTAGCTCGTCAGCTTTTTCGCTTCGTAGGGCTTCTGAAAAAATGTGATTTCAGGATCTTCCCTGATTTAGTGATCTTCAGATTACTCGTTGCATACGCTCGTGAGGAGGATTCCGATATCCGGTGCTCTTCCGTGCAGAGCTTTTGCCAGATCCTATCCTGAAAAGTCCTCGAGTATGACCGCATCAGAAACGACTGCGCAATATTCAGGCCAGAGATCGAGAGCCTTTTTCCCGACATCGCTTTTACGAGAGAAACTGGTGGCAAAACTATTCTTTGGTAGCCTTCGATGCGCCCTTAGTCTGCGCTTTCGGTGCAGGAGCCGGGATTGGAGCGGCACCGCTTGGCAGACCTGGCAAAGTCACTCCCGGAGCGACCTCTTCTTCGCCTTCTTCGGTCTCTTCGGCGAGGAGTTCGGAGCGCTTTTTCAGGATCGAATCGATGATAAAGCTGCGAATCTTGAAAACGTTACCTTCGAGAGACTTTTCCTGAGCAAGCTTGTCTTTTTTTCGTTTTAGCTCATCTGTGAACTGCTTGTCGAGGCGCTCTTTTTCTTCGTCGCTTTCTTCTTCACCCGCTTTCCTTTTTTCTTCAAACTTTCCGTCCACCTTGAGAGTCATCGGGAGTTCGTTGAGGTCGTTTTTCTCTCCCAGCGCGATTTCGTAAGTGAAGCCTTCGAAAGTCGCAATCTTGAATGTCGCGTGATCGGCTTTTGTTTCCTTCAGCGCATCTCCTGTCAGAACGTCTTCCATTTGCGCTCGGGAGAAGGCGCTTCTCATGGAAGCGACCTTCGTGGAATCCAACTTTTCATTTGGCTTCGGCGTCGAAAACACGAGGTCACCATTTGGATCATCCCGCTTCAGTTTCCAACCCTCTTTCCCATCTGAGAAGGCCAATTCGATTGTCTTCAACTGAGCAATTTCAAAGAAGGTCTTATCGATCCACTCGGCGGGATCAGTGTCGATGCCATCGAATGTTTCAGACACGAGATACACGGAGTTGGTCGTGCCAGGTTTCACGTAGCGGCCGGCATCGCTCATCGATGTGCCACCCATTGGGCTAGGGCGACCATCCGCACGCTCGAATGTTTTTCCGAGCCAGAGTGAGGCGA
>Ga0181575_10002596_pt1 | contig 12778 bp, 8 predicted proteins | sample 101ome_23_FD_145599 | JGI IMG/M metagenome (GOLD analysis project Ga0181575, IMG submission 145599) | Coastal salt marsh microbial communities from the Groves Creek Marsh, Skidaway Island, Georgia - 101411CT metaG (spades assembly) | ecosystem: Environmental > Aquatic > Marine > Intertidal zone... | reverse complement strand
GGGAAACCAGCGAATGTGCGAGGGCAACTTCGATAATTTCATTTTTGAACTGATCCAGCTGTCCCGTCATGACGCCTTCATCAACCAGATCCTGAATCTTCTGTCTCGCCCAGTACTTAGCCGTTCCAGCGGACTGCTGTTCAAGATCCAGTGAGATCACCTGCTCAAAAGGTGCATCAGCGGCGATACCAGTGATGCGCACCTGACCCTCGAGGCTATCTGCCCGGGCCACAACAATGAGTGGTTCACCCTGATAAACCGACGGCATTCGACGGGGATAAACATCAACCTCGCCCGGCCAGTGGATTTCGATATCCGAGGCGACCGGACGGTCAATTTTGTCAAACAGCTCGCCCATCTGCGCCTGGACTTCATCGATATCACCGATATGAGTGTGAGTACCTCGGCCGAGCCGCGCGGCGCGCCGCATGAAATAGCTATTTGGCGCCGAGCCAATACCGACGGGGAAAAACCGGGTATCACCCAACGTCTGGGCTAACAGGGAAAAAAGGGTGTCTTCATTGGCAACGGCACCGTCCGTGATAAAGATCACGTGTTTCAAGTATCCGTCACCATCACTATCGGCGCGCAGGGCCGCCTGTATGGCCGGCTCCATCATCGTGCCGCCGCCCGCATCCAGACCCGCTGTCCATTGCGAGGCAGCCTGCAGATTGGCGGCATCTGCCGGCACAACATTGGTAAACAAAGACGTCGTGGCATCATTGAACGCCAGCAGGTTAAACCGGTCCTCGGGTCGAAGCCGCTGCAGCGCCTGCTGCAGGCCGGCCTTGGCCTGCACGATCGATGTCCCATCCATGGAGCCAGAGGTATCAATCACCATGACCATGTCACGTGGCAGCGCCCTGATGGCATGGTCGCGCTCCGGCGGTACGACCATCAGCATGACATAGTCGGTAGCGTCAAACTGCTCTCGGAAGACGGCGGCCCTTGGCGCTGTCCCCACTACCGGCGACCAGGTCAGGACAAAGTCGCGATCCATCGAAACCGGGCCATCAACCAGACCGATGTCGTACTCCGCGTCATGTCGCATGACCCTGATCTGGTGATAGGCACTGGCGATTTCCCGTAGTTCCATGCCGACGTTGAGCTTCGCTGAGATCTCCACAGGATTGATCACCCGACCATTCGCCGCCTGCATGTCGGGTGACAAAAGGTGGGCTTCACTGACCTGATCCGTCGGTGCAGCCCAGCCATAGCGACCTGGCGTTATCACGACTTCAGACTGAGGGCGGTCAGGCACGAAACGCGGCGTCAGTGTCATGGGAAAACGCAGCGAAAAGCTGCCCTGGTCATAGTCCGCCTGCTGCAGCAGTTTGATCTCGACCATGATCTGCTCACCCGGCCCTATGTTGGCGACCTGCTGATGGAACAGGTTCGCTCTAAACTGCTCGGTCAGCGCGGCCTTGCGCCCCTCGCTTCTGGCCTTCTCGAAGGTTTTACGGGCCTGCTGTTTTTCCTGTACGACCGCACGAATGACGCGCTCACCGACACGCATGGTCATCGCATACACAGCAGCAGTTTCTGGCAGCGGCAACACATAGGTCGCGTTGTGCCAAAGATCTGACTGGTTGATGAAGGTCTGTTTCAAAGTGACATCAGCAAGCACGCCGCTAACATCGAAATGAAGCTGGCTTTCAAGATGTAGTGCCGGTATCGAACGGCTCTCGGCCTGCAGTAGAATCTGCCCCGCACCAGTCTCAGCCCCTCCCGCGGCTTTGACTGGTGGGGGCGACCCTGCCCCCGAGAAAAACAGGAAAATCAATACAGAGACTACGACCAGCAGGCAATTACTGTTCGGGTAAAGGGGAATGATGCGAGCCAAGGGGGAACTCCCGTTTGAATTCCCGCCTATTTAAGGCAAAAAAGCTGGCAGCCAGACTCCTGAATCAGGACCGGGTCGTGACGAAAAATGAAGAGAACCGGAAGAGCACGTGCGCCGCGCTCAAAGGAATCTTTGTTAAACCGCCCGTCGTTCGAAACCCGGGCGCAATTTCGGTTCAACGCCGCCAACTTCAAGCAGCGATTCCACACAGTCACGCAGGGATACATCGAGCGGCGTAAAGTCCATATCAAGCAGGTTGCGGATTCTGTCGTTGCGCAGCTCCACCTGTGCCCAGATACTCCGGAGCTCCTCTTTCCTCGCCTGGATCCGCTCGGGGAAGGGGTCGGTGATGGGTGGTGTATCGTGCCCCAGCTCCGGCAGCAGCCGATCGATATCGGCGCAGATGTTTTCCACATCCCGGCGCTCGGTTGACCAGGCTAGGTATCGCTCACCATTGACCACATCCAGACTTTCCAGCAAGCCGATGTGCACCGCGGCGGTATCGCGCACATCAACTGTCATCCAGGGTCGGTAGGCACCATTCTCGAAGTATTTCCCAGTCAGCATCATCTCGATGTTGTGCTGCCATGGCCCGGCCTCTTTCTGGTGCGCTGACAGAATCGGACCGACATTATCAGCCGGACAACAGGTAATCGCATCCCACCGGCCGCTCAGCTCCGCCGCATCAGCAAAGGCGTTTTCCGCCAGCTCTTTGCCCATGGCGTAGCCGTGACCACGTTCCGGCGTGCGCTTTGGATGATCCTGGATCGGCTGGCGATCCTCATAGATAACGGGCCGTCGGGTCAGTTCGGTGATATCCGCCTCCGTCATGATCGATGCCAGACTCGAGGTGACGATGACCCGGGAAACCGTTTCTGCCTCGTTCACACTTGCAATGAGGTGATCGCAAACGCGCTGGATGTAGTCCATGTCAGAGTAATCACTGACATGGGAAACGTGGCAGACGCCGTGGCAGCCTTTGAAAATAGCATCGAACGATCCGTCGTCATCAAGATCAGCGCGGTGCAGCGTCAATCGACCCGAGGCATAGCCTGGCATATGCTTCAGGAAAGCGACCTTATTTTCGTCATCGGGGTTCCTGACACAGGCCCGGACCCGATAGCCTCCAGCCAGCAGCAGCTTCACAATCCAGCCGCCGATAAATCCTGCACTGCCGGTCACCGCAATGGTGCCTCCCGCTGGTACTGGTGCCATGATTCTCATCCTTTTTATGATTCTGGCGGAGCTTACCGAGCCTCTGGACATTAAAGCAATCCAGGCTGCCAATCATCGGCTGGCATTCAGCGCCCGGTCATGGTTTATTGCACGGTGCAATCAATGACATATTTGAATTACGCAGAGAGGGAAAACTCATGATCAGTTCCGGACCCGTAGAAGATCGTCTCGCTATCAGGGAGCTTGTTGAATCCTACAACGATGCCGTTATGCGCATGGATGGTGATGCCTGGGCAGAAAACTGGCGCGATGATGCCACCTGGAGCCTGCCAGGTGCCGGCCCTATCACCGGCAAGGAGAACTTCTTCCCGATGTGGCAGCAGGCAATGAGTGGCTTCGAGTTCGTCGGCTTTTTTGCGTCTGCCGGCCCCATTGTGGTTGATGGCGACAAGGCGCATGGCACCTGGTACCAACAGGAATTTCTGCACGGCAAGGATGGCGTCAAGCGCTATGTCACCGGTCGCTATGAAGATGACTACGTTAAAGTCGATGACCGCTGGTACTTTCAGCAACGCGTATACGACATCCTGAAGTCCGAGGAAACGTAGGTCAGTGACTCTCCCTCCAGGTCCGCGGAGGTAGCTACCGAATCACGCCACTTGTTCCGACTGGCGTTGCCCCTCATGGGCGCACAACTGGCGCAGATGGGCATGGGTGTTGCCGACACCATCATGGCGGGCCGCTATTCTTCAGCCGACCTGGCCGGCATCGCACTCGGCACCAGCATCCTGTGGCCATCGATGATGCTGGTCATGGGTGTCCTGCAGGCGATTACGCCTACGGTGGCGCAGCTGAACGGCGCCCGCAACTACGAGAAGATCGGCGACGTCATTCGCCAGGGTCTCTGGCTCGGCATCGTCGGCGGGCTGTTCGTGATCTTCATCCTGCACAACGTCGGCCCGATCTACCTGCTGATGGATGTTGATCCCGTCGCCGTCGCGATTTCCGTCCCCTACCTGAAGATGGCATCGTTCGGCATCCCAGCCCTCATGTGCTTCTTCTGCCTGCGCTTCCTCGCCGATGGCATGGGCTATACCCGACCGGCCCTCTTAATCGCGGTTTCTGCCCTGGCACTGAAGATCCCTCTCAACTACGTCTTCATTTACGGCAAGTTTGGTTTTCCTGAGATGGGCGGCGTCGGCTGTGGTGTCGCCCAGGCCATTGTCATGTGGCTGCAGCTGGTGCTGGTTCTGCTTGTCGTATTTCAGCGCAGGTTCAACAAAACCCGCTGGCGCTTCAGGTTCAGCTTCCCGGAATGGCGCCTGATCAAGCCTCTGCTGATTATCGGCATTCCGATTGGCACGACCTTATTTGCCGAAATGGGACTATTCTCACTGACCACGCTGTTGCTGGGTAAATATGGGGCCGAAGTGGTTGCATCTCACAACATCGCCATGAACCTGAACGCCATTTTTTTCATGCCGCCCATGGCTCTCGGCATGGCTGCCACCATTCGTATTGGCTTCCGGGTCGGTGCCGATGACATTGCTGGCGGTCGAACAACGGCAGCCCTTGCCTTCGCCGCTACCGCCGCGGTCTCAATTGCCGGCGCAGCGCTGATTTTCTTCCTCAGGGATTTCCTCGTCGGTGTCTACACCACAGAACCCGCCGTCATGTCACTGGCCGCGACGCTGTTGCTGTTTGTCGTCTTCTTCCTGTTTTTCGATGCCTCCCAGGTAACGTTTGTCGGCACGTTGCGCGGTTACAAAGACACCAAAGTGCCGATGTACATCGCACTGTTCAGCTACTGGGGCGTTGGCCTGCCGATCGCCATCGTCACCAGCTACGGCATCATTGGTGAACCGATGGAGGTTTATGGTATCTGGCTCGGGCTCGCCATTGGGGTTGGTACCGCTGCCCTGATGCTGGGTTACCGACTCTGGCGAGTGAGTGCGGACCACGACCTGATCCGGCGCCTTGCTGTCGAAGCAGAAAGCCACGCCTGAAGGCAGCGCAGGTATCAGCCGAAGGCACCGGCCGCAGTGATGGCATCCACTTCAGATTCGCTGTAACCGAGCGACAAGGCGATTTCGCGGTTATGCTCACCAAGGCCGGGTGCCGCAAAATTAACTCTCCCGGGTTCATTGCGGAATTTCACGGGGATGCCGATGTGTTCATGGCCATCCGGGTCTTCAATGATCATCTCGCGGAAACGCACCTGCGGGTCATCCATGCCCTCGCGCAGGTTGTTGACGGGCGCGAAGGCCGCATCAACATCGCTGAACCAGTCGATCCAGTAGGCCTGTTCCTGGGTGAGGAAAGTCTCCCGGAAAAACGCCCTTACCGGCTCCTGGTTCTGACCGGGGGGCGGTTCACACAAAGGAATCAGGTCCTCACGCCGGAACTTGGTCAACACATTCTGGGCGAAGTGCATTTCTGATGCGCCGAGCACGATGTAGCGACCATCTTTGGTCTCGTAGATGTTGTACATGGCATAGCCGCCCCAGATGCGTTCATCCCGCACCACCGGCGGCAGTTGCTCGGCAAAGACCCGGCCCATGGAGTTCGGCAGACAGGCGATGAGCGAATCCATCATGGCGAGATCAATATAATCGCCCTCGCCTGAATCTTTGCGGCGCAGCAGCGCCATCAGGACAGAAGACAGACCCAGCGTCGCAGCGAGCATGTCTGCTGCCGGCAGGGCAGGAATCGCGGGTTTGCCATCAAACCCAAGATTGGCGCTCAGCACACCGGCATAGGCCTCGGTTGCAAGATCATGCGCGGGTCTCTTCACGTAGGGCCCATCCTGGCCGAAGGCTGAGAGCGAGGCGTAGACCACGGACGGATTAACCTTGACGACATCGTCATAGGAGAGCCCAAGCCGCTGGATCACGCCCGGTCGAAAGGCTTCAATAATGACATCAGCACTCGCCGCCAGCTGCAACGCCAGCTTCTTACCTGCCTCGTTTTTCAGGTCGAGCTGGACACTGCGTTTGCCGCGATGGGTATTGGCAAAGTAAACCGACACCCCGCCACGGCGCTGGCCGATCTCACGGTTCGGTTCACCGGCGCCCCGGGGTTCAAGCTTGATCACATCGGCGCCGTGGTCCGCCATCATCTGCGTCAGCAGTGGCCCCGGCAGGAACAGCGACAGATCCAGGACACGAATGCCTTCCAGTTTCATCAATACCGCTCCCGACGTTCAGTCGATGTCATCACCCGGATTGTTCAGGTACTCGGCAAGGCCATAGCCCTTGCGATCACCGTCGAGGGTGTACTCCGTCATGCCTTCACCAATGTAGGTGATTTCTTCCGAACGCCGATTGCGCAGCGGGATAAAACCCTTCACCTTGCCCTCGACGACATGCCTGTCACCATTTTCGAGTTCGACCTTCGCCGTCAATGATTGATGGAAAGGATTATCTGGCTCGTACTCAGTCGAGAGATCAATACTGGCGATCTTGATGAATTCCTCACCCTTGTGAAACATGCCACCGCGGCCGGCGCCGCTCACGGTCATCACCATACCGAGGTCATCACCGAAGTTGCCGGTGATCCATCGGTAAGACCGGGTTGCCTGCCAGAACCTCGGGCCCCAGGAGTGATCCCGCAGGCCGTGGCCGTTTATCTGCATCGGTGCTTCGCCTTCAATTTCAAGCGTACCGGCAACCCGCATGTGCTGCTCATAATGCGCCCTAGCAAAGTTGTTACCGTCGCCCTCTTCTCCGACGTGACCGTACATGGGCCCGACGCCGAAATGATGCAGATCCAGTTTGATCTTCTTGAACGGATTGGACTTGAACGCTTTGCCGGGTTCTTTCATGTCACGCGGATCTGCCATAGACAGTGCAGCACCTTCATACGCCGTGCGGATTTCCTCCCCGGGCTTGATCACTTCGATGAGCGCACCGCCGGCGTCCCAGCCATCGTTATGACTGATTTCCGGTTTCTTGTAGTTGAAGAAAGCCGAGCCATCAGGATTGAACACGATGACGGTCATCTCCGCATAGCCTTCGTTGGCACGGTTACCCATACGGATAAAACCGCCACGCTGCTGCTCCCGGTCGAAGAAGTTAAAGTAGACGGATTCGTTGAAATTATCTTCCGGACCCAGCGGATGGGTGTAGTCATCTTCCGGTTTGATATTGCCGACAATCGCAACCATGTGAAGCCCTTCTTACTGATCAGTTGCCGGCTATGCTAACCCAGCAACTCCGGCAAAAGTAGTCAGGCGCGGGCGAGCCGGCTGGCATTGGCGACAACACTGACCGATGACAATGCCATCGCCAGCCCCGCCAAGGCAGGATCCATCAACCAGCCAGTCAGCGGGTACAGCAAGCCGGCAGCGACAGGAATCAGTAGAACATTGTAAGCGAAAGCTGCAAACAGGTTCTGGCGAATATTGCCGAGGATCTTTCGCGACAGCCTAATTGTCCACTCCAGACTGGCAAGCGATTCGCTGATCAGCGTGACGTCTGCACTCTCGATGGCCACATCGGTGCCTTCGCCCATCGCAAAGCCTACATCCGCTGAGGCCAGGGCAGCAGCATCATTGATCCCATCGCCGACCATACCCACGGATTGGCCTTCGGCCTGCCTGCACTTGATCCATTCGAGTTTCTGCTCTGGTGAGAGTCCTGCATGAAAAGCGCTGAGACCAAGCTTTGCTGCAATCTCTGCCGCGACTTCCTGCCGGTCACCCGTCAGCATCACGGTTTCAACACCAAGAGCTGACAATCGCGAGAGGACCCCGGCGGCTTCGGCACGTATTTCATCACGCAGCAGGAAACAGCCTTTTACCTCACCTGCTATCGCGAGATAGACCACCGACCCAGGCACCTCGACTTCAGTGAGGTCAGCAACCCCGGCGGCCTCAAGATAGCCACGACTTCCCATCTGCACGACCTCGGCACCCACCTTACCGCTGATACCACCACCTGCCTGGCTGCTGAAATCGGTCATGGTTCGGGCTGGTACGCCTTGTGTCTCGCAGTAACGTGCGATGGCACTCGACAGTGGATGGTTCGAGAGAGCAGCCAGTCCCGCGGCGACAGCCTGCTGTTCGGAATTAAGCCCCCGGACCTCAGTGACCACGGGCTGACCCCTGGTCAAAGTGCCGGTTTTATCAAACACGATGACATCCAGGCCGGCCGCACTCTGCAGGACTTCAGAGTTCCGCACCAGCATGCCGCGCGCAGCCGCACGGCCAATGCCAATAATGATCGACATGGGAACGGCGAGACCCAGCGCACAGGGGCAGGCAATAATCAGAACACTCATCGCAACGACCACGGCATGCGACAATGCGGGTTCAGGCCCTGCCAGATACCACACCGACATCGCCATCAGCGCAATCAACACCACGACGGGCACGAACACCGCGCTGATCTGGTCGACCAGGCGGGCCACCGCCGGTTTCGAATTCTGGGCCTCAGCCACAAGGCGCATCATTGACGCAAGCGTGGTGGCCGATCCAACACTGATCGCCTCGATAACGAGCGCACCGTCGACATTCACCGTTCCAGCCTTGACACGGTCACCGACCTGCACTGCGACGGGCGCCGACTCCCCCGTCAGCATCGACTCATCAACGCTGCCGGTCCCCTCCAGCACCTTGCCATCAACCGGCACATAGTCTCCCGGGACGATTCTGAGGTGATCTCCGGCAACGATCGTCACAAGCGGAACATATTCCTCTCTGTCGTCTGTCAGTTTCCTGACCATCTCTGGGGTGCGATCAAACAGCCGCTGGATGGCGAGCGAAGAGCGGGACCGGGCATTGTTCTCAAGTGCCTTGCCCAGGTTGACGAAACCAATAATGAACAAGGCCGCTTCAAAAAACTGGTGACGGCTCGCCTCAGGGAAAAATTCAGGCACCAGCAGAATACCCATTGAGTAGATCCAGGCAGTACCGGTGCCGAGCGCAATCAATGTATCCATGGTTGCCGTACGATTCAGAGTCGCGGCGACGGCACCCCGATAAAAATGTCCGCCAGCCAACACCATCACCCCCAGTGTCAGCAGGCCGATGATCAACCAGGGCAGTGGCGCTGTGAGTGGCGGCAGCCAGCCAAAATACATGTCCGCCATCAGCATTGCGCCGCCGGCAAGGGCGACGGCAGAACGGGCGAAGGACCAGCGGAATGCCTGCGAAATATCCTCCTCCTGCGCAGCAATTGACTGCTGCTCATACGGTCGGGCGTCATAGCCCGCGTTCTTGACCGCCTGCAGTAGCAGCGCGGCATCAAACGCACCCGTGACTGCCGCTGTCTCACTGGCGAAATTAACGCTGGCAGCATCGACGCCAGGCACACCCGCCAGCGCAGTCTCAACTGACCTGACACAACCCGCGCAAGACATCCCCTCGATGCGAAGCAGCGTCGGGTGTTCGCTGGAATCCGGCAGAACCTGTGTATTCATGCCGGCACTGTAAAGCCTGAAGTCGCTAGAGGGTCAACCATCCGCCGTCGACATTGAGATAGGCACCTGTAACGAAACTGCTCATCTCGGAGGCCAGAAAGACCGCGGCTTTGCCCTGCTCCATGGGATCACCCCAGTGACCAAGCGGCAGTCTTGCGATTCGATCGGCCACGGTATCTGCGAGTGGCTCTCCCGAACGGGGCGGCATCTGGGCATTAATGGGTGGCGGTTCACCTTCATTGACCCAGGTGGGCCCCGGTGCCAGCGCATTCACATTGATTCCATGCGGCGCCAATTCAAGTGCCAGTGCCTTGGTCATCTGGACGACAGCCGCCTTGGAGCCATCGTAGGTTACACCTACGCCCGGTGAAACAGCCTGAGTTGACGCGACGTTGATGATGCGGCCGCCGCTGTCCTGCGATTTCATGATGGTGGCAGCTGCACGGCAGGTATAAAACACACCGTCGACGTTAACCGACCAGAGTGAGCGCCACATGTCATCGGAGATCTGCTCAACCGGCCCGCCATATCCAACATAAAGACCGGCATTATTGACAAGAATGTCGAGCGACCCCAGTGCAGCGACCGTATCATTCATGGCCGTATCAACCGCTTCGCGATCGGCGACATTCAGCGCCATAGCTGCACCGTCAATTTCCGCCGCTGTCGCCTCTGCAGACTCGAGGTTAATGTCACTGACCATAACCTTTGCCCCCGCCATAGCCAGCGCCTGGGCGATACCGCGACCAATTCCCTTGCCGCCACCCGTGACATGAGCGACTTTGCCGCTCAGATCGATCCATCGTTCTGCACCTTTCAATCCCGACATATCAGACTCCTGTTCGTTGCAGTGTGCAGCTCGCAGTGTCATGAATCTGCCTGACGAGTGCAACTGTCACCTCATGTATGTTCATCGTTGTTTTATGCTACTTTATGTCGCGTATTGCAGACATTCTGTCGTCAAAGACAACCAATAAAAATAATTTGCAGGCAACAACATGAACCAGGCAATCAAGATTGACGTCAACAGCATTCCGCTCGACGAGCTGGATGTATCCGTACCCTCGCTGTACGAGGCTGATGCACACTGGCCTTATTTCGAACGACTGCGCCGGCAAGCACCGGTCCATTACTGCAAGGACAGCATTTTTGGCCCCTACTGGTCGGTAACACGCTACGAAGACATTATGGCCATCGAGAAGGATCATGAGACCTTTTCTTCTTTCCCCGCCATCGTTATCGGCGACCAAGACCCGAACTTCACAGTCCGTCAGTTCATCGCCCAGGATCCCCCGGTGCATGACAATCAGCGCAAGGCCGTCACACCGGCAGTGTCACCGCAGAACCTCGCGCTGCTGGAACCACTGATTCGCGAACGCGTCGGCAAGATCATGGACAGCCTGCCCATTGGTGAGGAGTTCAACTGGGTCGACCGGGTCTCAATTGAACTCACCACGCAGATGCTGGCAACCCTGTTTGATTTCCCGTTCGAAGACCGCCGCAAGCTGACGTTCTGGTCAGACATGGCGACTGCCAGTGAAGAGATCGCCGGTGACGACAGCGTGTCATCTGAAGACCGTCAAGCCGCATTACTCGAATGCCTTCAGACGTTCACAGCCCTGTGGCGGGAACGAGCCGCTGCATCGCCTGAGGGCAAGTATGACTTCATCACCCTGATGGCACACTCAGCGCATTTCCAGGATATGGACCCGATGGAGTTTCTTGGCAATCTCGTCCTGCTCATTGTTGGCGGTAACGACACGACACGGAATTCCATATCCGGCGGTGTCCTCGCCCTGAATGAAAATCCCGCTGAATACGACAAGCTGCGGGCCAATCCGGCGCTGGTACCGAAAATGGTGTCAGAAATCATCCGCTTTCAGACACCTCTCATGCATATGCGCAGAACCGCGACCCGTGACGTCGAGTTCCGCGGTCAGCAAATCAAGCAGGGCGACAAAATTGTTATGTGGTACGTCTCTGCCAACCGGGATGAAACCAGGATCAACCGACCGAACGAGTTCATCATCGACCGGGCCGACGTTCGTAATCACATCGCTTTCGGTTTCGGTGTACACCGCTGCATGGGTAATCGCCTGGCAGAAATGCAGCTGCGCATTGTCTGGGAAGAGATTCTGCGTCGCTTCGAGAAAGTCGAGGTGGTCGGCCCCGTGACACGACTGAAGTCGAACTTCGTTCGGGGAATTACTCACATGCCGGTTGTCCTGCACGCCAAGTCATGAGAAAAAGCCTGGCACGTTTCGACCGCGGGCGGTCTGAACCTGTCACAGTCTGTGGCTGGCTGCAGCCATTATGACTATGGTTATGGTATAAAAAGCGCTGAATTGAGAGGAGGTAATCATGAGCGACTTCGATCTGTTGATTAAAGGCGGCCTGGTCTATGACGGCACCGGCGCACCCGCTGCGCGACTCGATATTGGTGTCAAGGACGGGCGAATTACCGCGGTCGCCGACAACCTTGAGAGTAACGCCGGCCGGGTCATTGACGCGACAGGCAAGATCGTCACGCCAGGCTTCGTGGATGTTCACACCCACTACGACGGCCAGGCCACGTGGGACGTCCACATGCAGCCCTCTTCCAACCTGGGCGCAACGACTGTCGTCATGGGTAACTGCGGTGTCGGGTTCGCCCCCTGCAAGCCCGAAGACCACGATGTCCTGGTTGAACTGATGGAAGGGGTAGAAGAAATTCCAGGTACAGCGATGAACGAAGGCCTGCCCTGGAACTGGGAAACATTTCCTGAGTATCTTGATGCGATTGATGACCGCCCAAGGGATATCGACGTCGCCGCGCTCCTGCCGCACGGACCACTTCGTGTCTACGTCATGGGCGAGCGCGGGGTGAATCGCGAGCCGGCACAACCAGAAGATATCGAGAAGATGAAAGTCCTGATTCGTGAGGGCATCGAAGCCGGTGCGGTAGGTTTCTCAACTTCCCGCACTCTGGTTCATCGCAGCAGCTCCGGCGAGTTCATTCCAACTTACAAGGCCGCAACCGAAGAATTAAAAGCGCTGGGCGAGTCTCTCTCTGGAGAGAAAGGCAGCGTCTTCCAGCTCATCTCAGACTGGGAGGACCCTGACGACGAGTTCAGTATCCTGCGTGATGTCAGCACCAAGACCGGTGCAAAGGGTACCTTCACGCTGCTCGATCTCGGCAACCAGCCGACGCTTTGGCATGATCAGCTGCAGCGCATCGAGAGTGCGCAGGCAGAAGGCCTTGATATTCGCGGCCAGGTGCTGTCTCGACCGGTGGGTATGCTGATGGGACATCCCGCGTCGATGAGCAGTTTCTCACGTCGCCCCAGCTACATGGCCCTG
>Ga0181575_10002595_pt1 | contig 12785 bp, 10 predicted proteins | sample 101ome_23_FD_145599 | JGI IMG/M metagenome (GOLD analysis project Ga0181575, IMG submission 145599) | Coastal salt marsh microbial communities from the Groves Creek Marsh, Skidaway Island, Georgia - 101411CT metaG (spades assembly) | ecosystem: Environmental > Aquatic > Marine > Intertidal zone... | reverse complement strand
ATCGCCTGGTGCATAATTTCGGGCCCGATAGCATCTCCTTCTAAAACGGCCACTTTGTAAGCGTTAGTCATAAGGTGCTCCAACGATCAAGATACTAAGGCGGGCCATCCTATCACAGCAGGGTGTAGCGAAGCCTAAGTGTCAGGCCTCTCGCCCATTCTCGATGTGAACCTCAGGGATAGGCTTCCATAGCGAGAGGCTCAAATTGCGGCGATTGATACAAACAGTAATTTTCCCGCGCACGAAACCAGCGATTTCTGTCTTCTTCAATCCAACTGCAGAGTGACGCGATGGAGATATCGGAGCTGTCTACCCATTCACGGAATCGAGATCCGCCGGTAATGACATCGATGGGCAATCGGCCGCGCTCATATTCGTATTCGTGAGAGCGCCAAATACTTGAGCCAAGTTGTCTTCGAATTGAACGAAGGGCGATTGCCATGAGCGTATAAGGCAAGTGCCGCTCTGGCTCGTAGCCAGGATGTTCAGTGTGAAACTGGAGTCCGGCACAAAGCGTTCCCACGTGTTTGTGGAAAGTGGGCTCGAAGAAGCATGGTCTAAGCAGTGTGCCGCCCAGGGCAAATCCGCCATCCGTTCTCAGCGTCTCGGTCAAAGTCGCGACATCTAGTCCAGGCGCGCCCAATATCTCGAGCGGCGTCGTCGTTCCTCTGCCCTCGGACAAAATGGTCCCCTCAAGGAGCACAGTGCCCGAGAAGAGTCGTGCCATGTTGACGCTCGATGCATTCGGGCTAGGGTTAACCCAAGGCTGAGAGAGTGGCCAAGCAGGCTGATGCCAGGATCCCAGCTCGTACCCCTCCATTTTTTTGACCGTTAGCGAAGCGCCTATCTTGAAGGTATCGTTGAGCCAACCTGCCATTTCGCCCAACGTGAGTCCGTGGGCCATGGGTACTTGAGCGGTACCCACAAAGCTCTCTTCTCCGTATTCGAGTGCGAGGCCATCTATTTGCCTGCCTGCAGGGTTCGGTCGGTCGAGCACCCAAATCGGAATGTCGTTCTGTCCAGCAGCCTCTAGCAGGTAGTGGAGCGTCGTTAAAAACGTGTACACCCTGCAGCCGACGTCTTGCAGATCAAAGACAATAAGGTCTATATCTCTCAGCATCGCCTCTGTTGGGCGTCGGTGGGCTCCATAGAGGCTGTGCACGGGAATGTCGTACTTGGGATCGACGAAATCCTCAGTCTCGATCATATTGTCTTGCTTGTCCCCGCGGGCCCCGTGCTGAGGGCCAAACACGCAATGTGGGAGGGCGCCGGCTGCAGCAAGCGCATCCAGGCTGTGGGCCAGCGCCGTCGTGACAGAGGCGGGGTGCGCGACAAGCGCGAAGCGGTTCTGCTTCAGGGCCTCAAGGCTGTCCCTGCACGATAAAACGGTATCGATGCCAAACTTAAATGCCAAAGTCGGATCCATCTTTGAAGTGGTCGCGCAAATGAAAATCAGGTCTTATGCCGTGTGACAGTGCATAGTAGAGCATTTCTTTGGGCTGTCGAATGATGGTTGCTGCCTGTAGCTGGGGAGACGCTGGCCAAGCGCCCGCTAGTAACCGCATCTCAAAATTAAACTGGTGCTCGCTCAGTGTTTCCTGTCGGTGCGAGAAATCATGCGGTGCCCAGTTCGAATCGAGTTGTCGACCGGAGCGATAATTACTAAATCGAAAGACCTGCCAGTCGCCCGCAGGACTGAAGTTGAATTCTACATAGCTCTGCTCTGAACCGTTTGCCAGAAAGCATTCAAAGCAGGTGTCCTCCCATAGCCCCGTGACTCGGGACCCAATGGCGGTTGGACCCCGAAACGCATATTCGCCGCTGACACGAAAGGACAAAGATAGGATCTCACCCTTCCTCCCGATATCGAATTCAACAAGAGGATGATGATCGCTCTTCAAATAGGGCGTTAACGCCATGGGCACTTTATCGGCCTTGTTTTATAGAGTCTTGGTGTATTCTAGCCGCCATTGGTGAAAGTGAGGCGGTTAAATGGCTAGCTACGACTACGATCTGTTTGTGATAGGGGTTGGCTCTGGGGGCGTGCGAGCGGCCAGAATGAGCGCATCCTATGGTGCGCGGGTTGCGACCGCCGAGGCAGTCCACATGGGCGGTACTTGCGTCAACGTTGGCTGTATACCAAAGAAGCTCTATGTTTATGGCTCGCACTATGCGGACGACTTCAATGATGCGAGTGCCTATGGTTGGAGCGCCGCCCCGCCCAAGATGGACTGGCCAGTCCTTAAATCAAACAAGGACAAAGAAATTGCTCGCTTGAATGGGATCTATAGTGGGTTGCTGGATAATGCCGGCGTAACCCATTTTGATGGGCGAGCCAGATTGCTGGATGCCCACACGATCGAGATCGGTGAGACTCGAGTCACTGCCGAAAAAATCCTTGTGGCAACGGGTAGTAAACCGTTCGTTCAGGACATACCCGGTCAAGCGTTCTTATCAACCTCAGATGACGCCTTTGCGCTTGAGCAGCTACCGAAACGTGTTCTAGTTCTCGGCGGTGGCTACATCGCGGTTGAATTCGCCGGAATATTCGCAGGTCTTGGTGTTGAGACTACCCTTGCTTATCGGGGTCCTAAGTTGCTTCGAGGGTTCGATGAGGATCTTCGCGACATGATGGGGGCGTCTGTTGTGCATCGGGGCATCATTCCCCGACTAAACGCCACGCTCGCTCAGGTGTCGCGAACTGATGAGGGTGCGCTACTTGCCACATTTGATGATGGGGCATCAATGGAAGTCGATTTCATTTTAGCGGCGACTGGAAGGGTTCCCGCGAGCGCGGACTTGGGGCTTGAGGCGCTGGGCGTTGATATGGAAAACAACGGGGCAATCAAAGTCGACGAGTCGTTTAGAACCAGTGTGCCCAATATCTATGCATTGGGTGATGTGATTGATCGCTACCAGTTGACTCCTGTGGCGATTAAGGAAGCCATGGTGTTTGCGGCCAACGCGTTTGCAGGCGCCAGCCAGTCAATGAACTATGACTTGATTGCCACCGCGGTATTTTGTCAGCCCAATATTGGCGTGGTGGGCCTCACCGAGCAGCAAGCAAGGGAAATGGGCCATGAGGTCACCATATTTAAGTCAGCCTTTAGGCCGCTCAAGCACACGCTAACCGGTCGCGATGAGAAGAGTCTGATGAAGTTGGTGGTGGACTCGACCACCGACCGAGTACTCGGTATTCACATGATGGGTGCTGAGGCTGGCGAGATTATTCAAGGGTTCGCTGCTGCAATGACCGCTGGAATTACCAAAGCGCAGCTCGATCAAACCGTTGGGATACATCCCACCGCCGCGGAAGAGTTTGTCACGATGCGTGAGCCAGTTGCTTGAGCAAACTTAAGTGAAACAAATGGTAAGGATGGGGGTTGATGGATGTCGCGGAGGGTGGCTCATTGCCAAAACGGAAGGTGAGCGAGGCAATTTCAGTGCGCTCTCACTCAGTGTGGTACCAACGCTAGGCCAAGCTTTTAGGGAAAAAGCCTTAGAAAAAAAAGCCTTCAAAGAAAAAGCTTTGAAAAAAAAGGCCGTGAAAGAAAAGGCGACACAGCTCGTCTTGATCGATATGCCAAAGGGATTGCTTAGAGACAAGGCTCGTAAGATCGAAGGATTAGCAAGGCAATTGCTTAAAGGACAGGCCAGCACAGTCTTTAATGTGCCTGTCGTCGATGCGGTTTTTGCTGGCGACTACCAGAATGCCTCAGCCATCAACTACCGAATGACGGGGAAAAAACTCTCGAAGCAGGCTTGGTACCTCTGTCCGAAAATTCGAGAACTTGACGAGCTGCTGGCAGAGGAATCTTCACTCAGCGACGAGATCTTTGAGTCGCATCCAGAGTTGGTATTTCGCCTCATGGCGCGGGGTCAACTGCCAAAAAAAAAGCTTGCCGAAGGCTTAACCGCTCGTTTGGCTCTTCTTGAACGAGCAGGAATGCCAGCAACACAATTGGTCAACAATTTGATAGACCAACATCCTCGCTCTGTCTGCTTCGCAGACGATGCTGTCGACGCGCTGGTGTTGCTCCTATTGGCCCATAGTCCCAGCGAAGATCTTGATCAAGAAGCCGAGATTGATCGGCGAGGAATACCGATCAATCTAAAGATTCCATTGCGACGTGCGGTCAAATGACAGCGTGACTGTGGTGCACCGCGCGGGTATTCAACGGATTACTCCGGATAACTCGAGACTCCTTAAGACGGATGGGCGCTAGAGACGGTCCAGTGGACATTGATATTCAATTAAAAACAGATCTGCTAGGGTTTGCCGCGTAAGCAAACAACATCGAGGATGCAGTTCATGAGTGGGTTTCAGAGTATCCTGGAGTTCTTCGACAGTTATCTCCAATCAGCAGTCTATTTTCCTTTCTTGCTTTTAGGCACGGGCATCTTCTTCACGCTTTACCTTGGCTTTCCCCAAATTCGATATTTTCGTCACGCGTGGCGGGTGGTTCGAGGTAAGCATGACAATCGGGACGCAGAGGGTGACGCGTCGCACTTCCAGGCGTTGTCGACAGCGATCTCAGGAACGGTTGGAACGGGGAATATCGGCGGGGTAGGGTTCGCAATCTTCCTTGGCGGGCCAGCTGCACTCTTTTGGATGTGGATGACTGCTTTTTTTGGCATGACGACCAAGCTCGTAGAAGTCACCCTCAGCCACCGCTACCGCGAGAAAGATGATCAGGGGTTTATCGTCGGTGGGCCAATGTTTGTCATGGAGAAGGGCCTCAACATGAAATGGTTGGGCATTCTCTTCGCGCTCGCGACTGTGATCAGTAGCTTCGGCAGCGGCAATATGCCGCAGAGCAACAACATCGCCGTGGGTCTTGAAGACACTTTTGGGATTGAGCCCTGGGTCTCTGGGCTAGTCCTCGCGCTGCTATTGGCGACGGTGATTCTCGGAGGCGTCAAGCGGATTATCAAAGTGGCGGAACGCGTTGTGCCCGCGATGGCCATGGTTTACATCATTGCCGGACTCCTGGTGATTGCAGCGAACTACGAAAATATTGCGCCGTCTTTTGCTAGTGTGTTGTCTGACGCTTTCACAGGGTCGGCAGCAGTAGGAGGGTTCCTAGGGGCCAGTTTCGCTTACGCGTTCAATAAGGGAGTAGGGCGAGGTCTCTATTCTAATGAAGCGGGCCAGGGTAGCGCGCCCATCGCCCACGCAGCAGCCAAAACCAAAGATTCCGCATCAGAGGGGATGGTGTCTCTCTTGGAGCCCTTTATCGACACCATCCTCATTTGCACGCTCACGGGTCTCGTCATTTTGTCTTCGGGCGTTTGGGTTGAAAAACACGAGAACACTTTTCAGGAATTTGACACCGAAATATTGAGTGGGACCTGGACCGATACTACAGAGGAAGACCGCAACGAATTGTTCCATTACTTAAATGGCGGAACATCGAAGGTATCGAAAATGGGCGTGGATAGTCCTGTTGAGATCGTTGTCCTCGATGGGGAAATTCAGGAGCCGATCACTATTTTGCATAACCGTTCCATCGCCGAAGACGTCGAGGTGTTGGAAGGTGGCTCGCTCTACACAGGGACACTGACAATCGATGGCGGCGCCATTGTTGAAGCCGTGGAGTTAAGGGGCTACTCACTCATTCATTCAGCGTCCTTGACGGCCGAGGCCTTCACGCGCAGTGCGATGGGTGATCTTGGTCGACCCGTTGTTGCCTTGGTGCTGCTACTCTTTGCCTTTACAACGGCTGTTGCCTGGTCCTACTACGGTGATCGTGCGGTGGCTTATTTGTTTGGCACTCGTTGGCTTGTCCCTTATCGGTTGACCTACGTGGTTGGGTTCTTTGTGGCGGCTATCTCCGATACATCGTTGATCTGGCTTATTGCTGCCATAACGGTTGCCTTAATGACGATCCCCAACCTTATCGCTATTTTGTTGCTCCGTGTCGAGGTTAAAACGCTGATCAGTGAATACTGGAATCGAATGCAGAGCTCGAAGGATTAACCGTGAGCATAGCGTTAAGTGACCCCTTTAGAGAGCTCCCGCATGAGCCGTTTTAAAAGGCGCGCAGCAACCCCGATCGACTCATTAGGGGTTACTGTGCATGAATTTGAGCACGAAACGGGGGCAAGCTACCTGCACTTTGAGGCCGATCACCCCGAGCACGCCTTTTTGGTCGCGTTTCGCACGCTTCCTCAAGATTCAACAGGGGTTGCCCACATTCTTGAGCACACGGCGCTATGTGGGAGCGAGCGCTACCCCGTTCGAGATCCGTTCTTCACCATGCTGCGCCGTTCGCTGTCCACGTTTATGAACGCGTTCACCACGAGTGATTACACGGCTTATCCGTTTGCTAGCACCAATGAAAAAGACTTCGCAAATCTTTTGTCCGTCTATCTGGATGCTGTGTTCTTCCCAACACTAGACCCGCTGGACTTTGCCCAAGAGGGGCACCGATTAGAGTTTGAAACTCCTGATGATTCCAGTAGCCCTCTGGTCTATCGAGGTGTTGTTTTCAACGAAATGAAGGGCGACATGAGTTCAAGTCGCAGCCAGGCGTGGGAACGGATTCAACATCATTTGTTTAGCGAGTCGACGTATCACTTTAATAGTGGGGGTGATCCTGCCGAAATCCCTAAGCTGAAACATAGCGATCTGCTCGAGTTTTATCGCCATCATTACCATCCGAGCAATGCCATGTTCATGACTTGGGGCCGAATGGATCCGTCGCACATGATGAAGCAGTTTGAATCATTGGCATTGGGGCGATTCGAAGCCTCAGGCCGCGTGATCGAGGGCGCTAACGAACCAAGATGGCTGACGCCGAAATCGTTAAACGATGTAATTAGTGGTGAGAAGAGCGATGACGGTGCGCCTTCAGGACAACTCTACTGTGCTTGGCTTCTTGGGTCCTCCACTGATTTAGAGGGCGTCTTGACCGCGCAGCTAGTCGTGGACTTGTTGCTTGATTCGAGTGCATCACCGCTTAGGCGAGCGCTTGATCAATCTGATTTAGGCCATAGCGTGTCGCCGTTGTCAGGGCTCGAGGAAAGCAATCGTGAGATGAGTTTTCTGTGCGGGCTTGAGATGGCGGATGAGGCAGCGCTCGAATCTTTTGAGACGCTCGTCATGGACTGTTTGGCATCGATCGTGCGGGACGGCATATCCATTGAACGAATAGAGGCTGCACTGCATCAGTTGGAGTTGTCTCAGCGGGAGCTTGGTGGTGATGGCATGCCTTACGGCTTGCAGGTGATGTTCAGTAGCCTATCAGCTGTGGTCCACCGTGGAGATCCGGTCGGCTTGCTGGATTTTGATCGCGCACTCAGCAGCCTTCGAGCCGCACTTGCCCAAAAGGGGGCAAGCTTCGTTAGTGATTGGATTCAAAAAGAGTTGATCGATAATCCGCACCGGCTGTCGCTTAGTCTTGGAATGGACGAGCAGCTTGCTGCAGCAGAGGCAGCGGCTGAGCGAGAGAAATTAAGCCAGGCGCGGAGCGCAATGACGGAGCGGGATGTTACGCACGTGATTTCTCAATCCGCGGCCCTGAATGAAAGACAGCTCAGTCCAGAGAACTTAGCCTGCTTGCCTAAGGTAGGTTTGAGCGATGTCCCTACAGACAAGACCTACCCCCAACCTATGGTGAAGGGCGCGATCACAGGCTACGCAGCGGGATGCAATGGACTGGTTTATGAGCAGTTGTTAGCCCCTTTACCCGCCCTAGATGCAGACGAGTGGTCGACGTTGCCGCTGTTGTCTCAGCTCTGGGGTGAGCTTGGTGTCGGCGCCAACGATTATTTGGCCAGTCAGGAGCGGCAATTGGCGACCTGCGGGGGAATATCAGCATACAGCGTACTGCGATCCCTCGAAGAGAGTGGCAAGGCTACTGGCTACGCGGTCCTCAGCACCCGAGGCCTCGTGCGCCACCTTCAGGATATATCTTCATTGCTCCTGGAAACGTTTCACGAGCTGCGGCTTGACGAGTGGTCACGTATCTCGCAGATCCTGCAGCAGATCAGATCGCGTAAATCGCTTGGGGTCGTTCAGAACGCGCATAGTCTTGCCATGTTAGCGGCGTGTGGAGCCTGGTCTCGACTGTCTGCAAGGAACCATCAATTGTCTGGCTTGGGTAGCATTGCTCGCTACGACGACTGGTGTCGCTTGGTTGAGCAGGGCGCGATAGAGCAACTCAGCGCACCGTTAGCACGGTTGCATGGCCGTTTGACCAACGCAAGGCTCAGTGCGTTGGTGGTGAGCGACGCATCGGAACTTGATAATGCTATCGCCTCGTTGTCCGAGCGTCATCTGGGTTGGTCCGAAATAAACATGCCAGTGGTGGATATCGAGGAATCACTTCTCCCCCAGGCCCAGGTGTTTATCACTTCAACGCAAGCAAATTTTTCAGCAGCCTGCTTGCCTTGCGTGAGAGAGCAGCACCCAGATGCGGCAGCACTGATGATTCTCGCCCGTGTGCTTTCACAGCAGTACCTGCACCCTGTGCTCCGTGAACAAGGAGGCGCTTATGGCGGCGGCGCTTCCTACGATCAGACCACAGGCCTGTTCCGGTTTTATTCCTATAGGGATCCAGAGCTTATTAAGACACTCGATGTTTTTTGTGCAGCAGGCGATTGGATCAACAAGCACCCTGTGACGCATCAGGAGGTAGAGGAGGCCGTGCTGAGTATTGTGAGCGGTATAGACGCGCCAGGTTCACCAGCAGGCGAGGCGAGGACTGCTCATCATCAGTGGCTTCAAGGTCGCAGCGAAGAGATGAGACGAGCATTTCGGCGAGCAATCTTAGCGGTCACTCCCAATCAGGTGATGCAAGCCGCCGAGGCCTACCTGAACCAAGAAATGTCAATGGCGGTGGTAACGTCAAAAGAGGATGAATGCTCGCTGCCAAGTGAATTCGTACGTTATACGCTCAAGGCCTAACGGAGTGCTTTATGGTCGGCAAAACGTTCTAGCATGATGGTGCTGCTTAAACGGCCGTGCGTATTCGCTGCTATGAGGGATGAAGTTGAGTGGCAAAGGGAAGCGATTGATAGGTTGCTTTCGCCTGCTCATTCGCTCTTGGCGCGGCAGGTTCGAGTGGAATTGGTTGCCGGCGCCGGCTTTGGTGAGTGCAATGCAGCGCAGTGTTAAAGCTTGTACCCAATGATGGCGGGTTCCGCCGCCCGGGGACTAGACCTTTGGAACTATTACACGGGGGACCTCACCGCTATTTGAGCCACGGTGTTTTGAATAGAGAAGACGCTGTTTCGTCAAGGTCGAGGTAGGCTGTACTAAAGTGCAGCATAGGATTAAAAGTAAGAGGATTCAGTATGGGGCAGGTAACAACGTTAACGAGTTCGGATGGTCATTCATTTGAAGTCTATGAGGCGGCACCGGACGGTAATCCGATGGGCACAATTGTCGTTGTTCAAGAAATTTTCGGTGTTAATGCGCACATCAGAGAGGTTGCGGATGGGTACGCGAGGTCGGGATACCGCGCTATGGCGCCAGCCCTATTTGACCGCGTCGAACCGAAGATTGAGCTTGGTTACGCGGGCGCCGATATGATGCAGGGCATCGAAATCGCGAGAGGCAAGCTCGATGTGAGCGATGCGTTGCTGGACATTCAGGCTACCGTCCAATCGGCCAGCGACAGTGGTGCTGTGGGATTAGTCGGCTATTGCTTTGGTGGTTTGATGGCGTTTCTCTCTGCCTGTCAGGTTTCGGGGCTTGCCTGCGCAGTGAGCTATTACGGGGGAGGTATCGCGGCCCAACTCGAGCAGTCGCCAAATATACCGCTCCAGTTCCATTTTGCTGAACTCGATGCGCACATACCGATGAGTGATGTCGACCTGATTCGTAATGCCTACCCGGATTGTGGGCTTTTCACTTACGATGCCGATCACGGGTTCAATTGTGATCATCGAGCCAGTTTTGATGAAGCCGCGGCTGACTTGGCGAGGCAGCGAGCACTTGATTTCTTTGCCGAGCATATGGGCTAGAAGCTCGCGGACCGAGTCTTGGCGAGTTAAATCGCTGTGAGCCGAGCTTGCTAGATTGTTGCTACTCTCGTCTAGCGCCTCTCGACTAAGGCTACCCACGCCAACCGGCTTTTTTTGACTCGCTGCTTTTATCGAAGTACTGCTGTTATCCAAGCGCTGCTTGTTTGAAGGAGAGCGCTAGGCCGATTTTCAAGGGGAGATCGGTTATTCACTGGGGAGAGTCACATGAGACCAATGAGTCCGATCTTCGATCTCTATTTTTGGCCGACACCAAACGGCTACAAGATTTCCATCATGCTCGAAGAGCTAGGGGTGGACTACCAGGTAGTGCCGATCAATATCACTGAAGGTGAGCAGCATGAGGAACGGTTCGACATGGTATCCCCTAATCACAAAATACCCGCACTGACCCATTATGTTGGCGGGGAGCGGGCTCCCGTACATCTGTTTGAATCAGGCGCGATTCTTCTCTATCTCGGGGATTGGAGTAAGCGATTCATCCCGACTGAGGCCTGCGCTTACCGAGACTGTCTAATGTGGCTCATGTGGCAGATGGGCGGGCTAGGTCCTATGGCGGGGCAAGCGCATCATTTTCTCCAGTACGCGCGTGAGGATTTGCCCTATGCCAAGGAACGATACCGGGCCGAGTGTCGGCGCCTCTACGCAGTGCTCGAAAAGAGACTCACAGGGCGAGACTTCGTTGCAGGCGAATACAGTATTGCTGATATCGCTATCGTCGCTTGGGTTTATCGACACCAGCGCCATGAAATCGATCTTGCGCATTACCCCGAGGTCAGAAGTTGGTACGAGCGGTTGCTAGCGCGTTCTGCGGTACAGAGAGGGTTTGAGGTCGGGCGCGCCTTGGTGGAAAAAGGAAACTTCACAAGCGACAGGGCCCAATCCGTATTGTTCGGCGAAGACCAAGCGGAGTAAATAATCAGGACCAGAGGGTAGCGTTGACCCGCCAGCAGTTCGAACGCGTCTGCTAACGCGCCCGTTAGAAGTCAGAGCGCTAAACCGCCGCCCGCACTGCGGGTATGTCGCATAATTGAATGGTCATTCAGCCCGTTTCTTGGGTAACAATTCTTTGCCCGTCAAGCCCTTTCTTGCCTTGACAAAAAGAGGCACGTTATCCATTCTTCGTTGACGTTCGCGCAGTGCGTTAATTCGTCTCATGGGGAGGACGTCGCACTGAACGGTTTAAAAACAGAGCAACCATCTGAAATAGGTACAATCATGAAACTAACCCAAACCGGATCGGGGCTGATGTCAGCACTGATGTTGCTGGTATCTGCCTTATGGGGCACGGCGGCTAGCGCCCAGTCTCTTAATGAAGTACTCGAAGTTCGTTCTGCGACCACGCAGCAAGGCGCCGCATCGCAGCTTCGCATCGATGAGGTAAAAGACGAGACAAGTGATTTGCTAACGGAATTTAAGCAAGTCATGAAAGTGGTCGATGGTCTGAAAGTGTATAACCTGCAGCAGGAGCGCTTGATTCGGAACCAGGAGCAGGAACTAGCGGAGCTAGAGAAGTCGATTGATAGTGTGACTGTTATTGAACGGCAGATGGGACCACTGATCGAGAGAATGATTACGAATCTCGATAAGTTCGTGTCCATGGATATTCCTTTCCTGATCAAGGAGCGTGAAGAGCGCATTGTTTTCTTGCAGGAAACACTCGATCGAGCGGATGTGAGCGTTGCGGAGAAGTTTAGCCAAGTATTGCAGGCCTATCAGGTCGAGAACCAATACGGCTCAACGATCGAAGCCTACACCGACGTAATTGAGCTGGACGGTGCGCAGCGCCAGGTGGACCTCTTAAAGTGGGGTCGAGTAGCACTAGTCTTTCAAACTCCAGATGCCGAAATGACCGGTGTATGGGATAACGAGGCTAGGAACTGGGTCATTCTCGGCGATGAGTTCACAACCGGTGTGAGGGATGCGCTGCGAATCGCACGAAAAACGCAAACGGCCGATCTGGTCAAATTGCCTGTTAGAGCTGCAGGGGAGTAACCATGAAGAAGGTATGGATATTAGCGGCCGCATTCGCGGTATCAATGGTTGGCACAGTCCAGGCAGAAGAAATTCAAGCAAAATCGTTGGCTGAACTGTTGCAGTTGGTTAAAGACGGAAAGGTCGTTAACCAGCGCGTCAACGAGCAGCGTGAGCGCGAGTTTATTGCTGATAAAAATAGACAGCAGCAAGCGGTGCGTGACGCGCAGCGTGAGCAAGCGAATGAGGAAGCTCGATCTGAGCGTCTAGAGGCTCAGTTCGAGAAGAACGAGCAGGATATCGCGGCGAAGCAAGAGATTTTGGCTAAGCGCCTGGGTTCATTACGCGAGCTGTTTGGAGTACTTCAACAGGTATCTGGGGATACGCGTGGTGTACTCGAAGGTTCAATTGTCAGCGCAGAGCTACCAGGTCGAGGCGAGTGGCTTGGCGAGTTTGCAGCGTCGATGGGCAAGAGTTCCAAACTGGCGACTATCGAAGAAATCGAAAGGCTATGGTACGAGCTTCAACGCGAAATGACCGAGTCATCCAAGGTTTCTAAGTTCTCAGCGGAAGTCATCAAGCTGGGCGGTGAGAAGGTCACTCAAGAAGTCATCCGAATTGGGTCGTTTAACTTGATCAGCGAAGGCGAGTATGTCGCTTACGACATCGAAAACCAGGTGATTAAGGAGCTGCCTAAGCAACCAGAGGCTCGGTTTGTCGATTCAGCCGGCGAACTAGCCGACGCCTCCAGCGGATTTGTGCCGTTCGCATTGGATCCGACTCGCGGACAGCTACTAGCGCTTCAAATTCAGGTTCCCACC
>Ga0181575_10002584_pt1 | contig 12818 bp, 9 predicted proteins | sample 101ome_23_FD_145599 | JGI IMG/M metagenome (GOLD analysis project Ga0181575, IMG submission 145599) | Coastal salt marsh microbial communities from the Groves Creek Marsh, Skidaway Island, Georgia - 101411CT metaG (spades assembly) | ecosystem: Environmental > Aquatic > Marine > Intertidal zone... | reverse complement strand
ACTTCCTGTAATATTCTGAGGTATGCGAATTTCTGAAGTAGTATCTAACCCTAATTTAGGGAAATTGAGTTTTTCTCTAGCTTCATCTGGTGTAATTATACCAGCATTAACTAGCGAACTAAAATACTGCGCTTGAGATTTTAAATCTGGCTGTAACGCAGGAATAGATACTAATTCGGGTCTTATAGAAACACTATTAAAATAATGTTCAAATGCACTAGTAAATTGAGTTACTATAGGAATAATAGTGTGCTCATAAAATAGTACTTGATTTGAAGATATGTTAGCATTATTACCACTTTTTAGTAGGGTATAAGGAATTCCTAGTGCTTTAGCCATATCTTGTTGTAATCTTTCAACACTGTTTTCAAAATCTAAGTTTTGAAAATTTATATCACTAAATTTATCTATTTTTAATCCACCATCCAATATGGCAGGATTTCTAGCGCCGTCGAAAATAGTAGTGTAAGTATTTCTCCAGCTTTGTAATAAACGTTCTTTTACTTTTGCGCTAAGAACAGTGTCAGTAGTTAAGACAACTCCAGGAATTGCGTTATTCTTAAAGAACTGTCTTTGAAATTTTAATAGAGCGTAGTATAAATTAATTAAATCTGATAAAGATCTTAATCTGCTTTTACCTCTAAAAATACTTTCATCATTATCATCTTTAACATGAATAACTTCTGTAGAGTCAAAATGAATATTTTGTTGTTGTTTGGGCTTTGCAGTACCTGCTGAAGAATAAGGAGCAGAACTTGCATAAGGTTGAAAACCTGAACTATTTGAGGCTTCTCCTCCTGATAACATATAGTTATAGCCTTTTACAAATCTTTTAGAGTCTGTTTCTATTTCTATATCATTAGCAGGAAGCAAATACAAATCTGTACCATCATAATAGAAGAAAGCATTGCCATCTAATAATAAATCCATTACTGCTCTTCGCATAAAACGGGTTCTATCTTCAAAAGGATTAGGTCTTGAATTTAATAGTTTACTAACTTTTTTAACAGGACCACCTTGATTACCTGGTTCTACTGCAAATGGTATGCCCACTACAGCATTAACTATCATTTCTATACATCTATGTATGATTTCAACTTGATCATACGCAGCTCTAAAATCTACATTACTATCAGGTTGAACTAAAGGTTCTTGACTTCGTAAATAGGGCTGAATAGGATTAAGTTTTTCTCGTATCCAACTGATGGGACCTGCCATTGTGTTCTCCAAATTTTACTCTCTGACTCTCTAGCCAAGTTTTAACTTTGCCGGATCTCCAGTTAGAATACCTAGCACCGTATATACTGTGGAGTCTTTGATGATGTGTTTTACAAAGAGTATATAAATTATCAGGCCCTAACAAGTGCTTATTTTCTTGGTAAAAACGAACTCTTAGAACTTTGATTAAATCATAGTCTAGTATGGAGTTATCAATTTTTTCTTTTTCTAACCATTCATTCCAAAGCTCTGAAACACTGTATAAGTGATGTAATTCTAAGTCTTTTTCTTTTTTACATATAAAACAGTGATCTTTGTGAGTATAGTCTTTTTTAATAAAGTCTCTCACATACTTAACTGGAAGTCTTTTTAATTCTTTCATTTTACCAATTATAAATCTTATTTTGCTTAGAGTCAAAAATTTATTTTGTATCTTTTCTTATTGTATAGTTTTTAGGGGATTTTATAATTAATCCTCTTTTTATTTTAGTTGTAGTAGACTTTTTCTTTTTTACAGGCTCTAACGTATGTAATGCTATCCGTATAGGATACCCATTAGCTCTTAGAGCTCTAACATCTTTTTTCAAAGTTTTAGATGTATGCTTTTTTCTTATAGGAAATAAGCCTCTTTTAGGGTGATTTAAATTATTTTTATCCATATATACCTACTGAAGATGATTTTGCATAAGAATAAATAGCATAACGTAAAGCATCACAACAATGAGAAGTCCAATCGTGCAGTGGTTTTGATTTTTCTCCTCTAGTGTTCCATCTATACCCATTTACACTAGCATAAGTTTTTGTTGTATTATCTATATCAAAAAATAAATTTTCATTTTGAACTAATACTTGAATATAACTAATACCATCATTTACAGATTTTACTGCATTCTCACAAAAAATATCATAATCATAAGCTAAATCAGCTTTAGTTTGGGCTGCAGCAGAATCAATATAAATATTTTCTATATCCCAATGATCTATCATTTCTCTTATAATTTCAGCATGAGAAGAAGTAGTGCCTTCACTAGCTATATACTCGTCTACTACAAAAAAATTAGTTCCGTCAGTAGCTAAAACTATAAAAGCTGTATCGTCTCTAAATCCCATATCTAATCCTGCTATAAAAGTATATCTATCGTCTTTGGGAGTTATAATCTCAGAAGTATCGATTAAATGAACAGAATCATCTACTTTATATATTTGACCTTCAAAACTCACCCAGTCACAATGGTACTCTTGTCTGAAAATACTAGGAGGAAGAGTTCTTTTAGCTTCAGATATATCTGCTTCTTTTAAGGCAGGATTAACGTGCCAAGGAAATAGTCCAGAACCCCATTCAGGATATTTTTCATCTTCTCCTCGCAGCCAATACTTATATAAATAATTTTGTTTTCCTCTAGGAGTCGAAATAAATAGAGCTCTACTTCCTTCATAGGTAGAAAGAGCAGGTCTTAAATCTCTAGTAAAATATTCATCATCAGATATAATTGCAGCCTCATCTACAATTAATAAATTTGCAGCACGTCCCACAAGAGTAGATCTATTATTGGCAGAAAGTAATCTAAAAGTACTATCATTAACTAATCTAACTACTCTATCCTTTAAGTTTAATCTTTTTGTTTCGATACCTAGTACACTAATCAATTCAGTAGTGTAGTCCCAAATAATAGAAGATAAATTATAATCAGGAGCAACTACTAACACTTGTTGATTAGGTTCTAAAAGTTTAGCTAAAGCTAATACAGAAGCAGCACTAGATTTTCCTGTTCTTCGTGCAGAGATATGAGTCCAAAATCTGTGTTCTTCTAACCCTTTTTGCATTGCTAATTGGCTGGGATTAAACTCTTTAAAACCAAATTTATCTGGTAGTTTTTGCACTAGTCTAGAAACTGGAACTTTAAAATAGTCACTCATTTATATACTTTCTTTATTATTGATCTGCTGTATTTGTATCAGGGTAAGATCTGCCTGGACCATAAATAATTCTTACGGCGCCTTTCTGTCCAGAACCACCAAAGCCACCTGAGCTATTATTTGTAGGCCCTCCGGGAGCTCCACCCCCTCCTCCATACACACCTCCAGAGGCGCTAGTAGCGTTTGCGCCTCCACTACCGCCTTCTCCAAATCCATCAACAGTCGCAACACCAGTAGAGCCTCTTCCTAAAATCCCAACTCCACCACCTCCGCGACCAGGTGAGTTTGCAGGAGCACCTTGCCATAATCCGCCACCGCCTGCAGCTCCTCCAGATCCTGGATAACCACTACTTGCTGACGCACTACCTCCTGAATTGCCTCCGCCACGTGAGTAACTGCCAGAAATAGTTACATTAGCATTTGCATAGCCTCCAGCACCTCCGCCTCCTCCGCCGGTATTGCCAAATCCCCCACTAGCACCGCCTTGCCCGCCATCATATAATCCATAAGAAGTAACTAGGCTAGTGTTTGCATAAGCAGCACCTCCAGGGATGGTTTGATAACTTTGATAAGACCAAGTACCTGCACCGCCTCCTCCTCCTTTTATAATATGGGTCGAACTTGAAATAGCATCCCATTCATATACTGCCGTTGCTGAATAAGTGTAGAATTTATGACCTGAAGCACTCCAGGCAGCGTCATTTATTAGTAAGCTAGGTCCAACTCCATACAGGTCTACTGTTGATAAAAGTGAGGCATTACTAACATCTCCGTCTTCAGGAAGACTGTATTCTCTTACTAAGTATGCGCTGTTTCCAGTACCGCTATATGACGAACTTATAAACCCTGTTACAAAAAGTCTAGTATCGTTTTTACCTACATTCAAATCCTGATAACCTTGATGAGTGCTTGGCGCTGTTAAGCTGTTACTAGAATATGTTGCAGTGCTAACATCCCAAGCTGTTGATAAGTTATATTGATTAATAGTAGTAGAATAAGAGCATATATAAACTATAGTACCAGTAGAATTAAAAGAAAAACCGCTTGGGTTAGTATCTTCGTTTTCTACATCTAGAGATTTATTAGCGTAACTAGCAGTGCTAACATCCCAAGCTGTTGATAAAGTATATTGATAAATTCCATCTGGAGAAGAACTAGCTAGAACATACATAATTGTCCCATCCGGTTTAAACTTTACATCTCTTGGAACTGGATCCTCGTTAGCTACTGAAAAACTTTTATTGGCGTATGACGCAGTACTAATATCCCAAGCTGTTGCTAAATCGTATTGAAAAACTGCATCTTGTGTATAACATACTGCATACATATTAGAGCCATCATAGCTAAAAGCAATTCCTTCAGAAGAAGATACTTGAGCATTAGCATGGAAAACTTTATTAGTATATGAAAGATCGGATAGAGAGTAAATTTCTTTTCTACCAATATAGGAATCTAGACCTGAACTACCGCTTTTCGGTTGGACACCTGACGAGTTTAGCCCACCTCCGCCGCCATTACCTACGAAAACATCTAAAATCTCGCCTGGAGTAACATCAAAAGTTGCCCATGCCAGACCTCCGCCTCCTCCTCCAGAGCCTGGCCATTTATAAGAAGTACCTGTAGGAAATCCTGATCCTCCACCACCTCCTCCTATCGCTACAGCACTTACAGAAGATATACCCTCAGGAACAATAAATTCATAAGTTCCAGCAGAAGTATATGCGTTTTGTCCTACAACGGGCTGTTCTATGGTAATCGATATACTTGGAGATCCTGTGTTAAATCCCTCACTATCAGTGGCTCCTAAAGTAACAACAATTGACTCAACTTCAGAACTATCTGCATCTAAAGCAACTGATAGTTCTAGTGTGTCAGATCCGTTAGAATCTACAGTAAAGTTACCAGCTAAACTAGAAAGTGCAGGATCAAAATCATCTGTAGTCACTCCTGATATTGCATAAGGAACTGTGGTTCCTTGATCTACCTCTGTAGTCGTAAGAGTTACTATAACATTAGAACCTTCAGGTACTGAACTTAAGTTAGAAGATAATGTATATGTAGGATCCAAACTAACATCTATTACAATTACATTACTGCTGGCTACTATATTTCCAGAAGCATTATCTGTTCTAACTTGTAATTTAAAGCTTTCAGTACCTTCTGTAGTTTTATCGTTTGCTAAAGTTAGTATAACATTTCCTGAGTTAGCAGTAACATTAAAATTTCCAGAAGTAGAGCTTGAAAAATCATTAGCTGTTACATTTCCAGTAAGGCTTACAATATCGTAATAAAACACAGTGCCATCACTAACTTTATATGTTGTTAGATCAAACTGTACAGAACCGCCTTCTGAAACAGAGCTAATATTACTAGATAGGGAATAAACAGCAGGAGAATATATTGGAGGAGAAGTTATAAAAACTGATTTATCATCTGAGCCATGCCATGTAATAGCATTATTGTTTCTATACGCTACTAATAAAGAAGTAGCAAAAGTATTATCCCAAGGAGCGTCTACAATAGTTTGCAGAGTAACAGAAGTTCCTGTTGCTATTAAATTTGCCCCTAAAGTTGAATTTGCTTTTAATTCTGCCATATTACACCACAGTTATAGTTCCATAAGAATTGGAGGTATATGTAGTAGGAAAACGTCTAGTATATCTATCGCTCCAAATAATTCTAACTACTCCGTCTTCCCCTGGAGCTCCTGGATGGGCTGTTTGTTGATAATCTGCTCCGGCACCGGCACCTCCGCCACCCCATAGTTGTCCTAACCCATAAGATCCAGGATTTCCATTTTGACCTGATACGTCTGTAAGCACTGGACCATACGGGCCAGTACCCCAACAACCCGTACCTCCTCCACCTAAAGTAAGATTAGCAGTACTGTAGGCAATACCAGTTCCTCCACTACCGCCGCCGCTATATCCCTGGCCTACGGTGTTATTATTATAAATATACGAAGCACCTACACCTCCAGAATAACCTGAGCTTCGTTGGGCATATCCTCCTGCGCCCCCTCCTCCTCCAGAGCCACCTGTATAAGGAACTATGCCCCCATATCCTCCAATACCCCCTCCGTAAAAAGAAGTTTGTAAGATTGCTGCAGGACTTGATGACAGCAATTGGCCTGCTGTTCCGGGTTGCTGACTTGTATAACCAGCATAGGCACGTCCGCCCCCACCACCTGCGCCAGCACTTACTAAAGTTCCTAAAGAAGGACTTGATACATAAGATCCTTGACCGGGAGATCCATAACCTCCATTAGCTCCTCCCGCACCTCCCGCACCTACATAAACAGTTAAAACTTCTCCTGCAGGAGGGTTAGTCCAATTATAGCGTAATGCTCCTCCGCCACCTCCGCAACCGTAAATATTGGTTTGAGTAGAAAATTGATTGCCTGCTCCCCCTCCACCACCTCCACCAATCGCAACAATTGATATTGTACTCACATTAGGTACTGTAAAAGAATGGGTTCCAGTACTAAGAAATATAGCTTCTCCTTCTATAGGATCTAAACTAGTATCTACTATAGTAACTGCACCTGAATTTCCTACTACAGTTCCTAATTCACTGCCTGTTCGTATGTTTACAATAATATCTTCCGAACCTTCTGTAGTAAGGTCTGCAGTTACACTTACAGAAAATTGTCCTTGATTATTTGAAAGAGAAAACTGACCATTAGATGCGTCTGTAGGTTTATTAGTAGTCCAGTAATATATACCATCAGGAATATTAGTAGTAGTCACCGTTACGTCTATTTGTGAACCTTCATTTATAGTAGTGGTATTACTTGTGACGGTCCAAGTGCCTTGAGAAGCTACTTCTCCAAAACAAATAGCACCATTAGCAGCACGTACTACTACAGTACCTCTGTTAACATAACTATTAAAATTAGCTATATTTATATCTTCTCCTACAAAAAAAGTACTGTTTAGTAGGTCAACTAGAGACTCTCCCCCAACAGTTGTGTTTGATACTAAATTTGCCAAATTTATCTCCTAAATTACTGAATCTGATGAATAATCTTTGCCTGCACCATACCTAATGGTTACCACACCTCGTGTACCACTGCCTCCAGTTGTCCCGCTGGAATAATAGGGATACATTCTACTATAACCACCGCCTCCACCATATGCTGCTGTCGCTGGAGAACCATCAGGATTATAATTGACATCTGAACTACCAGGTGTACCATGTTTTGAAGACGATGTTCCGTTCAAACCATCACTTCCTCGACCATTTGTATAAGTGCTTCCTCCACCACCTCCGGTTCTTTGAAAAGGAACTGGACCAGTATACCAATCACTATATCCAGTCCCGCCGCCACCGGCAAATTGAGAATTATATCCTCCGGCACCTCCGCCTCCATTGCCTCCAGGACCGAGCCCACCGTTGCGTCCAGGACTGCCCCCTTGACCTATATAAGTACCGCCTTGACCGCTGCTTGTGCCGCCTCCGCCGCCACCTCCTCCTTTTACCGTAGTGTTGTTTAGAAAATAGCTGTCTCCACCTGCGTAACCACCCGTAACACCACTAGTACCTCCACTATTGGCTCCTTGTCTACTACCGCCGCTACCTCCATGTCCTACATAAACAGTATAGGTTTGACCAGGATTAACAGCAATATTATTTTTCCAAGCTAGGCCTCCTCCTCCGCCTGAGCCTCCTGATACAGCACTTCCGCCACTCGTGCCAATAGCAGCGGCTCCTCCGCCTCCGCCACCAACACAACACACAGAAACATAATACACATTCCAAGGAGCTGTCCATTGATTAGAGCCTGTTGTTGTAAAGTGTTCTACTCCAAAAGGAGTTTCACTCGTATCTAGAATTGAAACAATAGGAGAAGTAGCAACAATAGTTCCAGAAGCATTATCTGTACGAAGAATTAAGTTAGCAATCTCTACCCCTTCAGTAGTCATATCAGCATTAGCACTTAAAATAATATCTGCATTAACTCCTACAGTAACTACACTACCGCTAGAATTAACAAAATCTCCTTGATTAGCGTCAATTTCCCAATATAAAGTAGTACCTTCATCTACTCCTATAGTAGAAACATTGGCAGTTATATTAGCACCTTCACTTATTGTATTAGAAGACAAAGTAAGAAAATAGCTAACAGTATTAGTAAAAGCATCTGTAGATGTTTGATTAGACTCATTTAATTCATAGATTTGATAATTATCTTGCTCATTAGAAAGACTTATAATTCTAAGATTATCAAAACTTACAAAATTTCGATTAAACTCATCTGCTTCTAAAGTATTAAAATCCTCAACTGATTTTATAGTAACTCCTCCTGCAGTACTATCAGGTTTTATAACTGCCATGTATTTTACCTCTTCTCTTGTAATTTAGCTTTTAGCTCTTTTACTTCATCATGAAGTTCTTGAATAGACTTAATTAAAGAAGGAACAAGTCTAGTATATTGAATAGAAGTATTTCCTTCAGTTACTACTTCAGGAATAATTTTAGCTACTTCTTCTGCTATAAGACCTACTTCATAATTACTAGAATATATTTTATTATAACTAACTGGTCTTAATGACAAAACTTTATCTAGCTGAGAATCAAGAGTTAATACATTTTCTTTAAACGCTATAGAAGAAGTTTCAGTAATAGTACCTTGTACTTCTAAATTAGCTCTAACAGTTAAATCATTAAAACTTCCTGTGGAATAAGTAAAAGTAGCATTACCAATATAGCCAATTAAGTTTGCTGAAGGTACTAAGGCGTCTGCGTCTACGGTCTCTCCAGTGCCTACAATAACATTACCAACCATTGCAGCATGGGCAGTACATTGATATACTAACGAACTAGGAGCATTCATAGGAACAGTAAATATAACTTCTGCACTTCCCGCACCTGAAACTCCATCAGTATAAGCAGTGCCTCCATCTTCTAGTCTTAAAACTAAAGGGTGAGAGGAGTAAGAAGAATTGTTTATTTTATATGTTTTACCTCTTGTTACATAAATATCTGGATTGTCTCCAGAAGCACTAGGAAATCCATCTCCTATAAAGGTATAAACACTGCCAGTAGCAGAATTAACGTTAATTACAGTTTCTGCAGGCCTAATTGTTTCAATAAAATCAGCATCAATAGCGCTGACATTAGATTGAACTGTATCAATAAGTCCTGTTACCGTAGTATAAGTATTATAGTCATTAGCTGAAGCAGCTAAATAAGTAACATGGTCATTAGCTGCTGAATCTGGTAATGCTGATAGATTAGACTGTACTAAATTTATATTAGTAGCATTGGTAGCAGTATTAGCACTAACAGTTCCTATTTGGTTTGTAAGAGTAACAGCAATATTTGCATCATTTTCTAAAGCGGCTGCAATTTCTGCTAAAGTATCTAAAGTAGTTGGGGCAGCCCCAATAACAGAAGTTAAGTTAGCTTGTACTGTATCAACAAGTCCTGAAACGGATACATAAGTATTATAAATATTAGCGTTAGCACCTGTAATACCATTTATAAGATCTGTACTACTGCTGGAAGAGTTGCTATCTAATAAATCTATAGAAGTATTTACTGTTACCCATGTATTATATAAATTTGCTGTTACCTCAGTATAAGTAGCATAATCATTAGAAGAAGTGTTAAGATAGGTAGTATGATCATTAGCTAGTGCAGCTAAATAGGTTACGTGATCATTAGCTAAGGCTGTTAAATAAGTAGTATGATCATTAGCTGCAGATGTTTGATAAGTAGTATAGTCATTAGCTAAGGCTGTTAAATAAGTAGTATGATCATTAGCTGCTGAATCTGGTAATGCAGTTACATTAGATTGTACTGTATCAATAAGTAATGAAACTGTACCATAAGTATTAAAATCATTAGCGTGTGCGTCATTTATAGCAGAGGCAACATTATCTTGTACTGTGTCAATAACTCCTAAAACTGTAGTATAAGTATTATAATCATTTGCATACAATATATCTGTATCAACAGCTACATCTCTCCAAGTTACAGTACCACTACCGTCAGTAATTAAGGCTTGGTTATTTGCTCCATCAGTATTAGGAAATTGGAAAGCATTACTTAGTTTTACAGATCCGTCTGCTACAACAGTTATTCTATCTTCAATAATATTAGACACTCTAGTTTGAACAGCAAATATACTGTTTGGAGTTGCATCAACACCATTAGCATCCCATCGTAAACTTCCTACTAGTTGCCAATTAGCACCGTCATATGCTTGAGTGTTTATTCTAAAAAATCTATCATCAGTATCTGTAGCAGCAGGAGAGGCTAGAGAACCGGAAGCGCGTCTTACTAAAATATCTGGAGAATCATCCCCGGTGTTATATTGATCTATTTGAAGTCTGCTTGAATTATCACCAACACCTACCATATGTAAAGCAGTTTGAGGAGTAGAAGTTCCAATACCTACCTTACCATTAGAAAAAACAGTATTTCCTTCTAAAACTCTATCTGTAGAGTATACTGAATATACATTACTTTGTACTTGATCTACTAGGTAAGAAGCATTAAAAAAAGTTATGTAGTCGTTAGCATTCACCCAAGTATTAGCAACATCAACATCTCCCAATGCTATGCCATTAAAATAAAGAGTATTTTCTATATTATATAGTTTATTGGTGTTATCAGATAAAGAATCACTAGGATGTATTGTGATTACTTTATCAGAAAGAGATTTAAGATACATTAACTAATCTCCAATGCGCTCACAGTCACTTCTAAAGTAGCCCCCCTAACATATAAAGAATCTCCAGTTTCTAAGTTTAAAGGCTTGTCTAAAACTAAAGTATCTCCTGAGTTAATAGGAGTATTATACGCTATATGAGTACTAGTGCTTTCACTAGTATCTGTTATTTTTACATTTGCATATGTAAGAGAAGATCCTACATTAGTCAAATACACAGAGTGAATAACCATAGTGGACGCAGTAGCTGCGGTGTTTATTAAAGAATCTGTAGTATCACTAATACTACTAGAAGATATGAGTTTAAAATTATTGTTTGCCATGATTCATTTTCCTATATTTAATACCAATAGTCAATATTAAATTTTGTTTTAAATATTCTTATGTTAGTAGTATATTACTTAATACCAAGTTTGAATATCAGTAACTGCACTACTTCCTCCTCCGCCTCCACCACTACTTACACTCACGTTACTTGAAATAGCTCTTGCGATTTTATACTGTCTGCGTGTTCCGTCTAACGTTCTCAACTCTGTAAGATTATAAGGAACTGTATTATTTATAGATAGAACTGACTCTCTAAAGTGTTTTGGAGCATAAGTTATAGTATTATCAGCAGACACTTGTATTTTTATTCTGTCATAAAAAGATAGATCTGGTGCTGTGTAAGAAGAGGGAGGAGTCCAAGTAGCAGTAAAATCGTTAACAAATACTCCTGCGCCGCTAGAGCCGTATGCCCCTCCAAAGGGCCAAGAAGTTGCAACAGTTCCGTTAAGAGGGAGTGAATATTTCATTGAAAGATACTGTTCAACTTGTTCATATTCAGTCTGTGTTAGTGTTCTATTAAATACTATAACTTCAGCACACTGCCAAGCAGAAGGCTCACTGGCATAAAAATATCCATAATTAAGTCCTAATTGTTTACTGGAGCTTCCACCGCTTGCTCCTCTTTGAACACCATTAGATCTGTAAAGACTATTTTGGTCTGTAGAAATAACCCAATCAAATCCGTGATGATCTGTCTGTGCGGTTATCCAACCATCATGATATGCGACCCCCGCTTTATTACCATGAAAACCAGATAACCAGTTTGCTGTTACGCCATCAAAAATTCTTCCTCTAGTTCCATTATTGTATCTTGTAACATGAAAAAGTGTATAGGTGCTGGGAAGAACTCCAGAGGGAAACTGTAATCCATCTGACGTGGTGCCCTCTAAAATAGCATAACCATTCAATTGAGTTGAAGATATAGAAGGAGTGCCTCTATAGGCATTGGTATCATAAGTGCTTATATCATCTGTCCATGTTGTTCCAGAAAAAGTACTTCCTTCATATGCAGCAATCAATCCAGTGATATTAGAACTAAGTACATTAGAGGCAGTGGCTGCAGGCAAGGGGCCTCCTGTTGATAATAGTATATTTCCTAAAGAAATATCAAATTCTACAGGAGAACTCCAAGGATCTGGAGTAGAACTATAACTACCTACAGGAAATCTTCCATAAGTAGGTTTAATAGTTGGTATGCCACTTGTACTTATAGTAAGAGTTGTCATATATACTCCTTAAATCGATACATTAGCTACAATATCACTTAATCCAGCCCCCGTAATAATAATAGGTACAGAAGTTTCTGCAGATGTAGAGGTAGTTATTGTTGTATTAGCTGCAGCACCTGAGAAAGTCATGGTACTACCATCGATAGTTAATTCAACATCAGTAGCAATTCTTGCTCCTGCAATATTATAGGCACTTACATCAATAGTACTATTAATATTTGTACCAGTGTGATTATATGAAGATTGAGCAGGAGTGATTGTGATTCTTACAGGAATTGTCGGTGTGATAACATGAATATCTGCATATCCTCCAGCATTACCACCAGCAACCATCCAAATTCTATCTGTAGAATCTCTACCTACTGCAAATGCTTTTTCTGCAAGAGTTGTTGTGAGCGTCCAACCATTTACATTATCCCAATTATAGATATAAAACGCATCTACACCAA
>Ga0181575_10002576_pt1 | contig 12833 bp, 15 predicted proteins | sample 101ome_23_FD_145599 | JGI IMG/M metagenome (GOLD analysis project Ga0181575, IMG submission 145599) | Coastal salt marsh microbial communities from the Groves Creek Marsh, Skidaway Island, Georgia - 101411CT metaG (spades assembly) | ecosystem: Environmental > Aquatic > Marine > Intertidal zone... | reverse complement strand
GAACGAATCAATAAATGTTCTGGAATTTCTACCATAAATTATCCTATAAAGGTCCGGAGATTCCTCCATCCTTTCTTACTCTCCAAAAGTGTACAGCCATAAAAATTACGATGATGAAAGGTAAGAAAAGAACATGAAGAACATAAAATCTCAACAATGTGGCTGTCGTAGCTTCCAATCCTGCAAAAAGACCAAACTTGGCCTGTGCACCAATAACCGGCGTGTATCCAGCCATGTTACCTCCTACTGTTACTGCCCAGATAGCTAACTGATCCCAAGGCAATAAATACCCAGTAAAAGAAAGTAGCAAGGTAAGAAGCAATAATATAACTCCAATTACCCAGTTAAATTCTCTAGGTGCTTTGTAAGCTCCATGATAAAACACTCGAGACATGTGAAGGAATACAACCAAAACCATAAGGTGTGCACCCCATCTGTGCATATTTCGTACTAAAGACCCAAAAGCAATACTTGTTTGCAAGTTTTGAATATCAACATAAGCGAGCTCTGTTGGGCGGAAGTAAAACATCAACCATATTCCAGTAATTGTTAAAACGATAAAAAGAAAAAAGCTTAATCCACCTAAACAGAGTGTATATGAAAGTCGAACACCATGTCTTTTCACTTTTACTGGATGCAAGTGATACAGAACATTATTCATCACAACATAGGATCTATTACGAGGGCTGTCTACATATCCTTTTCTAAACGGAGAACCCGGACGGAAAATACTAGACCATAGTTTTCCACCTTTAAAATTATCACCAGCATTTACTCTGGCTTCTTTAATTCGATCTCTTAAAGACAATTTCTGCATTATATTATTTTATAACCTTCCATATATATAGCCATGTCTATCACTTCTCTCACCAGAATCCTCATCCCATGGAGCTGTATAGACGCCATTTTCTACTGCTTGATCTGCAAGGGATCCAGCAAATTTACCTAATGAAATAACACCTGTTGGGCAGCGATCAACACAAAGAGCACATCGAGTACAAGCTTCCTCATCGACTACAAAAAATCCTGGAGCCTCAGATTGATCAGGTGATTCAACATTAATTGAATCCTCGATAGCCTCTGTTGATAAATAATGAATACATTTCCATGGACAAATGTCAACACACCCTTCACATAAAATACATTCAGATTCATCAATATGTAAAAATTGTTTTGGTCTTACTCTAGATGCAACTTTTTCAGCATCAACCATTGCAAGATTGTACTTCTTCTCAAACTCAGGCATCTCAATTAAAACTTCTGATTTAGGCATCTTGAGTCACCTTTATAACTTCTTTTCCGTAATCAGAGATTCTTGTTTTAGTAGATTCAATTTTGTCATTAATATCTTGTATGTAATAGGCTGCGACTAATCCTGCTATTAAAAAGTTCGTTGAGATTCCCATTTGAATTAAATCTTTTAAAGCAGCCAAACTTAGTCCAATCTCATTATTTAAAAAGAGAATTGGAGGAAACTGTATAAACTCTCTTTGTCCAGTCCATTCAAGAGGTCCTTGTGAAAGGTTTAACCATTCTGATGGAACAATTCCTAAGAGAATAGACATTTCAATCCATGTCAGAAAAGCAAAGTATGTTGCCTTGGCCCAGGTAAGTTCTTTTTGATTCCATACAACTAGCACCATACCTAACAACAGCGCTTGGCTTGCACCAAAAGCTATCAACTGTCCTATTGTTTGAGGTAACCATCCTCTTGGAATCCAGTTGAAATATTCTGTTACAGCATCAGTAGAGTAGCCTGCATAATGAGCAATAATTACTCCTATAGTCATGCCACCGATACCGGCAACAATTGATAACAAACCTATTCTGTGTCTAAATTTATAAATTGTGTAAATCAAGTTTCCTCAAAGCTTACCTATATATAATATCGCATCATCTGTTAAATATATAAATTGAAATCATTATCTTTTTTAATATTTTTAGAGGTTATCAATGCACATTTTTTTAATATAATAGTAAAGTCAAATTGAATAATTGCTAAATATGAAACTAAAGTTAATTCCTAAAAACGAACAAGAGCTTTCCAAACTTTTTGTTATCCTCTTTCCTTTAGTTTTGATTCTTTCTTCAGCTGTAATGTTTTTAAAAAATTCTTATTTCACATTTGCTAATCTTTTGCCCCACAATTCAGTTTTTAATTATGGAAAATTAGCATCTATAGAAAACCAAATAAGCTTTCACTTATTAATCGGTGTAAGCCTCTCTCTTTTATTTGTCTATTTACTTTCTAAATCACTTGGAAGAAAAATGGCAATGTTCCCTCTCGCTTTTCTTACATTGTTAGGGTATTTGGGACTATTATTTTTAAACATATTAATCAACCATTCGATTATCTCGCTTTTTTTAACACTTATTGTCTTTGGACTTGTTGGCATAAGCACAATAAATGTTCTGGCTAAAAAAGAAAATACAATCTTTACAAGTGGACAACATATATATGGAGCAGTAATGATGTTATTTATTGCCTCTTTAGTGTCTCGTTCAAGTCTTGATATTTATTCAGATCAGTTACTCATCTCGGCCTTAAGTTCGTCACTAATAAATATGTCTGTAATTCCGATTTTATTTATGAGTGCCATTTACTTTTTAATGACTAAGGCACTTGGAGCTACTCTATATAGCAAAACCCTTTCATCAATATCTTTTTGGGGGTTTTTGTTTCTCCTTCCTTGGACAAACTTTAAATATTATTACGGATCGGTTTTACCAAACTGGTTGGAAAATGTATCAATTTATCTTTCGTTAAGTTTGATTATTCCTCTATTGGCTTTTGTTGTGAACTATATTCAAACTTCTCAAGATAATGATGGTGAATCACAAAAACTTTTGTCACGGCTAAATTTTTCAATGATCCTATTTACTATCACGACAACATTGCATATTGCCTCTAGCTTTGCTAACTTATTACCAATTCTTGGCCTCACAAACTTTGTTTATGCAATCAAGTTTGGATACTTTTCTTCTCTTGTAATAGTTGTTATGTCGTTAATTCTTTATTTAATTCCTAAATTGTTTGGAAGAGAAGTCTCATATAAAACTTTTGATAATTTAGGTTTATCTGGAATTAACTTTTCTCTCTCTCTTTACTTTATTAATAACTTAATTATTGGTATTAATAGTGGCTACTCGTGGAATGCTGGTGCAAATGCAGGTAACCCAACAATCTATGGTGAGGGATTTCAAATTCAGTGGGAGTTAATAGGTACAAATCTCATGGCAAACACATTCATTTCTCTTTTATTCTTCCTCTCAGCAGTTTTATATTTCATAACAGTCATTAAATCTATTTCATCAGGAGCCGTTACTACTGTTGAAGAAATGGTTTCATCATGAGTGATTTAGTAAATAAAGTAGCTGAGTTATTAAACGCACCTGTTGATTTAGTACAGAGATCTGCTGAAGCAAGGGCTGCAGCATCAGGGACAACAGTAGATGCTGTACTAAGTTCATGGGCTGGAGGAGAAAGTGTTACCTCAGCAGCTCCAGCAGCTGAAGCTCCAAAAGAAGAAACACCTGTTGAAGAAGAGGTTGTAGAAGAAACACCTGTTGAAGAAGAGGTTGTAGAAGAAACACCTGTTGAAGAAGAGGTTGTAGAAATAACTGGTGAAGTAGTTGAGGAAGAAGTTTTACAAGAAGTAGAAAAAGAAAGCTCACTGTCATTCGTTGGAGGGGTTGTTGCAATAGCAATCTTTACATTCCTACTTGGTTTTTCAATACCAAAAAATCAAGAAATAGCTGAAGTAACTGAATCGCTTAATAATAGTGTTGAGGTAACAGCTGACGTCCTCAAAGGTGCACAAGTTTATAACGAGCTAAACTGTCAATCCTGTCATACACAAAATGTGAGAGCACTTATTCCCGATACACAAAATGGAAAAGTATTGTCTAACAAATTTGCAAATGAAGCATTGATAAAAGCTGTAGGAAATTTAAGAACAGCTCCTGATCTTTCAACAAACAACACAAGGGAGCCTACAAACAATGCGCAGTGGCTAGAAAGATATCTAAAAGACTCAACATCAGTCAATAGAGATATTCCTCATCCAAGCTATACGTTTGTAAGTGATTCAGATTTGGAATACCTCATAACTTATTTACTATCATTAGGAGAGAATAATGAGTGATTTAGTAAATAAAGTAGCTGAGTTATTAAACGCACCTGTTGATTTAGTACAGAGATCTGCTGAAGCAAGGGCTGCAGCATCAGGGACAACAGTAGATGCTGTACTAAGTTCATGGGCTGGAGGAGAAAGTGTTACCTCAGCAGCTCCAGCAGCTGAAGCTCCAAAAGAAGAAACACCTGTTGAAGAAGAGGTTGTAGAAGAAACACCTGTTGAAGAAGAGGTTGTAGAAGAAACACCTGTTGAAGAAGAGGTTGTAGCAGGTACAAGTAATGCTGTGTATAAAGTATCGAAACCAGTTTCCTATGTTAATGAAACTATGGATATTAAAACTAATGCTGACGCAAAACTACCAAGGTGGTTAAACGTAAGCTTTGTAGTGATTCCAGTATTTATACTCATTGGTTTAATAAGTGCTTCCAATACGCAAGAATGTGGTGAGAGAGGAATTCTAGATATTGATAGGAAATCTCAACAATCAGTAAATTGTGATGGTTCTCCTTTTGAAGGAAAAGGGGTCGCTGCAACAAATACAATAAACTATGTAGCTTTAGGTCAACAAGTTTATTCCGGAGGAGCAGCCTGTGCAGGATGTCATGGCGCTGGAGGTGGTGGTGGTGTAGGTCCAGCGTTTACTGGAGGAGCATTATATACAACATTTCCTACATGTGCCGACCACACAAAATGGATTCAATTAGGTTCTGCTAATTGGCAATCTGAAGTTGGTCCTACGTATGGTGCTGAAGACACTGTATCAATAGGTGGCATGCCAGGATTTCAAGGAAAACTTACTGAAGATGAACTGTATGCAGTAGTTGTTTTTGAACGAGTTGTATTTGGTGGTGGAAACACAGAAGAAGTTCTAGCTGATTGTGGTCTTCTTGAATCAGACGAAGAAGAAGTAACGACTGAAGCTATAAGCACAAATCCTTAATGAAAAATCTTTTTAAATCGGAAAAAAGTTCTCTTCTCTTTGTATTTGCCTTTTTTGATGGTCTTGCAGTAGCTTCTGGTGCTTTGTTTGGATACTTTTTTCCAAAATTAGTTTCAGATATATTCGGAGCAAATTTTGGTTCTAATGATTTAATTTGGTTTAAATTTGTTCTTCTACCAGGTTTTGCCATAAATGTTATATATATGTACTTTGCAATTTCAAAAAATAGGACTGGAATACTTTTATCTAATGTATTAAGAACTATGACAACAATTGGTTTTTTCCTTATGTGGAGAGATGCGGCTATATTACGATCACTATTAAATCTTATGATTCTTCATCACATATTTTTCATATCAATAACTTCGATTCTCTTTTTTAAGAAAAAGGAAAATAACACTAACCCTTCTGAAATTTCAACTAATAAAGATTTTCTTCAAGAAAACTAGTTTGTTTCTTTTTAAAAGTTAATTACACTTTTTTTATGCTTCCAGTAATGTACTTTCACGTTGGTCTCTTAGTGGTGAGTGTATTGTTGTTCTATATTGTGCTTTAACAATGGTCCAGTCAAAAAGAAAAAAAAGAATAGTTGGGTGGAAAGAGTACATTGCTCTGCCAGATTTAAAAGTTAAAAAAGTTATAGCAAAGATAGATACCGGAGCAAATGTTGCTTCTATAGATGCCTCTGAAATAAAAATTGTAAAAAGAGAAGGTGTTAAATATGTTTCATTCAAAATTATGAAAAGAAATAACACAGTTAAAAAAGCATCTGCACCTCTAGTTGGATACAAGAGAATTAAAAGCTCAAATGGTGATGTTGAAAGAAGACCATATATAAAGACAACATTGGTAATGGATGGTATTAGTAAAAAAATAGAATTAACACTTACAGATCGTGGTCCTATGGATTACACCATGCTTATTGGTAAAAAAGCATTAGGAAGAAGATGGCTTGTGAATCCAGCAGTGAGTTATTTAACCAGTGGTAAAAAAGAAAGTAAAAAATGAGACTCGGAATTCTATCTCAAGATATAAATCTTTACTCAACAAGCAGACTTTATGAAACTGCAAAAAACAGGGGGCATGATGTTGAAGTAGTTAGTTATTTGAGATGTTACATGAATATTGCAAAAGCTAATCCAAGAATCTTTTTTAGAGGTGACGAGCTAAATTTTGATGTCGTAATCCCTCGAATTGCAGCTACATGGACGTTTTATGGTGCAGCGGTAGTTAGACAATTTGAATTAATGGGTGCATTGTCTGCAAACTCATCAGCTTCAATAAGTAGATCTCGAGATAAATTACGTGCACTTCAATTAATTGGCAATAGCGGAGTTGAGATGCCTATCACAGGTTATGTACATCTGTCTAGAGATATTGAATCTGTTTTAAATACTGTTGGAAATCCTCCTTATGTAATAAAACTACTGGAGGGAACACAGGGAAGAGGTGTGGTTCTTACTGAGACGATGGAAGCAGCGATAAGTGCAATTGAAACTATGAAAAAAATGGATGCAAATATTCTTATTCAAGAATTTATAAGTGAGGCAAGCGGACAAGATATTCGTGCAATTGTAGTTGGTGACAGAGTTGTAGCCTCGATGAAAAGAATAGCAAGACCAGGCGAGTTTAGATCGAATGTTCACTTGGGTGGTAGTGTAGAGGACTACACGCTTACTGAAGAAGAAACAAAGAGTGCTGTAAAAGCTGCAAAAGTTCTTGGGCTATCCGTTGCTGGTGTTGATCTCATACAATCGAATAGAGGTTCTCTTGTTTTAGAAGTTAACTCTTCACCTGGACTCGAGGGGATAGAGAAAGCAAGCGGTATAGATGTAGCAGACGAAATAATAAAATATTTAGAAGAAATGCACCTTAATAGAGACAAGTCCAAACCTATCGATATCTAATTAAATTTTTTATAAGTTGTATTCTTGAAAAAATTCCCTCATCTAAGATATTTTGTTTTTTGAGTAACACTGGAATTCTTAAAAGGTACTCTTGGTACCCATCCTCTACATCTATTTCAATGATATTGTAAAAAGCACTCAAAAAATTAACTTTTAATCTAGCTTTTCTGCAAAGTTCACAATTAGGTGAGGTTACAAAAAATAAATCTCTCATGTATGATTAACTGATGAGGCCTTGGACTTTAGTTTTTGTTATTTTGCTAGTACTCATAATTTTTGTTTCTGGAACAATAGCAATTTCCAACATCAGAATTTAATCTCTATTTTTGAACCATCTTTATAATTTAAAAGTTTTTGTGCATTCCCATTGCTTAAAAATATAGAAATCATCCCCCAGGAATCAGTAACGAGTCCTACCCCACCAATATTTTCATTTTGGTATGTTGGACACCACTTAGCTTGTAATTCTTGGTTATCAATTTTTAAATTAAGCACATCTCCAATTGATTTACCTTTATCTTTTAATTCTTGTGGAGAAACATTAGTTTGACCATTTCCATAATGATCTACATACAATATTTCACCTTTGATTATTTCATCAGAAACATCAGTTAATGGAATGAGATACTGTTTCAAATCTTCTAAATCAAGTTCGGGACCAAATTCTTCTAACTGCAATTGTCCTGATGCATACCCTGCAGCAAAGGGAGCAAAAATATCTCGAGCATGAAAAGTATTACCCTCATGTGGAATAATCCAGTTTTCATTTTCTAATAAATATGCTTTTTGAGCTCCACCAACAGTTGCACATGCAAGATTTAATAAGCCATTGTCAGGACCAATCATAACTCCCCAATCAGTTGTAATTGCAATAGGCTTTCTCTCTGTCCCAACTCCTGGATCTACTACTGCCAACAAAACTCCTTGTGGGATATATTGAATAGCTCGCATCAATAATAGACTTCCATATTTAATGCTCTGTGGAGGTATTCCATGAGAAATGTCATTAATATTTAAATCCGTGTCAACTCTGTTTATGACTCCTTTTACAACACCTACAGATCCATCATCTAAGCCGAAATCAGATGCAAATGAAATAATTTTTTTCATATACATATAATAAGTTAAATTAATTCAAATAAAACACTGGTAAATTAGAAATTTAACTTTTGTTTAGTTATATTGAAAGTATTAGGGGGAGATTATTAAAAAAGCTTTAATTGTTCTATTGGTTCTAATTGTTGGTGGCTATTTTGGTGTCGGCTATTACATATATGATGTTTCTGCTGGAGTTCCATGTGCTACTTGGGAAGGTGAACAAAACAATACACCTACTAACTTCACAACATGGGATGAATATGATGTAAATCCAGAGCCATATTTTATGCCATCATATGAAACAATAACTATTGAATCTACTGATGATGTTAAATTGAGTGGTTGGTGGATGGAGCAGCAAAAAGAAGGTCCAACAGTACTAGTTGTACATGGACTAACGAGTAGTAAGTACTCTTCAGGTATTTTGTTAGCATCTGGAATTCTCTATAAGAATGGATTTAATGTGTTAGCGATTGATCTTAGAGACCATGGTGATAGCACTTGTGAAGATGGATACTACTCAGCTGGTCAAAAAGAATCTGATGACACTGCAAAAGCAATTGAGTGGTTGATAAATGAAAAAAATATTTCACCAAACAATATAGGAATGTATGGGCAATCTTTGGGTGCGCTAACTGTTTTACAGACGGGGGCAAAAACTCAGGACTTTGCGGCTGTTGCAGTTCATGACCCTCCAGTAGATTTTGAAACGTTAGTTCGAGAAGAAATGGTATATCAAGGATTTCCTCCTCAGTTGTTTGAACCTGTTACCCATTATGCGCAACTTTTTGAGGGAGTAAATATTACTGAAGTTACTCCACAAACTGCCCTTGAACAAGGTAATAAACAGCCGATACTCGTATTTAATGGAAAGTTAGATGGAAGGGTTCAAGCTCACCATACTGACGACTTAATTAAGATAGCCAACGATAATGGTATTGAGATTACAGCTTATCGATATGATGATATGGGACATGTAGAGAGCATTTGGGTTTATACAGATGAATTTGCTGAAGCGATTGTCTCATTTTTTCAAGAAAACTTAACTTCCTGATATAAATCATAAATTTTATCAGCTGTTGTTGCCCAATTAAATTTTTCTGCAGCTTTAACAGATTTCTCACTAACATTTTCAAAATATGATTCATTGCAAAGTACATCCATAATGAAATTCATTACACCTTCGTCAAACAGTGAATCTGATAAATAACCATTAATATCATTTTCAATTATTTCAGACAAAGTATTTGTATTTGATGAGACTACAGGAATTCCACAAGCATTTGCTTCAATAGCAACAAGTCCAAATGTTTCAAATTGAGAGTTGTGAACTAGTAACTTTGATGAATTTAGTTGCTTTACAATTTCTTCAGGAGAAAGAGCTCCAACAAATTTAACTTGATCTTCAAGATTTTGAGAGACGACATAATGTTTTAATTGATCAAGGTATTCTCGGCCTTCATTACCACTTGGACCACCTATAAAATATAACTCAGCATCAAGTACTTGTTTTTCAATAATTTCAAACAATTGAATAATTTCTTTTTGACCTTTTTGCTCTTGGATTCTTCCAATCGATAATATTTTATTACTTCTCCCATTCTCTTTTTTAACAAATAATTCTTTATCTAAACCAGGTGTGATGGTTGAAATATCATTTACCTTGCAGTCATATTTTTTAGTTAACAAAGACTCTTCGTATTTACTTGATGCAGTAACTCTTGTAGCGTCTTGAATAATCTTTTTCTCTGACTTCGTTCGAAGATGAGTATCTAGTTGTAAAAACTCTCCATAGCTATGGGCTGTAAAGATATGTGGGATGTTATATTTTTTAGATATTTTATCTCCAATCAATCCTGATAACCAATAATGAGAATGGACAATATCTATATTTGAAAACTCAATAGAAGTTTCAAGATTTTTTTCAAACTCTTCAAGAAAGTTTATTTTTTCTTCCATGAGAGCTTCTTTTTCAAATAATTGTTGTGAAAGCAGTTTTATATTTATTGATGAAAAATTATCAGATGCTTCACCTGTAACTATGGTCAAATTACATTTTTCCGACAAAAACTTAGCTGTATTAGTTAAATAGGTATTTAATCCACCTGCATCATTAAGTCCAACTTCACCAAATGGTGAGGTGTGGTAACTAATTATTAAGACATTCATATTTTTATTTGTAGATCGTACAGTTGAACTGATTGGCCTCCCAAGTCATACTTGTATCTCTCAGTCCCCTTCAAAAAATCAAAGAAAGTTTTACCTTTTTCAATTAAATTTTTAATAATCATGTCGTTTATTACTATTCCAGGGTTTAAATGATTAAATTGTTTGTTCCGTGATGAATTATAAAGATAACAACCGTTTTCATTTTCATAACAAAAGGCGGTAGAAATAACAGTATTTTTAAACTCTAAATAATATATTTTCCAATTTTCTAATTGCAAGAGATCGTAAAAAAAAGATTCAAACTCTTCAGTCATGAAACTACCTTTTTCACCATCTGAGCTTCGATGTTGATTTATGAATTCCTTAAAAATATCATTATCTTTAGACTCCATCAAAACACCATCTGTAATTTCTTTTTCAAAATTTCTTTTTTTTCTTTTTAGCTCGTGACGTTTTTTTTTGGAAAGACCTAAAAGATATGCATCGTATGAAGACGCTAAAGGTAATGTCACTGCAATATCAGACTTGGTGATAACTGCTTCTTTATAATGTAAGTTGCTCAATCCATCTTTAATTTGAAAGTAATGTAGTGAATCTAAGATAACTTTTTCAACATTATTTTTATGAAGCTCTTCATTAGTAAGAGTAATTTCGGGCCTATAGTCAATAAAGTCTCTATGTCCAGTGTTCATAACAACTTTATCGTTAATTACATAATTATTTAATTGTTGCTTATTAGATTCACTAAAGTTATAAGCTAAATTTAAAAATTCCTTGCTGCCAAAGGGAGATGTAAGAACCTGTTCTTTCACAAACTTTAGAATAAACCATTTAAAATATTGAGTGCATCTACAGCGTATAGCGAAACCAAAAATGCTATTAAAAAGTCAAAGATATAAATTTGATTTGTTAATGAAGAAGTGAGCTCATATTCAAATCTTATTTTTATAAAAAGAAAATTTAGCAATGTTGTAAATGTTGCAACTGTAATTCCTGCCAAAACAATATCAAGAGTTTGATAGGAATCAAAACTTGAAAATCCTACAACAACAATAAGTACTCCGAAAAAGTTAAAAAAGAATTGAAAGTTGCTGAACTGAATGTTGAAGTAAGTTGCTAAGGTCTTTAGTGCAAGAATTGAGATATACAGTGTTGCAATGAAATTAATGTTTTCTGTATATTGTGTGGATGTAAAAAAACCATTCAACAAAAAAGAAATCATAAGCAAGAAAAGTGCATTTCCAATTTTGTAAATATTTATGTCTTGTTGAAATAGAAAGAAAGTTAATACATAAATTATTAACAGAATCAATAGAATGTTGAGTTCCATTGATTCAACAAAGCTGAGTACAACTTTACTAGAAAAACTTAACAGTAAAATTACCATTACCACTAAATATTTTTCAGAAGTAATTTCAAACTGAGCAGTCAACATTTCTGAAAGCCAAGTTAATACTATTCCAACAAATGCTGCTGTCATGAGTGCAAAACTATCTAGCAAGAGGCCTGCCGCAATGGATGCAGACAGAATATATTGAAAATATCGTAATTGAATTTGAAACATCTTCGCGAAAATTTTACTTGTATAAACTTGAAAATAAAAGGACTTTATTATATAGTTGTAACACTATATTTAGTGTGTTTGTATTTACCCCATACAATATTTAGTTATAAAAGGAGAAAAAGTGGCAAAGAATTCAGGGCTAAAAATTACAAGAAAATATACCTCACCAGGAGATCCCTATAAAGATATCGTCTGGGAAAAAAGAAGTTCCAAAATTACAAATCCAGATGGATCTGTTGTATTTGAAATGACTGATGTTGAAATCCCATCTACCTGGTCACAAGTCGCTACAGACATTATGGTCTCAAAATATTTTAGAAAAGCAGGAGTACCTCAAACAGATGAAAACGGCAATGTTCTAAAAGATGACAATGGAGATGTCGTCCTTGGTGCAGAAAGCTCATCTAAACAAGTTTTTAACCGCTTAGCGGAGACATGGAGACACTGGGGTGAGACAACAGGCTACTTTGCATCTAGTGATGATGCACAAGCTTTCGAAGACGAACTCAAATATATGCTTGCAACACAAATGGCTGCACCTAACAGCCCTCAGTGGTTCAATACTGGCCTTAACCATAACTACGGCTTAACTGGACCAGCACAAGGATTTTGGTATGTAGATCCAAAAACAGAAAAACTAACCGAAGGTGAAGACTCTTATTCAAGACCGCAGCCTCATGCATGTTTTATTCAATCGATTGATGATGATCTTGTCAACGAAGGTGGCATCATGGATCTCTGGGTTAAAGAAGCTCGTTTATTTAAGTTTGGTTCTGGTACAGGTACAAACTTCTCTAACTTACGAGGAGAGGGCGAGAAATTATCAGGAGGTGGTGTATCTTCTGGTGTAATGTCCTTTTTAAAGATTGGTGACAGCGCAGCAGGAGCTATAAAATCAGGTGGAACAACAAGAAGAGCTGCAAAAATGGTTATCTTAGACCTTGATCATCCAGATATTGAAGATTTCGTAGAATGGAAAGCTGTTGAGGAAGATAAAGCCAGAGCACTTATTGCTGCAG
>Ga0181575_10002563_pt1 | contig 12872 bp, 9 predicted proteins | sample 101ome_23_FD_145599 | JGI IMG/M metagenome (GOLD analysis project Ga0181575, IMG submission 145599) | Coastal salt marsh microbial communities from the Groves Creek Marsh, Skidaway Island, Georgia - 101411CT metaG (spades assembly) | ecosystem: Environmental > Aquatic > Marine > Intertidal zone... | reverse complement strand
GTTTTACAGAATCTAAAAACCAATTTCCATATTCTTTAGAATTTAGTATTTGCAAATTTTCAATATCTTCATAAGGAATATCTAAAGACTGATTGTTTAATTGGATTGCTCGAAAAATCTCTTCATAGTTCATCTCACTATTAGAAAATAGAAAACTCTCCTCAGCTTCTTTATTGATATGATTATTAATTTGAGATGCCAGGTTCCAATTAACATCACCATCGTCATTATTAAATAAATTAAATAGTTGAGAAAAAATATCGTCAGACATCTGAAGGGCGGAGATCTAATTCAAAAACAAGAGTTATTGTTTGAGAATTTCTTAATATTTCAATTTCTACAGTGTCACCAGCTCTTTTTTGTCTTAAAACTGTAATTAAACCATCTAATGTTTTTACATTTACTCCATTAATTTTTTTAATAATATCACCAGCTAATGCTCCAGCTTTTCCAATCGCAAAGACATCATCTCCTGGGCCATAGAGCTCTTGTATCATGACTCCGGAGAACACTCTTGCTCCATCTTCTGCAATGTCAAAATGCTGAGCACCTAAAATTCCAAGAAAAGCGTGTAAGATTTGGCCATCTTTGAGTAAATCGTCAGCTATCCCTAGTGCTAAATTGACTGGAACTGCAAATCCTAATCCCTCTGCACCCACATCAGCTGTAGCAATAGCAGTAGTGATACCAATTAACTCTCCATTACTATTTATTAATGCACCACCACTAGAACCTCTTGTGATAGGTGCATCAGTCTGAATTAGGCCAAATAATGTAACTCCTGAATTCATAGCCTCACCACCAACGTCAAGTCTTCTTTCTAATGCTGATACAACTCCAGTTGTTACTGTAGGTGCAGCACCTAAAGTTAATGGATGGCCAATTGCAACTGCAAGGTCTCCAACTTTAAGCGCTTCACTGTTACCTACAGATATCGGAACTAAATTTGAAGCAGAGATTTTTAATAATCCAATATCTGTGAGTCTATCAGATCCTATAATTTCACTTTCATACATTCTTCCATCTTCAAACACAACCCTTACTTGAGTTGAGTTGTCTATAACATGGTGATTAGTCATTATTAAACCATCTGCAGAAATAACAACTCCTGAGCCACCACCATTAGGGAAAAATTCACCATCTTCGGACATATTTCCAACTTGAACCTGAACAATTGTTTTGGTAGCCAATTCAGCTATCGATACTATTTCTGTAGAGTCGACTCTTGGCATTACTAGTTCTTTTTCGGTTATAGTTTCTGTTATTGTTATGGGTTCTGGAATGACAATTTCTTCTTCATCAAATAATCCAAACAAAAATAAAAATGATAAAACTATTCCACTTGAAACTAATGAAGCTCCAAAAACAATATTTATAGAACTTTTTTTTGTGTCAGATTTTTTTTCAATTAAATCAGAGATGTATTTCTCCTGCTCAAATAATTCCTGTTGAGAATAATTATTTTCTTCCATATATTCCATATTAAATAAGCAATAATTGTATCCAGTATTTGTAAGTAATATTTTTAAACAGGTTTCATAATTATTTTAATTAATTCTGTATAGGTTGAAAAATTTTTCTCACCTACTTAAAGTAATTAGGTAAATGTTATCTATTCAAAACCTTGAGGTCGTATATCAGGATGTAATTCTTGTTCTAAGGGGTGTATCTTTTGAAATTCCCAAAGGAAAAATAGTAGCTTTGCTTGGCAGCAATGGCTCGGGAAAGACTACAACTTTAAGAGCAATAACTGGCCTTCTTGATACACAAAATGGTGACATAACTAAGGGAACAATATCTATTGAGGGGGAGGATATAACTAATGCCCCACCCTCAACAATTGTTGAAAAAGGTATAGCACAAGTGCTTGAGGGAAGAAGAATATTTTCAGAACTAACAGTCCTAGAGAACTTAAAACTAGGAGGCTTTACTGCATCCGACACTGTTCAAGAGAACGTTGAAAGAGTTTATGACTTATTTCCAATTTTGCAAAATAGAGGAAAAAATGTTGCTGGTTATTTATCTGGTGGGGAGCAACAAATGCTTGCAATAGGAAGAGCCTTAATGTCAAATCCAAAATATTTACTTTTAGATGAGCCAAGTCTTGGTTTAGCTCCTAAGTTAGTTGAACAAATTGCAGAGCTTATAAAAGAAATAAATTCTCAAGGGGTTACGGTCTTGCTTGTTGAGCAAAATGCAAATATGGCATTAAAAATTTCAGACCATGGATACATTATGGAGACGGGATATGTTGTAATGGACAATCCAAGTGAAAAGCTTTTAGCTGACCAAGATGTAAGGGAATTTTATTTGGGTTTAAATTCAGAAGGTACTGAAAGAAAGTCTTTTAAAGATGTAAAGCATTACAAAAGAAAAAAAAGGTGGCTTTCATGAGTTCGATAATCAAGTTTGAAAATGTTAGTTTAAACTTTGGTGGAGTAAATGCCTTATCAGAAGTATCATTTGAGGTTTTTGAGAATTCGCTATTTTCGATTATAGGTCCAAATGGCGCAGGTAAAACATCAATTTTTAATTGTATAAGCGGAATTTATACACCAACAAAGGGTAACGTTAAAATTTTTAATGAAGATATTAAAAATTTAAAACCAGATGCAATAGCTAATTTAGGCGTATCGCGAACTTTTCAAAATATAGAGTTGTTTGAAAATATGACAACACTCGATAATATTTTGATAGGCGCTCATAGACATATTAACTATGGTTCCGTATCAGGATTATTATTTACTAAAAAAGCAAGACGTGAAGAAGAAAAAGCCAGAAAAATTGCAGAAGATGTTATTGATTTTCTTGAAATTGAAGAATACAGATATTCGTTCATACTTTCTTTACCTTACGGTATTCAAAAAAGAATTGAGCTTGGGAGAGCATTAGCGATGCAGCCAAAAGTTTTACTTCTTGATGAGCCTGCTGCTGGAATGAATAATGAAGAAACAGAAGATATTGCTAGATTTATATTAGATATTCACGAAGAGTTGGGAATAACAGTAGTTTTGATTGATCATGATATGAATATGGTCATGGATATTGCTACTGAAGTTATTGTGATGGATTTTGGTAAGAAATTATTTGATGGAAACCCTCAGGATGCTGCAAATGACGCAAGCGTAATAGAGGCTTATCTTGGAGTAGGTGATTAGATGCTAAAAATGCAAGAAATTTTTGATGAAATTACCGAAAATGGAGGTCTTACTCCTTCAAGAAAAGTTAGAGAAATTGGTGAAAGGTTTCCTGAAAAAGTTGCTTTTAGAAACAAAGAATTTGGAATTTGGCATGAGATTAATTACAAAGAGTTTTGGAATCAAGCACAATACGTTGGAAATGCTTTAAAATTTTACGGTGTTGGCATAAATGATAAGGTAGCTGTACATTCTGAAAATAGGCCTGAGTGGATAATTGCCGATATAGGCATTCAAGCTATAAGAAGCATTACGGTAGGCCTATATCCAACAAATCCAGCTCCTGAAGTAAAATATTTGCTAGGTCACTCTGAGTCAAAAGTCTTGTTTGCAGAAGATCAAGAACAAGTTGACAAAGTATTAGAAGTTCTTGCAGACCTCCCATCCCTTGTAAAAATTGTTTATTTTGAGAGTAAAGGTATTACAAAATATGAAAACGAAAAATTGATTTCCTGGGATGAGTTTATTGAAATAGGCAAAAAAGAATATGAAAAAGATAAAGAATTTGTCACTAATTTACAAAATGAGATTCAAAGTGAAGACACTGCAATTATGATATATACATCAGGAACAACAGGCCCTCCAAAAGGTTCCATGCTGACACACGGAAATTTAGAATGGGTAGCTACTCAAATTCCTGAATTATCTTTTACTACCGGGGTTGACAATCCACAATACTTATCTTACTTGCCGCTGTGTCATGTATTTGGAAGGCTAGTAGATCTTATAATCGGAATACATACAATGGGAACAATAAATTTTGCAGAATCAATAGATACTGTTCAAACTGATCTGGCTGAAGTACAACCAAGCGTTTTTCCTGCGGTTCCTAGAATACTAGAAAGAATGCACGCAGGAGCATTGGTTAGAATGAAGGATGCATCAAGACTTAAGCAAATTCTTTTTGCAGTAGCTTCAAAATTAGGAAATATAACTGCAAAACGAAGGCTTGAAATAGGAGAGCATGATTTTATTGCTAAAGTAACTAATTTTGTCGCACAACTACTTGGTTTTAGAGCTTTAAGAAAAAAATTAGGTTTATTAAATGTCGACAATGCACTATCAGGAGCAGCTCCAATAGCACCAGAAATTCTTAGATTTTTTATGTCAATAGGAGTACCGATATATGAAGGCTATGGAATGACAGAAAACTCAGCGATTGCAACTGGTAATAGGCCTGGAAAAGTAAAGCTTGGAACTGTTGGAGTCGCCCAACCAGGTGTTGAATTGAAATTAGCTGAAGATGGAGAAATTTTAATAAAACACCCTGGAGTATTTAAAGGTTATTTCAAAAATGATGAAGCAACTAGTGAAGTTATCGATGAAGGTGGTTGGCTATACACTGGTGATGTTGGTGAATATGATGGTGAGTTTTTAAAAATAGTAGATCGTAAAAAAGACATTATTATAACTAGCGGAGGTAAAAATGTATCGCCATCTGAAATTGAAAATAATATTAAAACATCTCCATATATAAGAGAAGCTATCGTAATAGGTGACGATAGAAAATTTTTATCAGCACTAATTGGAATTGAATTTGATACAGTTTCAAATTGGGCATTGAGAAAAAATATTCCTCACACTACATACAGAAACTTGTCTGAAAATGAAAATGTTCAAGAATTAATTTGGAAAGAAATACAAAAAGCTAATGAAAAAACATCATCTCTTGCAATTAGAAAATTTAGAATGTTAACTAAAGAACTTGATCACGAAGATGGTGATATGACAGCTACTCAAAAGGTTAAACGAAATGTTATGATGGAAAAATTTTCAGATTTAATAGAGGATATGTATTCATGATTCTTTTCCTACAAGCGACAATGCAGGGCCTAGCATTAGGTGCTGTATATTCTTTGGTTGCTATTGGTTTAGTTCTTATATATAAGGCAACTGATGTTTTAAGCTTTGCTCAACCAGCTCTTGCTGTAGCTGGTGCTGGCATTATAAGTGCGTTAGCTGTAGATAGAGGCATTTCCTTTTGGATTGCACTACCTCTTGCAATTTTTATTACAGGGGTTATTGGTTTAATTATTGAAAGAACTTTTTTAAGAGCAATGGTTGGTGAGCCAGTTTTTTCTGTTGCTATTTTAACAATTGGTATTGATATATTGATAAGAACTGTTTTAGACAATTGGATCGGCTTGAACCCAAGATATATGGGAGACTCTTTTTCTCAAATGGGTAATTTTGGATCATTAAATATCGGAGGAGTAGCGATACAATACTTAGAACTCACAGCATTACTCGCAGCAATAGCTGTGATAATTCTTCTTTCAATATTTTTTAAATTTTCTAAATATGGTTTGGCTATGAGAGCTACTTCTTTTGATCAAGAAGCATCACTTGCTCAAGGCATAAATGTTGGAAGGGTTATTGCTCTTGTATGGTTCATGGCTGCAATGCTTGCTAGTCTGTCAGGTTTTTTCATTACTGGAGGATTTAATGGATTAACTCAAGCAAGCTTCGTTACTGCATTACGAGCTCTACCAGCAATTGTAATTGGTGGTATCGATTCTTTAGTAGGTGCAGTTGTTGGTTCATTAATTATTGGCATGACACAAGGTTACATTGCTTACTATCAATTAAGTATTGAAGCTTCACTTGGATTTAGTTTTGGTACTGGATTTAGTGCGTTGGCACCTTACATAATTATGTTTTTCATTTTAATTATTAGGCCGGATGGTCTTTTTGGAAAAGAAGAGGTGGAAAGAGTTTGAGAGGCAGACCAGACTTATTTATTAGCTACAAGAATGAAACAGCTATTTTAAAAAATAACACACACAAATTTATAGCTCTGCTTATTACTTTTTCATTATTAATTCTTGGTTTTATAGCAGACGATTACTGGATTCTATTACTCTCAGCATCAGTCTTTTTAACAATTGCTACGTGGGGCTTAAATATTGTATCTGGAATGGCAGGACAAATATCCTTGGCTCACGGTTTTTTTGTAGCTGTTGGAACCTATACTGCCGCAGTCATAGGAGGGTTCTCTACAGAATTTCCCAATAAAATAATAGGCTATGAGTTAGATATGATTATTTGGCTACCTCTTGCTGGAGTTGCAGCAGCTGTTGTTGGTTTAATTATCGCACCTCTTGCAGTCAGATTAAAAGGATTAAATTTAGCTTTAGTCAGCATAGGGATAGTTTATATCGGTTCTTATATCTTATCTAACTTAAACACTGTAACTGGTGGAGCAGGACTTGGTAGAAAAACTGCTGGGTATACATTGTTAGGAATAAATTTTAAAGATGGTTTAGAAATTGGATCATTGATATTTACAAAAAATCAAATCCTTTATTACATAGGACTTTTAGTTGCGTTACTTCTTGGTATTGGGGTTAAAAATTTACTTCGTTCAAAAATTGGAAGAGCTTATGCTGCCATAAGAGATAGAGATATCGCTGCAGAAGCTATTGGGATTAATTTAGCCAGATTTAAAGCATCAGCTTTTGCGTTGTCTAGTTTTTACGCAGGAGTGGCTGGAGCTTTAATGTTTTCTACAATTGGTGCTGTTGATGTAGAAAGATTTGGACTTTTATTTTCTGTTACTTTTATTGCCATTGTAGTTATTGGAGGTGTAGGAACTGTTATGGGTCCAATTTTTGGGAGTATATTTTTTGGACTAATGCCAGGGATTATAAAATTTGTAATTGATCATTCAGAGTTTGTGAGAGAAGTTGTTCCTTTAAACGCTGCTCAAATAGAAAGAATTATATTCGGTTTATTTATTGTTGGTTTCCTTATGTTTGAGCCTAGAGGTTTATGGGGTATTTGGTTTAGGTTACGTAATTATTTTAAAGCTTGGCCTTTTTCCTACTAAGTTAGAAATCATTCGCTATCCTTAAAGCATTAGTACTAATAATTTAAAGGGGGATTTATGAAATCGTTGCGAAAGCAAGGAATCATTATTTTCATAGCATTCGCTCTTGTTTTAAGCGCTTGTGGTGGTGACGCTGCTGAAGAAGAAGTCGTTGTAGAGGAAACAACTCCTGAAGTTGTTGAAACTCTTGACTCTCCTGCAGTGACTACTGCACAAACTGTTAAAACAGGCGTTGGTGTAACAGAGGAACCATGTCCGGCTGCATATGCAGCACTTGGAACACAAGTTCCTACAGGTGCTGACCCAGAAAAAGGATGTATTTATTTAGGTTTATTAAATGACTACACGGGTCCTTTCGCAGCTGCAGGTCCAGCATTGGAAGGTGCTCAAAGAGCATTTTGGATTTGGGTGAACTCAACAGGTGGTGTTGGGGACTACAGCGTAGCTATTGTTGATGGTTACGATACTCAATACAATCCGGCAAAAATGATTGAAGGTTTTGCATTACAAAAAGATGATGTAGCAGCTTTTGCTATGACACTTGGTAGTGTGCAAACACAATTTATCTTAGATGCAATGAATGAGAGTGACACAATAGCAGCTCCTATGAGTTGGTGGTCAGGTTGGTCATACAAATCAGCTGACAATGGTTTAGCAATTGAGTTTGGATCTTCGTATTGTGCACAAGGAATGAACATTCTTGATTGGGGAGTAGAAAACTTACCAGTACCTATTCAAAAAATTGGTCTTATAGCTTATGTAAATCCAGGATATGCAGATGATTATTTTGCTGGCGTTAAAGCGGCAGCACAAGCAAATGGTATTGAGGTAGCTTGGGAATATGTTCCTCCAGTTACTGAATTCGATGTTGCGGCTGCAGTTGGTTTAATGGCTACTCAACCGGTTGATGCAGTTTACATGGCAACAGATCCAAATAGAACTGCTCAGGTATCTGGTGGAGCAGCACAATTAGGAGTTGTACCTCTTACATTTATGGCAGCACCAGCATTCAATGAGGCTTTTGTTGCAGATGGTGCACCTACTCAAGCATTGTTTACTTCAGGTGCTTTTTATACAGCAGCATGGATTGATCCATACGAAGCAGACACACCAGGTCACGCAGCTATGCGTGCAACATGGGAGGGAGTACTGGGGCAAACCTCAGCTAGCTCTTATGTGGTTGCAGGATGGTCTTCACAGTATCACCTAAAAGGTGTTCTTGATGCAGCTGTTAAAGGTGGAGACCTTACAAAGGCTGGTATTAGAAGAGCAGCAGCAAATGTTGATGTTAGCTCTGATGGCATGATGCCTGTAAGAACTTTAGGAGTCAGTAAAGCTGAAACTTCTACTTCAATTACAGCACCAGATGCTAGCGTAGGCAGTGGTACGAGATTAGTTAAGGCTAACTATTCTGGACCTACCGCTCAATCTCACGACTGGTCACAACCTTGTTCCTAACGTGAGTTAATAATTTAAAAAGAGCCAGGTTTTACCTGGCTCTTTTTTTATTTCTATATCTTGGATAAAATAAGTCTTTATGTTTAATAATTTATCAAAATCACGAAAAGCAATAGTGGTTTTTCTTATTGCATTAATGCCAATAGGTTTAATTAAAACAGAATATTACTTCATGTCACCTGGGCCACCATATCAATGGGAAATTGATTACAGCAACAATGAGAATTATACATTTGAAGGTAATCTCTTCCAGTTAACTGTTCGTAGAGATGAAGCAAATGTATTTGTATATTTGTGGTCTTTAATAAACGATTCTTACGATCTATATCCAAGAGAAGTAATTTTGCCAAATGGTGTTACACCCCAAGAATTAAGTGAGATAAGCATTCAAAATATGAGAACATCTGAAAATGTTGCTATTGCAGTAGCTTTAAAAAATGTAGGTTATGAAATTGAATCAAAGGGTGATGGAGTTGCAGTAGTCGGATTACTTGAAGATTCTCCTGTAAAGGATAAGTTAAAAAAAGGTGATTTAATAAACTCAATTAATAATACTGATATATATTCTGCTACAGAATTTATATCTACTTTGAGGACTTATTCAATAGGAGAAACAGTTTCGATTGGCCTACTAAGAGAAATAGATGGTATTAAGGAACAGATATATATAAAAACAACCCTTATTGAACATGTTGAGTACGAAGGTGAGCCAATGGTAGGCTTTCTAGCTACAACTGTAAATGAGAGGTTTGATTTTCCTTTTGAAATAGATATTAAAACTGGCAATGTTGGTGGACCTTCGGCTGGCTTAATGATGGCGTTAAATGTATATAATAACTTAATTCCCGAAGACATTACCAACTCAAAGATAATTGCTGGAACAGGGACCATTGAAATAGATGGATCTGTAGGACCAGTTGGTGGAATAAAACAAAAGATTATTGCAGCAAAAAGAGCAGGTGCAGAGCTGATACTTGTACCAGTTGCTAATTTTGAAGAGGCTAGACCATTCGAAACCGATAAAACAGCCATAGTTGCAGTGGATTCTTTTGATGAAGCATTAGCAGTTATTTCGCAGTATAGTTCACGTTAAACACGAGAGATAAATAATATATAGTCATGGTCAATATTGGTGGTGCAAATACTGGTAACGAAAGAAGGGGCTTATCTTTTCTTGTTTTTGTTGGAATTATTGGATTTTCAATTGCAAGAGCTATAGCAACATTTTTTACAAATTATTTGTGGTTTGACTCAGTTGACTTAAATTCAGTGTGGATAAAAATTCTTTTAACAAAGTCTATTCTCGTAGCAGCTACGTCGCTTTTAGCATTTGCATTTATCTTTATTAATTTAAGACTTGCAGTTAGAGCAACACCTGTAATGGACATTTTTGAATCATTTGAATCCCAAGATCCATTAACTAGATTTAGAGAATTTTTTAATGAGCGTTTCCTTAAATACAGACTATGGGGTGCAATTGGCCTTTCTCTATTTCTTGGTGCTGGAGCTTCTCAATTATGGGAACAAGTTTTATTATTTATAAACCAAAAATCTTTTGGAGTTACAGACCCAGTCTTTCAATATGATGTATCAAGTTATGTTTTTGGATTACCTTTATATAGGCTTTTTGTATCTTGGGGATTCCAATTAGTCATCTTTACCTCTTTTATTATTATTTTATTTTTTATTGCAACAGGAGCTCTACAGCTTCGTCAAGGTAGGCTGCCAGAGGTTAGTAGTGGCGCAAAAGCTCATCTTTCTGTTTTGCTTGCATTTGTAGCTGTACTCAAAGCATTTGCTTACAGATTAGATGCTATGGAACTATTGTATTCTCCAAGAGGAAAAGTGTTTGGTGCAAGCTATACAGATGTGGTTGCGCATTTACCGGCCTTAAATCTATTGATATTAATTTCATTATTTGGTGCAGTATTGTTGCTAGTGAACATTAAAAGAAGAGGCTGGTTACTACCAGCTACTGCAATTAGTTTGTGGCTTGCTGTTTCGATCATTGTTGGGGGAGTTGTTCCCGCAGCAATTCAAAGATTTAGAGTTGTGCCTGATGAGTTAAACAAAGAACTACCTTATGTTGAGAATCACATCAACTATACAAGACTTGCTTATGGTTTAGACAGTATTGAAGAAAAATCGTTTGAGGCCTCACCTAATTTAACTGATAATGACATTTCTGATAATGCTCAAACTGTAGACAATATTAGATTATGGGATCCAACTGTTTTAGCTGAAACATATAGTCAGCTCCAAGAGATTAGAGCTTATTATGCGCTGGATGAAGTCGATGTTGATCGTTATAGAATTAATGGTGAGCTAACACAGGTAATGGTCTCTGCTAGAGAATTAGACCAAACAAATCTGCCTGCAGTTGGTTGGGTCAATGAAAGGCTTCAATATACTCATGGTTATGGAGTAGTTTTTAGTCCAGCAAATAATGTTGCAAGCCAAGGTCAGCCTGATTTTTATGTAAAAGGTGTACCCGCCACTACAACTGTTAGTGAATTAGAGGTAGAACAACCAAGAATTTATTTTGGGGAGTCAGCTGAATCAGTTGAATATGTAGTTGTAAACTCTTTACAAGATGAAGTCGACTATCCGTTGTCTACTGAGGGTCAGTCAGTTGCTTACACAAATTATTCAGGCGACGGTGGTGTAGGCATAGGCTCATTTTTCAGAAGACTTGGATTTGCACTGCGATATAGTGAGTTAAATTTGTTAATTTCAAACCAGCTATCTGATGATTCTAAATTAATTATGGAAAGAAATGTTGTAAGTAGAGTCAAAAAGGCAGCTCCTTTCTTATACACTGATAATGATCCATATTTGGCATTAATAGATGGAAATTTATTTTGGATTATTGATATGTACACAGTTTCTGACAAATATCCTTATGCTCAACCAGCTGATACAAGAAGAATTAATGAAAATTCTGGTCTTCCTATGAACTTTAACTATTTAAGAAATTCAGTAAAAGCAGTTGTAAATGCTTATGATGGCACAATGAATTTCTATGTTGTTGACGAAAATGATCCACTAATTTCATCATACAAAGATATTTTTCCAGATCTGTTTACACCAAAAAGTTCTATGAGTAGTGAGTTGCTTGATCACATAAGATACCCAGAAGATTTATTTACAATACAATCCGATATGTATAGAGATTATCACATGACTGATCCAAGAGTATTTTATGCTGATGAAGATCCTTGGGTAATACCATCTGATTCATCAACAACACCTAGAGTTGCTACTTTAAGGGGCGAGTTTACAGAAATAGGTTTCAAGCCAATGTTGCCATATTATTTATTAATGAGCTTGCCTGGGGAAAGTGATTTAAGCTATCTAATTTTCCAACCATTTAATCCGGAAAACAGGCCAAATATGCAATCATTTTTGGTTGCAGATGCCGATCCAGAAAATTATGGACAGTTAATCGACTTTAGATTGCCAAAAGGAGAATTTGTTGATGGTCCTAGCCAGGTTGCAACAAGAATTAACCAAGACCCTGATATTTCACAAATATTTACCCTTCTCGATCAGCAGGGTTCTAGTGTTATTAAAGGTAATCTTTTTGTTGTTCCAATAAATCAATCAATACTTTATTATCAACCAATTTATCTTCAGGGAGAGCAGAACCCATTACCTGAATTTAAATTTGTTGTTGTTGTTTTTCAAGACAGAATAATTATGGAGGAGTCTTTGACTGAGGCTTTGGCTAGTGTTTTCGGTGGTGATTTTGCAACTGAAAATGTTGAAGACACAGAAGGTGAAAGTGCTCTTGAACTCCTTGAAAAAGCTACTAAAGCTTTTGAAAAAGCTCAGCAAGAATTGCAGAATGGAAACCTAGGTTTATATCAAAACCTTGTTGAACAAGCTCAACAGTATGTAGATCTTGCTCTTGAACTTTTAAATAACAATTAAATTTCTTGAGTTTAAATTAATTCTTATTATTATTAATATTTCAGCGCGGGGTGGAGCAGTCTGGTAGCTCGCTGGGCTCATAACCCAGAGGTCGTAGGTTCAAATCCTACCCCCGCTACCAATCTATCTGATAAAGATATCTATTATTCTTTTTCTACCTGTAGAAGCAGCCAATAATTTTAATGCAAATAATCCTGAAGCTCCAAGATAAGCCAAGCTTCCCAACACTAGAAAAATTCTCCAAAATAATATTGCATCCATATGTAAATTATAAACAACTCATAGACAATAGCTATTTAGTTAATTCAATTATTTCCTTAGCTGTAATTTCACCATTAAGAGTATGCAAGATTGAAAGATTTTTATCCAAAACTAAGGTAGTCGGAATTCCAGTCCAATTGAACTGCGATAAAACAATGTCGGACTCTTCTTCTTCTAATATATTCTTATAAGTA
>Ga0181575_10002546_pt1 | contig 12906 bp, 4 predicted proteins | sample 101ome_23_FD_145599 | JGI IMG/M metagenome (GOLD analysis project Ga0181575, IMG submission 145599) | Coastal salt marsh microbial communities from the Groves Creek Marsh, Skidaway Island, Georgia - 101411CT metaG (spades assembly) | ecosystem: Environmental > Aquatic > Marine > Intertidal zone... | reverse complement strand
GAGCGCGACGGCGACTACTTGAAACCGGATCCAGAGAAGGAGGGGGATCATGTCTTCTAGAATAGACGAAGTGCTGGGAAATACCAGAAGCGACCATTCCCGCGTTCCGAATTCTGAGAGCGCCTTAAAATTGCACCGCGAGAGAATGGAAAAGGAACAAGCATGACTAAAGAATTACCAGACCCGCCACGGCTTTGAAAAGATGTTAGGGCTATTTTTGGTCGATGAACTGTTTTTTTGCAAAAAGTTTAGCAAAAGGTGTTGACGATTCAATTTTGCCGCGTAGATTCGCCGTCCGCTCAAAAGAGAGCGGGCTCGTTCCACCGTGCACCTCGACGATTCGTTGTGGGCTACTTGTGTGGTTTGAGTTTTTGATCTTTTAGAAAATCGAGCCGAGTGCTTCAAGCGCAAAGTTCAGCATCCCGCTCCACCTGTTCGCAGGTTGAGTTCAGCTGGTTTTGGAAGCAGTCGGTGTTTAAGGAAAAGGCTAAATTGTGTGCTGCATGCGATTAAGAGTCGTGTGCAGAGAAGGGGTTTTCTAAGGAAGGCCCCAACTTGTCAATTTTCCGTTTTTAGTAGAACAATAGCAATTCCATCTCTTCGGAGATGGGTGCCATGCGTTTCTAGAATCGGGATCAATTTTCTATTCGGAGAGTTTGATTCTGGCTCAGAACGAACGCTGGCGGCGTGGATAAGACATGCAAGTCGAACGAGAAACTTACTTAGCTTGCTTTGAAAGTTTCTAGTGGCGAACGGGTGAGTAACACGTGAGTTACCTGCCTCGAAGTGGGAGATAGCCCGGGGAAACTCGGATTAATACCCCATGTGATCGTAAGATTAAAGGCGGCTTCGGCTGTCGCTTCGAGATGGGCTCGCGGCCTATCAGTTAGTTGGTGAGGTAAAAGCTCACCAAGACGATGACGGGTAGCTGGTCTGAGAGGACGACCAGTCACACTGGAACTGAGACACGGTCCAGACACCTACGGGTGGCAGCAGTCGAGAATCATTCGCAATGGACGAAAGTCTGACGGTGCGACGCCGCGTGGAGGATGAAGGCCCTAGGGTCGTAAACTCCTGTCATCAGGGAGTAATTACCTATGTAGTAACTGACATAGGTCTTGATAGTACCTGAAGAGGAAGGGACGGCAAACTTCGTGCCAGCAGCCGCGGTAATACGAAGGTCCCAAGCGTTGTTCGGATTTACTGGGCGTAAAGCGTCTGTAGGCGGGATGGTAAGTCAGATGTGAAATCCCGGGGCTCAACCCCGGAACTGCATCCGATACTGCCAACCTAGAGGGTCGGAGGGGAGTCTGGAATTCTCGGTGTAGCAGTGAAATGCGTAGATATCGAGAGGAACACTCGTGGCGAAGGCGAGACTCTGGACGACACCTGACGCTGAGAGACGAAGGCCAGGGTAGCGAAAAGGATTAGATACCCTTGTAGTCCTGGCAGTAAACGGTGCACGCTTGGTGTGGGAAGGTTCGACCCTTTCCGTGCCGGAGCTAACGCGTTAAGCGTGCCGCCTGGGGAGTACGGTCGCAAGATTAAAACTCAAAGAAATTGACGGGGACCCGCACAAGCGGTGGAGCATGTGGCTTAATTCGATGCAACGCGAAGAACCTTACCTGGGCTTGACATGTTAGTCGTAGATTTGTGAAAGCTTATCGTCACTTCGGGTGGACTATCACAGGTGCTGCATGGCTGTCGTCAGCTCGTGTCGTGAGATGTTGGGTTAAGTCCCGTAACGAGCGCAACCCCTATGAACTGTTGCCAGCGGATAATGCCGGGGACTCTGTTCAGACTGCCCAGATTAACTGGGAGGAAGGAGGGGATGACGTCAAGTCAGTATGGCCCTTACGCCCAGGGCTGCACACGTGCTACAATGTCCAGTACAATGTGAACCGATGCCGCGAGGTGGAGGAAATCTTGAAAACTGGGCTCAGTTCGGATTGTAGTCTGCAACTCGACTACATGAAGTTGGAATCGCTAGTAATGGCTCATCAGCTACGGAGCCGTGAATACGTTCCCGGGTCTTGTACACACCGCCCGTCACATCATGGAAGCCGCTCGCACCCGAAGTATCAACAATAAGATGGTCCTAAGGTGTAGGTGGTAACTGGGATGAAGTCGTAACAAGGTAGCCGTAGGGGAACCTGCGGCTGGATCACCTCCTTTCTATGGAGAAATTCACCCGAGCGAATTTATAACCCTCGCTCGTAATGTGGTGAATAGGTCGATGCCTAAACAGGCTTGGATTAACTAAGTTTGCATGGCAAGTGAATGAGAAATCACACTACCAAAGTTATTAGCACACCTCTTTTTTGGTGCAGCGCACTATTTAGCCTTTGCCTTTCTCGATAAATCTGAGAGAAGCGCGAGATAAGAAATTTCCGGGGGCATAGCTCAGTTGGTAGAGCGCCTGCTTTGCAAGCAGGATGTCAGGAGTTCGAATCTCCTTGCCTCCACTTTTTTCCTTGGAGACAGGGCCGCGTTAGGGCGCAGATGGGTCTGTAGCTCAGTTGGTTAGAGCACGCGCTTGATAAGCGCGGGGTCACAGGTTCAAATCCTGTCAGACCCACGTTCCCCGGCCGTGCCATGGCTCTTTTCGTTCAATCTTTGACAACTGCATAAGAAGAAACAAAAACTACAATTTGAGTTTTTACTCAAATATTTAAGCCGGACAAGAGTCCGGCAAACTCAAGAAAGTTACTCTGGCAGCGGAGAGGATATAAGCACCTCTCTGAAAGTCTTTTCAATTTTATAGAAAGGGCTGGAACAAGCTGTTAAGAGCATATGGTGGATGCCTTGGTGCTAACAGGCGATGAAGGACGTGATAAGCTGCGATAAGCTTCGGATAGCGGCAAATACGCTTTGACCCGGAGATTTCCGAATGGGGTAACCTGGCTGGGGTAATACTCAGTCGTCTCACTCTGAATACATAGGAGTGAGTTCGCGATACCCGGTGAAGTGAAACATCTCAGTAACCGGAGGAAAAGAAAGAGAATCGATTCCGTAAGTAGTGGCGAGCGAAAGCGGAATAGCCCAAACCGGGGCCTTTGGTCCCGGGGTTGTAGGGCTCCAATATGAGACTGTCAAAATTAGGTTAAGCGTGTGGAAAAGCGCTCCAAAGAAGGTGAAAGGCCTGTGACCGAAAATGGCGACAGCTCTAGGATGTCCCTGAGTAGTGCGGCACACGTGAAACGTTGCATGAATCTGCGCCGACCACGGCGTAAGGCTAAATACTCGTTAGCGACCGATAGTGAACCAGTACCGTGAGGGAAAGGTGAAAAGTACCGCTGTGAGCGGAGTGAAATAGAACCTGAAACCATATGCTTACAAGGTGTCAAAGCCCCTTTGGGGGTGATGGCGTGCCTTTTGCTTAATGAGTCTGCGAGTTAGTGTTCGTAGCAAGCTTAAGTCCTTCTGGGACGCAGGCGTAGCGAAAGCGAGTCCGAATAGGGCGATTTAGTTGCGGATGCTAGACCCGAAGCGGAGGTGACCTACCTATGACCAGGTTGAAGCGCGAGTAATATCGCGTGGAGGACCGAACCGGTGTGTGTTGAAAAACGCTCGGATGAGTTGTGGGTAGGAGTGAAAGGCTAATCAAACCCCGTGATAGCTGGTTCTCCTCGAAATGTATTTAGGTACAGCGTCGCATGCTGACTGAGGGGGGTAGAGCACTGAATGAACTAGGGCCCACACCCGGGTACCGACTTCAATCAAACTCCGAATACCCTCAGGTGTAATGCGGCAGTGAGAATATGGGGGATAAACTTCATACTCGAAAGGGAAACAGCCCAGATCAGCAGCTAAGGTGCCAAAATAGTGCTAAGTGGAAAGGAGGTGGGATTACTTAGACAGTGAGGATGTTGGCTTAGAAGCAGCCACCATTTAAAAAGTGCGTAACAGCTTACTCATCGAGTGATCCTGCGCCTAAAATGATTGGCGATAAGTACTATACCGAAGCTCTGGATGCACATTTATGTGCGTGGTAGAGGAGCGTTCTCAGAGCCTTGAAGCCGGATGGCGATTGAAGGTGGAGTTCTGAGAAGTGAGAATGCAGACATGAGTAACGATAAGCCGGGTGAGATCCCCGGCCGCCGTAAACCCGAGGTTTCCTGGGCAATGCTGGTCATCCCAGGGTTAGTCGGGACCTAAGCCGAGGCCGATAGGCGTAGGCGATGGATAGCAGGTTAATATTCCTGCACCTCCTGAACCCAAAGCATCAGGGACACAGGCTGAAAAGATACTAGGTAATTGAATTCCGAGGTGAGGCTACGGCCAATCCGTATATCTGGAAGGACTGTCAAGAAAAGCTGATGTGTCGTGCTAAAGGAGCCCGTACCGTAAACCGACACAGGTGGGTGGGTAGAATATACCAAGGCGCAAGAGTGAAACCTGGTTAAGGAACTCGGCAAAATAGCCCCGTAACTTCGGAATAAGGGGTGCCCTCTTCGGAGGGCCGCAGTGAAAGGGGACAACCGACTGTTTAGCAAAAACACAGCATTCTGCGAAGACGCAAGTCGAAGTATAGGATGTGACACGTGACCAATGCCGAAAGATTAAGGCAAGGGGTTAGCCCTCGTGGCAAAGCTCTGACCCTAAGTCCCGGTGAATGTCGGCCGTAACTATAACGGTCCTAAGGTAGCGAAATTCCTTGTCGGGTAAGTTCCGACCTGCACGAATCGTGCAACGAGTTGTCCGCTGTCTCAACCAGGAGCTCAGTGAAATTGTAGTGCCGGTGAAGATGCCGGCTACCCGCAGAAGGACGGAAAGACCCTATGAACCTTAACTGTAAGCTGTCACTGGTTTTTCGATTTCAATGCTCAGAGTAAGTGGGAGACTTTGAAGCCGCGTTTTAGGGCGCGGTGGAGTCATCAGTGAGATACCACCCTTTGAATTTGGAGAATCTAACATCCTGCCCTGAATCGGGCGGAAGGACAATGGCAGCCGGTCAGTTTTACTGGGGCGGTATCCTCCCAAAAAGTAACGGAGGAGCGCGAAGTTTGGCTCAGCGTGGTTGGCAATCACGTTTCGAGTGTATAGGCATAAGCCAGACTAACTGTGAGACCCACAAGTCGAGCAGATGCGAAAGCAGGCCTAAGTGATCCGGTAGTTGAATGTGGAATTGCTATCGCTCAACGGATAAAAGGTACTCTAGGGATAACAGGCTGATCGCGCCCAAGAGTTCATATCGACGGCGCGGTTTGGCACCTCGATGTCGGCTCGTCGCATCCTGGGGCTGGAGAAGGTCCCAAGGGTTTGGCTGTTCGCCAATTAAAGCGGCACGCGAGCTGGGTTCAGAACGTCGCGAGACAGTTCGGTCCTCTATCCTCTGTGGGCGTAGGAGAGTTGAGGGGTTCATTTCCTAGTACGAGAGGACCGGAAATGACGCACCTCTGGTGTTCCAGTTGTTCTGTCAAGGGCACGGCTGGGTAGCTAAGTGCGGACTAGATAAGCGCTGAAAGCATCTAAGCGTCAAGCTATTCCCAAGATAAACTCTCCCTGAAGGATCGTTGAAGACTACAACGTCGATAGGCTGCAGGTGTAAGCTCAGTAATGGGTTCAGCCGAGCAGTACTAATCATCCGTTTGGCTTGTTACAGCCAATTCTTTCTTAAGTTTGTTTTTGTTTCTTTTTTATGCAGTTGTCAGAGATTGTCTTTTTTCTCAGTTGAGGAGGGCAAATGTCTCCAGAGGTCTGATACCGACCCAAAGTCGGTGTCAGGACTCTGGTGGCCATAGCACAGTGGAACCACCCGGTCCCATTCCGAACCCGGAAGTGAAACGCTGTAGCGCCGATGGTAGTGTGGCGAAAGGCCATGTGAGAGTAGGTCGCCGCCAGGTTATTTTAATTAACCGCCCTGGAAACAGGGCGGTTTTTTTATTGTACGATTTCCAAGACTGAGACCGCCCCTCCGGAGTGCGACTTTGTGAGATTTGAGGGCCGGCTCGTAGTGCCCGCCCATGAGGTTCCAATCTTTGGAAGAGGGTGAGGGCGTAAAATCACGGACAATTCCGTGATTTTTACTTTTACGAGAGTGGCTCTGACAAAGCCCCGATGTTAAATCTCAACAGCGAAAGAATCGTTCACTTTAACCGACTGAACGAACGCCGTCATGATTTGAATGACGTTTTCAACGTCGTCGAAATCGGCCATTTCCACGATGGAATGCATGTAGCGAAGTGGCAGGGAAACGAGAGCGCTTGGGATGCCGCCTCGAACATGATAGATCGAATCGGTGTCCGTTCCTGTGAAGCGGGAGGATGCCTCGTGCTGCAATGAAATATTGTTCTCTTTAGCCAGCTCGATGATCCTCTCTACGATCTTCGGATGGTTCGCGGTTCCGTGAGTTACGGAAGGCCCTCCGCCGAGTGCAATTTTGCCGTGCTGGGTGTGCTTGATGTCAGGACTGTCGGTGGCATGAGTGACGTCGAGTACAAGGCAGAGGTCCGGCTTCAGCGCATAAGATGCCATGGTGGCACCAAATCCACCGATCTCTTCCTGAACGGCGTTGAGAGCAAGGCAGGTTGAAGTGGGCCGATTGTCGGCTTCAGAGAGCCGTCGAATCACTTCGGAAATAATGAATCCGCCAATACGGTTGTCGAGGGCACGCCCAACAATTCCGTTTTTTCCAAAGGGGATCGCGCTATCAGAATAGACACCTGGGTGCCCGACACGGATGCCCATTTCTTCGACTTCCTTGGCTGATTTTGCTCCGATATCGACGAAGAGTTCGTGAACTTCAGGGGCCTTTTCCCCGTCCTTCCGATCACGAATGTGAATTGCAGTGTTGCCAATGATGCCGAGGACTTCCCCCTCATCTCCGAAAAAGGTGATCCGGCGACCTCGAGCTGTCGCCCAGTCGGAGCCTCCAATTCGATCGAGATGGAGAAATCCCTCTTCGGTGATGTAGTTGACCATGAATCCAATTTCATCGGCATGCGCCTCGATCATGACCGTTGGTGCGGAGTCATCCGCACCTTTTATGGTAGCCCAGGCGCTTCCGTAGGAATCGCTGTCAACTGAGTCTGCAAATTCGCGGCAGCGATTCGCCCAGACTCGTTGACCTTTCACTTCGAACCCAGTGGGGCTGGGCGTGTTGAGGAGTTCGTAGAGAAAGGTTTCGGCGTCTTTATTCATCAGATCTTACTCCTAATCCTAATCTTTTCTTACTCTTCGGAAGCGGTGTCCGCTTCACTATTCTCAACATCTGAAGCATCTTCACCCTCCTCATCCTCCACGTCATCACTTACAACGCGTGCGATATCCTGAATCGTTTCGCCATCCTTGGTCTTCATGAGGATCACTCCCTGAGCATTTCGTCCGGTGAGACGAGCACTTGCAGCGGAGATTCGGACGGACTGGCCGGCATCGGTCATCAGCATGATTTCGTCGTCTTCGGAGACACGGAGAGCCTTCACGACGAGCCCGGTTTTCTCAGTGACTTTCATGGTGATGACACCTTTACCGCCGCGGCCTTTGGTCGGGTAATCTTCAAACGGAGTCCGTTTTCCAAGACCCTTCTCGCTGACGACGAGCAACTGCTCGGAGTTGTCGACCACGGCGAGAGAAACGAGGTAGTCTCCTTCTCCGGGGCGGATGCCAGCGACACCGGCTGATGGTCGGCCCATCGAGCGAATGTTTTCCTCGCTGGTGCGGACGGCGTATCCCTTACTTGTAACGAGAGAAATATCGTCGGCGCCGTTCGTCATCTTAACATCGATGAGTTCGTTGCCTTCTTCGATCTTGATCGCGATGATCCCGTCTTTTCGGAAATTACGGAAGTCAGACAGTTTGGTCTTTTTCACCTTGCCGCTGCGGGTTGCGAAAAGAACGAACTGGTCTTCGACAAATGTCGCGTCTTTGTCTTCGTTTCCAACTGCAACGATTCGAAGCACCGAAGCGATTGACTCTTCCGGTTTCAGATTGAGAAGATTCTTAATCGATCGGCCTTTGGCGATACGACTTCCTTCCGGAATCTGGAAAACGCGCTCGATGTAAACGCGACCCGTGTTCGTGAAAAACATCAGGTAATCATGCGAGGTCGCGGCGAAGAGGTGCTCTACAAAGTCGGCTTCTTCATCCTCGTCGGCCACTACGCGAGTTTCCATGCCTTTGAGGCCTTTCCCTCCTCTGGCTTGTGTTCTAAACTCGGTGGCAAGCGTCCGCTTGATGTAACCACGATGCGAAATCGTGATCATATTCGACTCGTTGGCGATGAGATCCACATTAGCGATTTCACCTTCGTAGGCAGCGAAATCCGTCTTCCGTGGAGTCGCCCACTTTTCTTGAATCTCACGGAGTTCGTCTTTGATGATTTGCAGAACGCGCTCTTCCCGGGCGATAATATCAAGCAAGTCTTTGATCGTCTCAATGAGCTCGTCGTAGTCCGCTTTGATCTTGTCCCGCTCGAGACCAACGAGTTGGTAGAGGCGTAGCTCAAGGATGTGGTTCACCTGAGTGTCGGTGAAAACATAGCGACCTTCTTCAATTTGCAGGCTGGGCTGATCCCGGAGTAGGATGCCGAGAGCCTCAACTTCGGAAGGCGTGAAGGTGTAAGCTTTGATCTTTTCACGTGCTTCATCACGCGTTTTTGAATCGCGAATCATCTTGATGAAGTCATCAAGATTTCCAAGCGCGAGCAAATAGGCTTCCAGCTTCTCCGCGTTTTTCTCTGCCTGGGCAAGCAACCAGCGGGTTCGTCGGAGAATCACTTCGCGGCGATGCTCGATGTAACAAACGAGAGCGTCTTTTACCGAGAGAAGTTTGGGGCGGCGGTCGTCGATCGCCAGCATGTTGGCGGAGTAGGACGATTCAAGGGCCGTGTGCTTGTAGAGGTTGTTCAAGACAACCTGAGCTCGGGAGTCACGCTTCAGATCGACCACGACGCGGGTGTTTTCATCCGACTCATCACGCACTGCGGAAATTTCAGGAAGAATCTTCTGGTTCGCCAACTCGGCGATTCGTTCGACGAGGCGCGCCCGGTTTACGACGTAAGGGATCTCCGTGATAATGATTTGCTCGCGGCCCGTTTTCGTTTCTTCAACCGTTGCGCGTCCTCTCACCCGAATGGATCCGCGACCCGTCCGTGAGTAATCTTGAATTCCCTTTTGCCCGAGAATGGTACATCCGGTCGGGAAATCAGGACCCTTGATTAGCTGTAGAAGCTGCTCATGGGTAATGTCCGGGTTGTCGATGGTTGCGCATACCCCGTCAATGACTTCTCCGAGGTTATGTGGCGGAATGTTAGTCGCCATTCCGACGGCAATTCCTGTCCCGCCATTAACGAGAAGGTTTGGGACGGCGGCAGGGAAAACGACAGGCTCCTGTCGGGTTTCGTCGTAGTTCTGCACGAAGTCGACAGTGTCTTTCTCCATGTCCGTCATGAGCACATGGCCAACATGGGTGAGGCGTGCCTCGGTATATCGCATCGCAGCGGGAGGATCACCCTCGACTGATCCGAAGTTACCCTGACCTTGAACCAGAATTTCGCGCATCGTCCATGGCTGAGCCATATTCACGAGCGTTGGATAGATGGTAGCTTCACCGTGTGGGTGATAATTACCGGAGGTATCACCGCAAATCTTGGCGCACTTTCTGTAGTGTTTGCCCGGCCCGAGACCGAGGTCATTCATCGCCAGAAGGATGCGTCGTTGCGACGGCTTCAAACCATCACGAGCATCAGGCAATGCCCGTGAAATGATAACCGACATGGAATAGTCGAGAAACGAGTTGGACATCTCGTCCGCCACGGAAATGGGCTCGATATCTCGATTGTGAGGGGGGACTTCTGGAGTGTCGTCTGCCATGAAATTCTTAGGTAAAATTGCGATAGCCGGGCGATCTGAAAATCTATCCCAGCTATGAAAGGAAGGTGTATTAGACGTCTAGATTGCGAACGCTGAGCGCGTTGTCTTCGATGAACTGGCGTCGCGGCTCAACCACATCACCCATGAGAATAGTGAACATTTTGTCCGCCTCGACCATATTGTCATCGTCCATTTTCACGCGAAGAAGTTTGCGGTTCTCCTTCTCCATTGTCGTGGTGTAAAGCTCTTTCGCATTCATTTCACCGAGACCCTTGAATCGCTGCAGTTGCATGCCGCGTTTTCCGATCTCGGTGACAGTTTCAAGGATTTCAGGGACACTGAAAACTGGGTGGGATTTGGCATTTTCGCTATCGCTTTCTAGCACCTCGAAAAGAGGCTTGTCTTGCGAGGAAAAGTGTTCAATGGGCAGTCCCAGTTCGGAAAGGCGTGCCAGCACTTTCTGAATGGGTTTCGCTTCGTGAATTTCGATGAGGCGACCGCGCCGGGTCACTCCCCGTTCCGTTGGTGTAGAAGCGGCGGGCGGCGTTTCGGCTTCAGGCTCTTCGGTCTCGGAGCCTTCTCCTTCGGTGCTGGTATCAGCGACCTCCTCCGCATCTATCACCTCGACTTCTTTTCTCCCGAAAAGGTGCAGGTCACGGTTTTCAGCGGCGAAATCCCTAAGATCAGATTCCTCGAGGAAATACTCTACGTAAATATCATTTCCCTCACGGACCTGAACCAGATATTCAGGTAGTTCGCCGTCTTTCCCCGCCGCGAGGTAGTCTTCGAAATCCCCGGAGTTCCGGGCAATCACGTCGTTGTAGCGGCTCAATTTGGAAAGCAGAGTCAGAATCTCGCGCAAGGCTTCTGATCCGACTTCGTCCTCGCTGCCAATGATCTTGAGGCGGGCGTCCTCTGATCCAAGATCGATGAGGATCTTGTTCAAATCTTCGTCGTCAGCAACATACTGCTCCTTCTTCTTTCTTGTGATTTTGTAGAGTGGCGGCTGCGCAATGTAGACATAACCGGCTTTCACGAGGGGAAGCATCTGGCGGCAGAAAAATGTCAAAAGAAGCGTCCGAATGTGCGAGCCGTCGACGTCCGCATCCGTCATGATGATCACCTTGTGGTAACGGACTTTCTCGATATCAAAAGCACCTTCCTGATCGCCATCACCGATTCCCGCACCAAGTGCAGTGATCATCGTCTGGATCTCCTTGTTTTGCAGAACCTTGTCCAGGCGTGCTTTTTCGACATTGATCAGCTTGCCTCGAATCGGCAAAATCGCTTGCGTTCGACGATCACGGCCCTGCTTCGCAGAACCACCCGCGGAATCACCCTCCACAATGTAGATTTCAGATTCCTTGGGATCACGTGAGGAGCAATCTGCGAGCTTTCCGGGCAATCCTCCGCCGGTCATGGCGGACTTTCGGACCGTTTCCCGGGCCTTCCGAGCGGCTTCCCGGGCGCGTGCCGCGTTTAAGACTTTTTCGACCAGCTTTTTCGCCAAAGCCGGGTTCTCCTCGAAAAACGACGTCATTCCTTCGTAGACGATGGAACCGACTACGCCTTCGACCTCGTTGTTTACGAGCTTCTCCTTCGTTTGGGAGCTGAAACGCGGGTTGGGGTGTTTTACCGAAATCACCGCCATGATGCCCTCCCGGACATCTTCACCGGAGATTGCAGGATCCTTGTCCTTGAGAAGCTTATTCGCTTTCGCGTAGTTGTTGATTGCGCGGGTCAAAGCACCACGAAATCCGGAGAGGTGAGCGCCGCCATCCCCGTTCGGAATCGAGTTTGCGAAGCACAGAATATTCTCGTGATAGTCCCCCGTGTATTGGAGAACGACGTCAGCGTAGCACTCGTCTTCAAGAGTCTTGCCGTCGTCATCGATCTCGACCATACGCTTTCCTTTCAGGACGATCGGATCTTCGTGGGCCAGTTCCTTGTTTTCGCCCATTTGACGGACGAATTCGACGATGCCGTCTTCGTAGTAAAATTCTTTGGAGCGTTCCGTTTCGCCACGCTCATCAACGAGATTGATTCGAACGCCGGGATTCAGGAAGGCTAGCTCACGCAAACGAGCGAGAAGATAGTCGAAATTGAATTCGATCCCACCCGTGAAAATTGTGGTGTCGGGGAAGAAAGTGATCTTCGTCCCCGTTTCGGAATTGTCATCCAACTCGCCAATCACTTCGAGAGGCTTCGTTGTTTTGCCTCTTTCGAATTCGATGAGGTGAACTTTTCCGTCACGGCGGATTTCCGCTTTGAACCAGTCCGAGAGCGCATTCACACACTTTGCGCCAACTCCGTGGAGACCACCGGAAAACTTGTAGGCACCCTGCCCAAACTTACCACCGGCGTGCAGCCTCGTAAGAACGAGTTCGACGGCGGGAATGCCGGATTTCTCGTGAATGTCGACTGGAATACCACGACCGTCGTCTTCCACTGTCAGTGAGCCATCCGAGTTCAGGGAAATCGTTATGTAATCACAATAGCCCGCGAGATGCTCATCAATCGAGTTGTCCAACACCTCGAAAACAGCATGGTGGAGACCCCGTTCCGTGGCCGGATCTCCGATATACATTCCGGGGCGTTTTCGGACTGCGTCGAGACCTTCCAGTTGGTTGATTTGACTGGCATCGTAGTCACCAGTTGGTTTGGGTGGAGCGTTGTCTTCAGGGGTATCAGACATGAGATCGTGTCGGTGGGATGAAATGGCAGGAACGACCCGTCCAGAATGCCGGAATCGACCTTCCAAAACGTGCGGTTTACTGTTTCGTCACTAAAGCGAGAAACCGCGATAAATCAATGGTTTCAGGCGATTTAGAAGAAGAAAAACAGCCTTTTTTTACACGATTGCTATCGTGTTGGTTAAGATCGCCAAAATTTGCCGATTTTTATGGCGAAATAGGGCAAATTTCGAGAATATACCGTCGCATTTTTCCAGCTGGAGAGCCCACCTCGTTGCCGCAAATTCGACATAACCCTGTTGCTTGAACCGACAGACTCTTTTGCGTCACTGACCTAACAGGGGCAACGGGGGCTGATAGGGGCTCAGTTTGCCTTCAAATACGCCACAATGTCGGCAACT
>Ga0181575_10002524_pt1 | contig 12974 bp, 11 predicted proteins | sample 101ome_23_FD_145599 | JGI IMG/M metagenome (GOLD analysis project Ga0181575, IMG submission 145599) | Coastal salt marsh microbial communities from the Groves Creek Marsh, Skidaway Island, Georgia - 101411CT metaG (spades assembly) | ecosystem: Environmental > Aquatic > Marine > Intertidal zone... | reverse complement strand
TCCACAACTGAAAGTCGCCTATATGTACTCTCAGCGATTCATGGAGGACATGGTTCGAGCGATTGAACAGGGCACGATGAGTGACTTCACTAAGTACTATCGTTCAGTTGATGTACTGCTGATGGATGATATTCAGTTTCTTGCTAAGGGGATGAAAACTCAGGAGGAATTCTTTCACGTTTTCAATAGGTTACAGGAAGACGGCAGTCAGATCGTGCTGACCTGTGATCGTTATCCGAAAGAGATTGAGGGCCTGGAGGAACGTCTCGAAAGCCGCTTTGTCTGGGGGATGACTGCGCCGGTCGAACCACCGGAACTGGAGACCAGGGTCGCAATTCTGATGAAAAAGGCAGAAATTGAGCAGGTGCCGCTGCCGAGTGAAGTCGCTTTTTTCATTGCTGAACGCATTCGCTCGAACGTGCGGGAGCTGGAAGGTGCACTCAAGCGGGTCATTGCGAATGCCAAGTTCACTGGTCGCGAAATTTCGATGGAACAGGTGCGTGAGTCGCTACGGGATCTGATTGCGATTCAGGACCGGCAGATCGGCATTGAGAATATCCAGAAAACTGTCGCAGACTATTACAAGATCCGACTGAGTGATTTGCATTCGAAGAAGCGAACCCGATCCATTGCCCGGCCCAGGCAGCTGGCAATGGCACTCGCCAAGGAGTTGACCAATCACAGCCTGCCGGAGATTGGGGATGCTTTTGGCGGTCGTGATCATACGACAGTCCTGCATGGCTGTCGCAAGATTGAGGAACTCAGGGAGAGCAGTCGAGATATCCGTGAGGATTATAACAACCTGCTCAGGTTGCTGACGGCATAGGCTGAAGATTTGAAGTTTACTGTTTCACGAGAAAAGCTCCTTGAGCCTTTGCAACTTGCCTGCGGCGTCGTCGAGCGGCGGCAGACCGCGCCGGTCCTGTCTAACCTCCTGATTCTCGCCGAGAAAGGTCAGCTGGTGATGACCGGCTCAGATCAGGAAGTCGAACTAACAGTCACAATTGCTGACGTTGAAATTGAGGTGGAAGGCGAGGTTACCGTGCCCGCCAGGAAGCTGCTGGATATCTGCAAGAGCCTGCCAGAAGGCGCCGATATGACGGCTAATCTTGAAGGTAATCGCGTTGCTCTTGACAGTGGTCGTTTTTCGTCACACCTGGCGACCTTGCCGGTGGCAGAGTATCCAGGTATCGAGTTGGGCGAGGCGGAGACCGCAATTAAACTGCCGGTTAAAGACCTCCGCCGCCTCCTCCAGAGAACCAGCTTTGCCATGGCGCAACAGGATGTCCGGTACTTCTTTAACGGCATTCTGTTTGAGGTTGAAACAGGTCTGGTTCGATTCGTCGCGACCAATGGTCAGCGTCTCGCCGCCAGCTATGTGTCCGTCGCTGATTCGACCGATAAACACCAGTTTATTATTCCCAGAAAGGCAGTCGTTGAGTTGGCGCGAATTATGGGTGACGACGCTGATGAGCAAGTCACGCTCCATTTCACGGCTAATCACATGATGCTGGCGCGGTCTGGATTGAGGCTTGTGACCAAGCTGATTGATGCGACTTATCCCGACTACAATCGTGCAATTCCTGTCGGGGGTGATAAGGTAGTGATCGCTGATCGTCAGTTTCTCAAGGACGCACTTTCCAGAACTGCGATCCTCTCGAATGAGCTCTACAGAAATGTCAGACTGATTGTGATGCCAGGCAGGCTCGACATGCATGCGAACAATCCTCAACAGGAAGAAGCGGAAGAGAGTCTGGGTGTAGAGTATGAGGGTGAAACCCTTGAGATCGGGTTCAATGTTAGTTATCTGATTGAAGCGCTGGCAGCAATGGATGGAGAGCGGGTCAGAATAACACTCTCTGACGCTGGCAGCGCGGGTCTGCTGGAAGACACCGACGAACCCGAGTCGCTGTTTGTGATCAGCCCTATGGTGCTTTGAGGCCAGAGCTCTATAGGAAAGGGGGTAGAAGAATAGTAGGCGCTTACTCACATTGCGTAGTGAGGTGGCCGAAAGGTGAACGCATATGAAGTTTTCGGTAAATCGTGAGTCACTTTTGAAACCGCTGCAGCAGGTAGCCGGTGTTGTTGAACGCAGGCAGACATTGCCCGTGTTGTCCAACCTGCTGCTGCAGGTAGCAGATGATCAACTGTCAATGACAGGGACCGACCTGGAAGTTGAGATGGTCGGGCGCGTGGCAGTGCAAGCGGCTGAACCCGGAGAAATTACGGTGCCGGCTAGGAAGCTGGTAGATATCTGTAGAGAGATCCCCGAACAGGCTGATATCGAATTCTCGATGTCGGACAACCGGGTAGAACTGAAATCGGGTAGATTTCGCTCGACGCTGTCCACGTTGCCAGCTGTCGATTTTCCTTCCGTTGATCACGGTGAATCACTGATGTCAGCCGAGCTTGAAAGCAAAGCGCTGAAGAAGCTGTTGGATCAGACAGCGTTTGCCATGGCGCAGCAGGATGTTCGCTATTTCCTGAATGGCATGCTGATCGAGATTGGTGAGGGCCACATCCGGTCCGTAGCGACGGATGGTCATCGGCTCGCCTTGAGTGACTTAACCCAGGATGGGCTATCGGGTGAAAAGCGTCAGGTCATTGTGCCTAGAAAAGGGGTGATCGAGATACAGCGTTTGCTGCAGGAACTCGAAGACACCGTCTCGGTTAGCATAGGCGCGACTCACCTCTGTGCCACGTCCTCTCTTTTTACCCTGACGACCAAGCTGGTTGATGGCAAGTTCCCCGATTACGAGCGAGTTATCCCGAAAGAGGGCGATAAGATTGTCTTCGCGGACAAACAGGAGTTGCGCCAAGCACTAAGCCGAACGGCTATTCTCTCCAACGAAAAATTCAGGGGCATTCGAGTCGCGCTTGTTCAAGGTCAGTTGCAGCTGTCCGCCAACAATCCTGAACAGGAAGAAGCGGAAGAAACCGTCTCGGTTGAATATGAGGGTGATGAGCTAGAAGTGGGTTTTAATGTCAGTTACCTGCAGGATGTGCTGGCCGTCATCAACAATGAACGGGTGCGAATTACCCTGCATGATGCCAACAGCAGTGCTGTCATTGAGGATCCAGAGCTTGAAGATGCAGTTTACGTTGTTATGCCTATGAAGTTGTGAGCAGGCTTCACACACCACCCACATCTTTTTTCGTCGCTTGACTTATCCAGATTGTCGCCAGAATCCGCCATGGGCCTGACTCGGCTTGATGTCGTCCACTTTCGCAATTTAGAGCGTGTATCCTTGGCACTAGCACCCGGCGTTAACCTGCTGCACGGCGATAATGGCAGCGGTAAGACAAGTCTGCTTGAAGCAGTACATTTTCTTGGTTCTGCGCGTTCGTTCAAAACAGCCAGTCCCGACTCGCTGATTATGAGAGGGGAGGTGCAGTGTCTGGTGAGGGGTGATGTCGCGAGCGATTCTGGAGCCTCCCGGATTGGAATCCAGAGAGACCGAGGGGCTGAACGTGAAATCCGTATCAATGGTGAGCCCTGTTACAAAACCAGTGAACTGGCGCGTCTCCTGCCGACCCAGGTTTTGGGACCGGAGTCACTTGACCTCCTGCTCGGACCACCAGCACTGCGGCGCCGGTTCCTGAATTGGGGGTTGTTTCACGTGAAACGCGACTTCAACCAGTTATGGGACGAGGCGAATCGATGCCTGCGCCAGCGAAACCAGCTTCTGCGTCAGGACCAGTCAGTTGAGCAACTTCATAGCTGGTCCGTACAACTGGCAGCATTGTCAGAAAAACTTGACGAGCTTCGGTCCGGGTACATCGATAACCTGGAAGGGCCTTTTCAAGCAGTGGTTGAAGAAATCTCTGGAATGCAGGCTATCCGACTTGAATACTATCGAGGATGGGAGCGCGACGGTAATCTCATAGAAATCTATGAAAAAGAAGTAAATTCAGATCAAAAAAGAGGATTTACACAGAAGGGTTTTCAGCGCGCAGATGTTAGAATAACGGTCGACGGACAAGCTGCCGTCAAGGTCTGTTCGCGGGGCGAATTGAAAGCGCTGGTATGGAGTCTGATTCTAGCCCAGGGCAATCTCTCGAGAAGCCGTGAAGATAAGAAAACCCTGTTTCTCGTCGATGACCTCGCCTCTGAATTTGACAGGAATCACCGGTGGCGATTAGGAAACTATCTGGTAAACCTGGGCCACCAGGTGCTGATTACAGGCGTTGATCGTGACGCGTTGACTGACTGTTGTGAAGACAGATTTGAAACCATGTTTCACGTGAAACATGGTGAGGTAGAAGTGGAGCAATAAATGACAGACGACAAGACGTACGATTCCAACAGCATCAAAGTCCTCAAAGGTCTTGATGCAGTGCGAAAACGACCGGGTATGTATATCGGAGATACCGATGACGGAACCGGTCTGCATCATATGGTTCAGGAGCTCGTTGATAACAGCATTGACGAGGCCCTCGAAGGTTACTGCAGTGAAGTTAAAGTCATTATTCATCCTGATGAGTCTGTCACTGTCTCCGATAATGGCCGCGGCATACCGGTCGACATGCACGAAGAAGGCAGGTCTGCCGCTGAGGTCATCATGACTGTTCTGCATGCTGGCGGTAAATTCGATGACAGCAATTACAAGGTTTCCGGGGGTCTGCACGGTGTTGGAGTTTCAGTCGTTAACGCGCTGTCCTCTGAACTCAAACTGACGATTTGGCGGGACGGCAAAATCTGGGAACAAACCTACCATGACGGCGTTCCGGAAGCGCCCCTGCAAATCGTTGGTGAAACTACTCAGACCGGTACCAGCTGCCGGTTTAAGCCGTCGGCAGAGACTTTCAGTAATATCGAATTCCACTACGATATTCTGGCCAAGCGACTTCGCGAATTGTCTTTCCTGAACTCAGGCATTTCCATCGACCTGGCGGATGAAAGATCTGGCAAGCAAGAGAAATTTATTTACGAAGGCGGCCTGAAAAGCTTTGTTGAGTTTCTTAACAGTAACAAGACCCCGCTAAACAGCATTTTCCATTTCAACGTCGACCGGGATGATGGCGTCACCGTGGAAGTCGCCTTACAGTGGAACGACTCCTATCAGGAAACTATCCTCGCCTACACCAACAACATTCCACAGAGCGATGGCGGAACCCACCTGCAGGGGTTTCGGGGGGCACTGACCCGTAGCCTCAACAATTACATTGACAGTGAGGGCATGGGGAAAAAAGCCCAGGTCAACACGACGGGTGACGACGCGCGTGAAGGCCTGACTGCGATTGTGTCGGTGAAGGTGCCTGAACCTAAATTTTCATCGCAGACGAAAGACAAGCTGGTCTCTTCTGAGGTGAAGACTGCGGTAGAACAGGAGATGGGCGAGTATTTCACCTCGTTCTTGTTGGAGAACCCGCAGGAAGCTAAAGCTATTGTCCAGAAGATGATTGATGCTGCCCGGGCCAGGGAAGCCGCCCGAAAAGCGCGGGAAATGACTCGACGCAAGGGGGCTCTGGATATCGCAGGATTGCCTGGGAAACTGGCTGACTGTCAGGAAAAAGACCCGGCCGAGTCAGAAATCTACCTGGTAGAGGGTGATTCTGCAGGGGGCTCTGCGAAGCAGGGTAGGGATCGTAAGTTTCAGGCGATTCTGCCCCTCAAGGGTAAGATCCTCAATGTGGAGAAAGCCCGGTTCGACAAGATGCTCTCATCTGCTGAAGTCGGCACCTTGATTACAGCGCTGGGTTGCGGCATCGGTCGGGACGAGTTCGACCCGGATAAGTTGCGCTATCACCGCATTATTATCATGACGGATGCGGACGTGGATGGCGCACATATCAGGACTTTGTTGCTGACATTCTTCTTCCGTCACATGCCGGAGTTGATCGAACGGGGCCACCTGCTGATTGCCCAGCCACCGCTCTACAAGATGAAACGGGGCAAAAGCGAGCGCTACATCAAGGATGAAAATGAGCTGACCGAATACCTGCTCGAAGTTGCGCTGGAAGAAGCCAGTATTGATACCGGACGCGAGGGCGAAACGATCAGTGGTACGGAACTTCGTTCACTGGCAGAAGCTTTCTACGGCACTGAGTCAAGAATGCTGCGGCTGGAAAGGGTTTACCCGTTGCCGGTGCTTGAGCAGCTTATTTATTTACCCAGGCTCCGCATCGAAGCGTTGAGTGATCGGGATGCTGTCGAAAACTGGGTTGATCTGCTGTCAGCGCGAATGGCTGATTTGAACACCAACAGAACGCAGTACGTGCTGACAGTCACCGAAGACGCTGAACGACATCTCTTCTATCCGCACATCAGTGTCGTTAACCATGGGGTAGAACGTACTTATGTGATGTCCCGGGACTTCTTTAGCTCAACCGACTATGCCAGTTTTGCTGAATTCGCAGAACGCATTGATGGCTTGATCAGCGAGGGTGGTAGTGTGAGCAAGGGTGAAAAATCGGAATCTGTCGCCAGTCTTGCTGGGGCTTTGGCCTGGCTGCAGAAAGAAGCGCTGCGTGGACAGTCTCGCCAACGCTACAAGGGACTGGGTGAAATGAACCCCGACCAGCTCTGGGAGACGACGATGGATCCCAGATCCCGCACCATGCTGCGAGTGACCATCGAGGATGCAATCGCCGCTGATCAGGTTTTCAATACCCTGATGGGAGATCAGGTCGAACCCAGGCGAGAGTTTATCGAAGAGAACGCGCTGGCTGTTGCGAACCTCGATGTTTAGTCGCGCTCAAGCTCTTGCAACAAGTGTTGCACGAACGCGGCCAGATCGCTGAAAACATTCTGATGCTCAGGGTTTTCCCTGAGTGTCGTCTGACCGTTACCGGTGAGGACTAGGATACCTCGACACCCTGCTGCTCTGGCGGCTTCTAGGTCTTTGGTAGAGTCTCCGACGAAGTAGCCCCCTGATAAATCCAGTTCATGGCGTTGTGCGAGCCCGAGCAACATGCCCGGCTTAGGTTTACGGCATTCACAGCCGTCATTCGGATGGTGCAGGCAGCAGGCAATCTCTTTGATTTCACCGCCAGCGGCACTAATCTGGCTCAGCATCTTTCTATGAACCGATTTAAGTGAAGTGAGTGTTAACTTACCCCGGGGCACGCCAGCCTGGTTGGTGGCGATATAAACCGCAACGCCTGCTCGGGTTAACGCGGCAATCGCCTCTATCGAGCCATTGACCGGAATCCATTCCTCCGGTGATTTGATGTAATCAGGTGAGTCCTCGTTGATGACACCGTCGCGATCCAGAATGACGAAAGGTGTCATCTGTGACTACTGCAGCAATGAAAAATCAGCGACCAGCATGAACTTGCCGCGCAGCAGTGACAGCAACGACAGGCGGTTATGCTGCACGGCCGGGTCGTCGTCCATCACCAGTACGTCATCGAAGAAGCGGTCGACTGGTTCCTGCAGCGCGGCGAGTGTTTCGAGTTTTTCTGAATCAGTCTGCGCCGTGTTCACATCGAGATTCGAAATAGCGTTGAAAAGATCCTGCTCCGCCGGTTCGGTTGCAATCCTGCTGTTGAAGTCTGGCAGTGTTCCGGCATCGACTTTCCTCAACAGATTCGCAACACGCTTGTTAGCTGCGATGACCTGTTCGGCGGCTGGTGTTTGTCGGAACGCGTGGATTGCGCGAATCACACGATCAATGTCGGCAAGGCGAGTGCCTGTATTGGCAACAGCAGTTGCCGCATCGACAATGTCCTTGCTGATGCTCTGGTCTGCGTAGTAACCAACCAGTCTGTCGAGGACGTAGGCCTTAACGGCGCTCGTTGTAAAGTCGCGCTCATAGATCCTTGCAGCCTCAGCCAGGCAGTCATCAAGATCCAGCGGCAAATCGTTTTCGATGCAGATTCTGATCACGCCCAGCGCCTGCCGTCGCAGTGCGAAAGGATCTCGCGATCCAGTAGGTGGTTGGTTGATACCAAACAGACCAACCATGGTGTCAAGTTTATCGGCCAGAGCGACGCTGGAAGCCAGCGAAGTCTCGGGCAGTGCACCGCCGGCCTGGGTTGGCCGATAGTGTTGTTCAATCCCCTTCACAACATCGTTAGACTCCGCGTCGTGGCGGGCGTAGTATCCGCCCATGACGCCCTGGAGATCCGGGAATTCGCCCACCATGTCACTGACGAGGTCAGCCTTACATAGCGTTCCGGCGCGACTCGCGCTCTCAGGATCAGCGCCAGTCTGCTTAGCAATATAGCCGGCAAGGGCTGCAATACGCTCAGTTTTAGCGCCGTAGGTACCCAATTCTGTCTGAAATACGACAGCGGCCAGCCGCTCAACATTGTTGAAGAGTGGGGTCTTCGTATCCTGGCTGTAAAAGAAGGCGGCATCGCTTAGTCTTGGTGTGACCACCCGCTCGTTGCCGGCGATGACGACTTCGGGGTTTTCACTGATGATATTAGAGATCGTAATAAAAGTAGGCCGCAATTTGCCGGTTTCCGGATCGGTCAGATGAAAGTAGCGCTGATGTTCCTTCATGGCAGAGATCAGGACCTCAGCTGGCACCGCCAGGAAATCTTCGTCAAATTTGCCTTGCAGCGCGACCGGCCACTCAACTAGCGAGGTCACCTCGTCTAGCAGTGCGGTGTCGAGTTCAAGGGTAGCCATTTCCTTAGCGGCGATCGCTTGAATGGCATCATTGATCAGTGATCGCCTTTCCTCAAAGCTCACGAGCACTTTCTGTGCGCGACAATCCTCAACGTAATCGTTGGCGGTGTTTATAGTGAAGGTTTTCTCACCCATGAATCGGTGACCACTCGACTCACGACCAGCGGCTTTGTCTAAAACAGTAACCGGCACTACAGCGTCACCGTAGAGGCAGACCACCCACTGGACAGGCCTGACAAATTCGGTCCTGTTACTGCCCCATCGCATCCGTTTTTCTATCGGCAGTGCCGCCAGGGCTGCATTAATAATCGATTCAAGTAACTCCGCCAAACCCTTGCCTGGTGCCGAAGAGTGGAACATAAGCCACTCACCTTTTTCGGTCGCATGGGTTTCCAGTACTGCCGGATCTTCGATCCCGCATGAACGCATGAAGCCCTGCAGTGCCCTGGTCGGTGCGCCGTTTTCATCAAAAGCCGCCTTTACCGCTGGCCCCCGTCTTTCAATCGCCTGATCCGGCTGCTGATCAGCCAGATCATTGATCATGAGCGCAAGTCTTCTCGGTGTTGCATAAGCGGCCACTTCGCCGTGGCTGAGCTGGGCCTCGTTGAGGCCTTCTTCGACGCCGGTGCTGAAGGCAAGCATGAGGCGCTTTAGAGATTTTGGCGGCAGCTCCTCGGTGCCTATCTCGATTAGCAGGTTGTTACTGGCCACGGGCGAGCTCCTTCTCTACGAACGCCTTCGCTTCCTCGGTAGCGAGAGGAAAGCCCATCGCTTGCCGCGAATTGAAGTAAGACTGGGCTACATTTCGGGCGAGTGTCCGAACCCGCAGGATGAATCGCTGGCGTTCGGTTACCGAGATAGCATGGCGCGCATCCAGCAGGTTAAACGCATGGGATGCTTTCATCACATACTCATAGGCTGGCAGTGGCAGGCCTTCATCGAGAAATCGTCCAGCCTCCTTCTCAAAGAAATCGAACTGAGAGAACAGCGCATCGACATCAGCGAGATCGAAGTTAAAGCTGGACATCTCGACCTCGTACTGGTGATAGACATCGGCATAGGTCACGATACCAGTGGGTGTCTCGGTCCAGATGAGCTGCTTGAAGTCTTCGACTCCTTGCAGATAGAGCGCCAGACGCTCAAGACCGTAGGTAATTTCACCCATAACGGGATAGCACTCAATGCCGCCGACCTGTTGGAAGTATGTGAACTGAGTGATCTCCATCCCGTCCATCCACACCTCCCAGCCAAGACCCCAGGCACCCAGGGTGGGTGATTCCCAGTTGTCCTCAACAAAGCGAATGTCGTGGAGGCGGGTGTTGATACCAAGGTGTTCCAGTGACTCCAGGTACAGTTCCTGAAAATCATCTGGCGACGGTTTTATCACCACCTGATACTGGTAGTAGTACTGGTAGCGATTTGGGTTCTCGCCGTAGCGACCGTCCGTGGGGCGACGACAGGGCTGAACGTATGCCGACGACCAGCTTTCCGGGCCGATGGCTCGGAGAAAAGTGGCGGGATGAAAAGTTCCTGCGCCAACCTCCATGTCATATGGCTGCATGAGAATGCAGCCTTTCTCCGCCCAGAAGTTCTGCAGGGTGAGAATAAGGTCCTGAAATGTTAACGACATAATGTAGCTGCCTGGTATCGCCGCGCCCTCTCCCCAGGCTGATGGTCAGCGTTTTTGGGTCGCCGGGCAAAAAAGGGCGTAAGTATACATCGGCTCAACTAAATCAGATAACCTCAGACTTGTGGGCGCTCGCGGGCATGACGGGATGAATATCACAACCAAAAAACGCTGTGACTGGTGCGGGCATGATCCGCTTTACCAGGAATACCACGATATTGAATGGGGCATGCCTAACTTCGATGACCGCCAGCTGTTTGAATTTCTGCTACTTGAAGGTGCCCAGGCTGGCCTGGCGTGGATAACGGTACTCAAAAAGAGGGAAGGCTATCGCAAGGCATTCAGTCAATTCGACCCAGAGAAGATCGCGAAATACGACAAGCGCCGGTGCGAGCGCCTGATGCAGAACCCGGGCATTATTCGTAACCGGCTCAAGATCGAGAGCGCGATCAGTAATGCACGGGCTTACCTCAAGATTGTCGAAAATTACGCCAATTTCGCGGAATACATCTGGCAGTTCGTCGATCATAGACCTGTGCAGAATCGGTTTCGCAGCATGAAACAGGTACCCGCTAACACTCCTGTTTCTGATGTTATGTCCAGGCAGCTGAAAAAAGACGGGTTTAGGTTTGTCGGGACAACGATCTGTTATGCCTACATGCAGGCAACAGGCATGGTGAATGACCATCTGGTGACATGTTTTCGTCACGAAGTCTGTCGGCAGGCGAGCGCCTAAATGTCGGCTTTGCTGCTACATATCCTCGCTGCCCTCCCCCGGAGCTTATTGCAGCGGCTGGGCGTGCTGACCGGAATAGCCAATCATGGGCTCAATACCATCGCTGCCAAGGTCACGCGAGTGAACCTTGGCCTTTGCGGCCAGGACCCTGATCTCACCCAAAAGTCGCTGATTGAAACCGGGAAAACCTTGATGGAAACACCGGCAGTCTGGCTCGGTGATCCAGATCGTATTGACCGCTGGATTACTCGTGTTGAGGGTGAGTCACTCCTAGAGGAGGCGATCAAGGAAGACCGCGGTCTGCTGATGTTGTTACCCCATATCGGTAACTGGGAGCTGTTCAATATCTTCTATGCCCGCTACGGGAAAATGACCGCCATGTATCAGCCGCCCCGAAGGGCGTCGCTGAATCGGCTGCTGCTGGACGTCCGGCGCCGCCGGGGGAATGAGATGGTGCCCGCCGACCGCCGGGGCCTGACCCGTCTGTTTAAGGCGCTGAATGAGGGGGCTACCGTTGTTATCCTGCCGGACCAGGTGCCGACGTCGGGCAGCTATGTGCCTTTCCTCGGGCAGCAGGCTCTGACCGATGAGCTCGGGGTGCGTCTGCTGCAGCGAACGGGTGCCAGGGCCCTCGGCATATTTATTCTAAGGAACGCAGAGGGTCGGTTTGATGTTGTGATCAGGGAACCTGACCCGGATATTTACAGTGCTGATATGCCGACCGCAATGGCCAGCATGAACCAGCTGATTGAATCAGGTATTAATCTCGCGCCCGCGCAATACCAGTGGGAGTACAAGCGCTTCAAGGCGAGGCCCGCGGGCGCGAAAAAGGTTTACCGCTTCAACAAGCCCCCTGGCGTTCATGGCTAGCCAGGTTTACGGGCAATCAGCATGGCGCGACCCGCCAGTGGGTTTTCCGGATCGGTTGATGCTGATTCGTCGCGTTCCAGCAGCACATCAAAGTCGGCGAACATCGACCGAAGTTCACCGGTTGCGAGCAGAAAGTCGGGCTTTGATGGGCCGCTGCGGATCTGCTTTGCGGCGGTGAAGGTCTGGAACAGGATCAGGCCTCCAGGGGCGAGAGCCGTTTTCATGGCAGCCGTCAGTGATCGATCGAGGTAGTGGCAGTTGACGATCACATCCCACTGTCGGCCACCCAGGCGCTCTGGCTTGATATCGCAGCAGCTGGCGTTTAAAGGAAGTCCGAGCGCGCGCGCCCTCTCCTGCAGCTGATCGATAGCAACATCAGAGATATCCCAGGCATCGACAGTTAGACCCAGCTGAGCCAGAAACATCGCGTTGGTGCCTCTGCCGCAGGCGATATCGAATGCACGGCCTCGGGTCGGCAGTAGCGCGAGCGATTCGGTGATGACGGTGGCTGGCAGGGAAGCCGTCCACTCACCGGCGTAGATACGGTTCCACTTGTCTCGCACTGCGGCTGTTTCCAGTTTGCGCTCCATTCTCTAATCGATAATCTTTGCTGCGCCTATTTGCGCCAGAACATGGGTGAGAAAAGCACCAGCAGTGTGAAAATCTCCAGGCGACCCAGCACCATGGTAAAACACAGCAGGTATTTTGCAGTATCCGTGATCCCGGCATAGTTAGCGGCGACATCGCCAAGACCTGGTCCCAGGTTGTTCAGGGTGGCACCGACTGCGGAGAATGCCGTGACGAAATCCAGACCGGTCATGATTAACGCCAGCTGCATGAACAGGAAGACGATGACGTAGACTGAAAAGAAGCCCCAGACCGCTTCCATGATCGACTCCGATACTCGCTGATGATTCACTTTCACCGGGAAGACGGCGTTTGGGTGTATCAGTCGATGGACTTCTCTTAAACCCTGTTTGCAAATCAGCAGGACGCGGATCACTTTCATACCGCCGCCGGTGGAGCCAGCACAGGCACCGGTGAAGGCACCAAAGAAAATCAGGAAAGGCAACATGCCCGGCCAGGCTGCGAAGTTTTCTGTCGCAAAACCGGTTGTGGTGAAGATTGAAACTACGTGGAACGCCGCTATCCTCATGGCC
>Ga0181575_10002515_pt1 | contig 12997 bp, 13 predicted proteins | sample 101ome_23_FD_145599 | JGI IMG/M metagenome (GOLD analysis project Ga0181575, IMG submission 145599) | Coastal salt marsh microbial communities from the Groves Creek Marsh, Skidaway Island, Georgia - 101411CT metaG (spades assembly) | ecosystem: Environmental > Aquatic > Marine > Intertidal zone... | reverse complement strand
CTTCTTGATATCGACCAATGGCATTTCACCGGTGCGCCAGGCGCGCTGCTCGCTGACCTTACCGTTAAAGGGTGTTTTCGGTGCTGTTTTGCCCAGCGCGCCGAAGCCCTCTGTAGGATTCAGGGAGCGACGCATGAGCCTCGCGCTGCTGTCTAGGGCGCCCATCAGACGAACGGGACCCTCCAGCTGGAAGCGGAGGAAATTCTCGAACGCACTTTCGACCAGTGTCAGTGCGGTCACCTGCTCATCTTCCTGCGGTGACCTGCCAGGTGCGACCGGCGGATGTTTTGGTGTTTCATCCATTAGCACCTCGTAGGTGGCATTCCCGGAAGCGCCATCCAGGGCTGCATGGTGCACGGACTGATAGTAGGCGACTTTATTATCGGCCAGGCCCGTGAATACATAGAACATCCAGAGCGGGCGGTCGAGCGGCAATTTGATGTTATGAACTTCGGCAACCGCGTCTTCCACCTGACGCCAGTTGGCGGGTGCCGGCAGTGGGTACTCGATGATGTGGTTGTTGATGTCGAAGCCCTCATCTTCAACCCAGACGGGGTGATCCAGACTGGCAGGGACAAAGACCGGCTTGCGGGTCATGTAGGTGACCAGGTGCTTGCGGGCGAGAACGAATTCCTTCAGGGACTCAATGAACGTCGAAGGTGAAACTGACTCGGGTAGCTCCATGAGCTGTACAGAAGCAATATTGCTGCTGCAACGTGGTGTTTCGAAATAGAAGAAGCTGGCATCAGCCGCGGTTAGCTTTTCCATGGTAGTCCCTTTTGTATCTCCTGTTTAATCTTGGTTGTGTTGTGATGCTGGTTTAGCAATGTTCGTGCCAGCAGCGGCGCGACGAATAATTTCCATAAAATTCAGTCGCTTAAAAAGTTCGTGTTGCGTGGCAAGACGTTGGATTGCATCGAATTCGTGCATGATGTGCGCCAAGGCTCCGGTTGGGTGCGCATTATAGAAATGGCATGAGCTGTGTCAATATGTTGCAATGCAATATAAAAGAAATTTCGCGAATAACTGCGCCGCATGATGTATCGACGGCGGAATTTATTTAATCTAGACGCGCAAGCGGGTGTAGCTCAGTTGGTAGAGTCCTAGCTTCCCAAGCTAGTTGTCGCGAGTTCGAACCTCGTCGCCCGCTCCAATTCTGTCATTGGAAACTGCGGCATCAGTCAGTGGCAGGCCGTCGTTGGCCATCCTCGCTGGTGAGAGCGGCACGGGTGACGGATAATAGCGCCTATGACAAAGCTAAGAGGTAAATGATGGGTGTCGATGTTTGGGAACCAGGCGGCGGCAGCGCAGACGTCAGCATTGATGAGACGCTGCTGGAGAAATTTATCGAAGCCGGACATTTCCTCGAGGAACCCCTGACCGAAGGCTTTCTCACCAATTACGATATCGCGAACGAAAGTCATGTCATGCAAGCTGGCGTCGAAGCGTGGGCGGCAACGGAAGTGCTGCCGGTTGAAGACATCCTCGTGCTGATCAAACTGTTCACCCTGATTGAAGCGCTGCCTGGCTGGGATGCGGGTTCAAAGTCCCCGGTAATTGCGCTCTCGAAACTGCTCAAGCGCCGCAATGCTTTCACCCCGGACATCCGTAAATGGATCAAGTCGAACACCGACAATCGCTATTTGCCCTACGGCAGCGCGTTGTAGTCATTACGTTGTGATTCAGTATAATCCGCCGCTCTCGAAGGACCGGTCACGCGCATGAGAACCGCTGAGATTGAACGAAATACGCTGGAAACCCAGATCACCGTCAGTGTGAATCTGGACGGCACCGGTGAGCGCAGCTTCACCACGGGTTTGCCGTTTCTCGAACACATGCTCGACCAGGTCGCTAGACACGGGCTGATTGACCTGAACATCCGGGCGGTGGGAGATCTGGAGATTGATGCTCACCACACGGTTGAGGATATCGGTATCACCCTCGGGCAGGCTGTTAATCAGGCGATCGGTGACAAGAAAGGCATCAGGCGCTACGGCCATGCCTACGTGCCGCTGGATGAAGCATTGTCTCGTGTCGTCGTAGACTTCAGTGGCCGTCCCGGGCTCGAGTTCCACGTACCCTTTACGCGGGGAAGTGTTGGCGATTTCGATACGGAGCTGTTCTTCGAGTTTTTTCAGGGCTTCGTCAATCACGCTCAGGTAACCCTGCACGTAGACAACCTGCGCGGCGAAAACGCTCACCATCAGATTGAAACAGTCTTCAAAGCTTTTGGGCGTGCTCTGCGGATGGCGATTGAGATGGACCCTCGCATGGACGGTGCGATGCCTTCAACCAAGGGCTCGTTGTAGCCGGGCTCATGCAGATACTACCCGCGATTGATTTCAAGGACGGCAAAGTCGTCAATCTGAAGCAAGGCCAGCTCGAGCAGACGACCACATATTCAGATGATCCGGTCGGTATGGCTGATCACTGGGTCTCCGCGGGGTGTGAGCGGTTGCACCTGGTTGACCTTGATGGAGCGTTTGAGGGGCGCCCAAAGAATGAGGCCGCCATTGCCAGGATTGCCGCCAATCACCCGGGTCTAACCATTCAGCTTGGGGGCGGCATTCGCAGCCCTGAAATCATTGAGGCCTACCTTGAGGCTGGGGTCGATTACTTGATTATTGGTACCAAGGCCGTACAGGAGCCAGAGTTTGTCGGCGAAATGTGCCGGCGTTTCCCGGGCCACATTATCGTCGGTCTCGATGGTCTGCACGGGATGGTGGCGATCAATGGCTGGAAGGAAGTCACTGATATTTCGGTCAAGAGCCTGGCCATGCTGTTTGAGGCTGATGGCATTGAGTCGATCATCTATACCGATATCGGCAAGGACGGCATGATGGGTGGCGTTAACCTGCATGCCACCAAGGACCTGGCGGAGGCGGTCAATGTCCCGATCATTGCCTCAGGTGGGGTTGCCGAGCTCAAGGACATCGAGGCGTTGCTGGAAGTCGGTGAGAAAGTCTCGGGTGGCATTACAGGGGTGATTACGGGCCGGGCCCTGTACGAAGGTACGCTGGATCTCGCCGAGGCCATTGCCCTGACAAAGACCTACCAGGGTCACTGATTATTCTGCACCGGTCGATGCTGTGCCGGTGGCGACCTGCTGACCTGCCAGCCTGGTGCGTATAACCTCCGAGACTGGCACGACTCTTATGCCCTCGCTCTCGAGCAGCGGCAAGGCACGCTCCAGGTAATCCAGCGTCGCGGGGTACGGGTGACCTATGGCAACGATCGACCGCTTCTGTCGCGACATTTTTATCATCGTCTGAAACTGAAGGTCGATGGCATGTTGATTCCGCTCGTTGTCGAGGAAAATATCCCGGCTGGCTGTGTGAATATTCTTCTGCCTGGCAATGTTCGAGGCGATGCTCTTTGGGGTCGTGCGCGAGTCAACGAAAAACAGTTGGCGTTGTTTAACCGAATCCATCAGCCAGCTCATGGCCTCGGGTTGCTGCGTCAAGCTGCTGCCCATGTGATTATTGATGCCTGTGGCAAATGGCACGCGGCTGAGGGCTTTATCCAGTATGTTTCGAATATCCTCCGGCGCCAGGTTGCCAGTCAGTGCAATCCGGCTCATTGGCAGGTTGGCGTTATTCTCCATGGGCAAATGAATCATCACTTCTTTGCCCGCGTCGTGCGCATAACGGGCGAGGCTCGCCGCGTATTGCGTGTCGGGAATCATGGCGTAGGTCAGTCTGGCCGGCAGGTTGATGGCCCGCATGCCGCGAGTCCGGCTATAACCGAGGTCATCAATGATGATGGCAACCATCGGTTCGATGGCAGCGGCTGGCGTCGGTTGTGCCAGCAGCAGCGCTGCAAGCAGCAGGTAGATCGCTCTGGCTGGCGTGCGGGGCAGCGTGGTTAACCTTTGGGTATGGTTTTGCTCAGTATATTCAGACCTTTCAATAAAGTCAGCGCTTCATTCAGCTGGTAGTCCCGCGTCGCCAGCGCCATGCGTTCGGCAGGCTCAGGCTTTGCCTCCCCTTCTTCAGTGCTCGCGCCTTCAGTGCTGGCGTTGGAGAGGTGTCGCGACAGGTCTTTCTCCTTGACCCGCCAGGGGCTGCCGTCAATCGGCGTGACCTTGGAGCGGTCGACCCAGATATCCGGCTTAATGCCCGCGGCCTGGATCGAGTTGCCATTGGGCGTGTAGTAGCGCGCCGTGGTCAGCTTGATGGCTTTTTCATTATTGAGAGGCAGGATAGTCTGGACTGACCCCTTGCCGAAAGTGTTGGTGCCCATCACGACAGCGCGGCCATGATCCTGCAGTGCGCCGGCAACAATTTCTGACGCCGATGCCGTGCCTTCATTGACCAGCACGACAATAGGTACGCCGTTGGTCGCATCGGGGCTGGTGGCACTGTAGCGTAGTTCGGCCTCGTTCATGCGCCCCATGGTATAGACTATGAGACCATCACTGATGAAGACATCGGATACCTCGACAGCGGCCTGCAGGACACCCCCGGGGTTGTTGCGCAGATCGATGACCAGGCCTTCCAGGTCACCTTCATCCTTCAGCTGGATGATCGCTTTTTCGACTTCAGCGCCGGTGCCGCTCTGGAACTGGGCGATTCGCAGGTAGCCGTAGCCCTCTTCGAGGTAGCGCTGGCGGACACTGGCGACCTTGATGATCTCGCGGGTCAGGGTAAGTTCGGTCGGGGATGACTCCCCCCTTTTGACGACCATGATCTTGATGTCGCTGCCAGGTTCGCCGCGCATGACCTCGATTGCCTCAGACAGGTTCATACCCTTTACCGGCGTACCGTCCAGTTGCACGATCAGATCACCACTCTCGATACCGGCTTTAGAGGCTGGCGTATCGTCCATGGGTGAGATGACCCTGACAAAGCCGTCTTCCATGCCAATCTCGATACCCAGACCACCATAGTTGCCGGTGGTTGATTCCTGCAGGTCGGTGAATGAGTCTGCATCGAGGTAAGCAGAGTGCGGGTCCAGTTGCGACAGCATGCCGCGGATCGCATTCTCGAGCAGCGTTCGATCGTCGATCTCTTCGACGTAAGCGCTGCTGATACGGTTGAAGGCCTCAGCGAAAACACGCAGTTCGTTCAACGGCAGTCGTGCCGGCAACTCCTCTTGCGGCGTCGCATCCTGTGTCACCTCAACCGCTGCTTCGGGGGCAGCTTTCTGGTCGACGGCCTCGGGTGTTTCCTCGGCAAAAACAGCTGACATTGAAGCCGTCAGCAGTACAACTAATAATCTCTTCATCACTGTATCCTGTGCGCCCTCAGGCAGCACGTCTGTTTCTGGCGACACACCAATTCTGGGGGTCGCTGGGTTTACCGGCGATCCTGATCTCGAAGTAAAGCCCGGTTTTATTTTGACCGCCACTATCGCCAACAGTTGCAATCATATCGCCGGCGGTGACCCAGTCACCAGTCTCCCGGTACAGGACCTGGTTGTGGCCATACAGGCTCATGTATCCCTCGCCGTGGCTGATGATTAACAGCAGCCCAAAGCCGCGCAGCCAGTCCGAAAAAACTACTCGGCCATAGTGCACTGCGTGCACCGGCTCACCTTCGGCAGCTTCTATGAAGATGCCGTCCCAGGTCAGCTTGCCGGCGTTGCGGCGTGAGCCAAATCGCTGGGTTACCTTGCCGGTCACTGGCATCGTCAGGACGCCGCGCATTTCGGAGAATGGGCTGGCATCTGCCGGTGGCGGCAAATCTGCGAGCGAGTTCTCAAGGCGCTCCAGCAGTTGTTCCAATCGATCACGGTCCTGGTTCAGTTTACTGATCTCTGAACCTGTCGTGCGAATCTGGGTGACAAGTGCCTTCAGGGCCTCTCTTTTACGCGCCTGGGTCAGGGAAAGTGCAGATTTTTCTGCCATGAGTGAATTGCGGTTGCTGTTCAGTTGATCAGACTCTGTTCCCAGTTCAAGGGTTACCCGGTCAAGATCGATGAGGGTCCTGCTATAGCGAGTAATCTGGCCGGCGCGAGCCTCGTTGAAGTAGTCGTAATAGACCAGCATGCGGGCGAGCGCGTCGGGATCCTCCTGGTTCAGCAGGACTTTCAGGTATTCCTGGCTGCCGATTTCATAGGCTGCACGAATCTGTTGTTCAATCAGCTCACGCTGCTCGGTGCGAGCCTTCTGTAATTCACGCTGCTGCCGGGTTAGATGGGAGACCTTGGCCTCGTTGACGTCGATGTCACTTTCAATGCTCTCGATCTTCCTGATCAGGTCACTGATGCCCTTTTCGTTCTGCTTCAGGGTGTCCTCGATTTCGGACTTCTGGCCTTCGCTTGCTTCAAGCTTTTCTTTGTACTTCGAGATTTCATCTTCCAGTGCTTTGAGCTCAGCCTCGATCTCTTCGGGGCTCTTGTCCGCTTCCGGGCTGGCGGGCACAGACAAGGCCAGCATAAGGAGCAGGAAGACGGCGCGCACTGAATCCAGTTTCATGTCAGGTGTCCGCTGTTGCAGGTCCTCAGGCAGATGCGGTCTGTCGCTCGGCTTCAATCAGCAGTGATGAGCCGGTCATCTCGGCAGGCTGAGCCAGGTCCATCAGTGCCAGCAGCGTCGGCGCGACATCGCTCAAGACGCCCCCGTTCGCCTGCAGTGATACAGTTTTAGGTCCGATGTAGACGAGTGGAACGAACTCGGACGTGTGGGCCGTGTGCGGCTGGCCCGTCATGTGGTCGCTCATCTGTTCGACGTTGCCGTGGTCGGCAGTGATAAGGCACTGGCCGTCAACATCTGCCAATGCTTCGATTACCTTGCCAAGACAGGTATCGAGACACTCAACCGCCAGCAGTGCAGCCTCATAGTTGCCGGTGTGGCCTACCATATCGCCGTTGGCATAGTTGCAGACGATCAGATCGTACGCCTGTGATCTGATGGCAGCGGCCAGGGCATCGGTCACTTCGGGTGCGCTCATCTCGGGTTGCAGATCGTAGGTGGCGACTCTGGGTGAGGGAATCAGCCTGCGTTCTTCGCCGTCATACTCTGCTTCCCTGCCACCGGAGAAGAAAAAAGTGACGTGAGCATACTTTTCGGTTTCTGCCAGGCGCAGCTGCTTCAATCCCAGTGATGCGACGAATTCACCCAGACTGTTATTGATACGCTCCGGGGGATAGGCGGAGGGCGCTTCAATATCGGCCGCGTACTCAGTGAGGCAAACGAAATTACTGAGGGCAGGGACCCGGCTGCGCTCGAAACCGTCGAACCCTGTTTCTGTAAATGCGCGGGTCATCTCTCGGGCCCGGTCAGCACGAAAGTTCATGAAAATGACTGCGTCGCCGTCGGCGATGGTGACCGGGCCGCCATCGAAAGAAATGGCGGTGGGCTTAACAAATTCGTCGGACTCATCCCGGGTATAGGCGGCGTTGAGGCCAGTCACTGCGTCTTCCGCGGAAAACTCACCAGTGCCGTTGATGATCATTTCGTAAGCCGGCGCGACCCGCTCCCAGCGATTGTCGCGATCCATGGCGTAGTAGCGGCCGACGATGGAAGCGACACCACCTTTGCCACTGCTGCGGATATGCGCGTCCATGGCGGTGAGCGAGGGTTCGGCAGAACGTGGCGGTACATCGCGACCGTCGAGGAATGCATGTAAGTAGATGTTGTCCACACCGCAGCTGCGGCCCATATCGACGGCGGCCTTGATGTGATCCTCGTGGGAGTGCACACCGCCAGGAGAGAGCAGGCCAAACAGGTGCAGGGCATTGCCGCTGTCTGCGGTCGCCTGCATGGCTGCCCTGAGCACCGGGTTAGTGAAGAAACTGCCGTCTTCAATGGCCTGGGTAATGCGAGTGAAGTCCTGGTGAATGATCCTGCCAGCGCCGAGGTTCATGTGACCAACTTCGGAATTGCCCATTTGCCCGCTCGGCAGGCCGACGTCCAGTCCCGAGCCGGAGATCAGTCCGCGCGGTCGCTCCTGCCAGAGCTTGTCCCAGACAGGGGTGTTGGCGCGGGAAATAGCATTATCATCGGCATCTTCGCGATGGCCCCAGCCATCGAGAACAACCAGGACAGTGGGTGATTTCAAGGTCATCGATAGTAACGTCTAAGACAAACCCCGATTTTACCGCTTAGTAGGTGTGCATAAACAGCCCTGAGCGATACTCGGAAAGGAGTATTTGGGACCTGTTGCGGTAATCGGGGAAAGCCATTTAGCAGACGTCCATAAATCGGTATACTGCGCGCCTTTAACCTCACGCGTAATTCCGCCCCAAAACTCCGATGCTGGAACAGATCTTCGAATTTATCGGCAATCACTACGTGCTGGTAAGTGTTTTCACTTTCCTGCTGGTCGCTTTCATCATCAATGAAGGCAAACAGGGTGGTGCGGCAATCACACCGGGTAATCTGGTTCAGCTGGTTAACCGGGAGGGCGCTGTCATTGTTGACCTGCGTGAGAAGAAAGATTTTGGCACCGGTCACATTGCCGGTGCGATCAATATCCCGTTTGGTGCGATTGATTCGCGGAAGGGCGAGCTTGAAGCCTTCAAGGAAAAGCCCGTCGTGCTGGTCTGCAAGATGGGCCAGTCTGCCGGTGCGGCTGGTCGCAAGCTGCGTACCGACGGTTTCTTAGATGTCCGGCGTCTCTCTGGCGGCATGACGGAATGGAATGCCAGCAATCTGCCGGTCGTCAAAAAGTAACTGGCCAGCGTCGATGAGTCAGCCACAGATTGTCATGTACAGCACACGCTTCTGCCCCTACTGTATGCGGGCCAAGCAACTGCTTAACAGCAAAGGCTGGGCGTTCGATGAGATCGCCGTGGATTTCGATCACGAAAAGCGGATGGAAATGATGCAGAAATCGGGGCAGCGGACCGTCCCGCAGATCTGGATCGGTGAAACCCATGTCGGCGGATGTGATGACCTCTTTCGCCTGGAACACGCGGGTCAGCTTGACCCGATGATGAATGATGAAGCTCAGGGGAGCATGCAATGAGTGAACAGGATCAGGCACAAGCACCGGAAACCCAGTTTGTCCTGCAACGAATTTACGTTAAGGATCTTTCTTTCGAATCGCCGAAATCGCCCGATGCTTTCCTCCAGCAATGGAAACCCCAGATCAATCTCGAGATGAACGTCAGTCATAACGTCCTCAATGATGATAACTATGAAGTGGTCCTGTCTCTGACCATCACTGCCCGCAATGAAGCAGAGGAAGCGGTCTACCTGGTCGAGTTGCAGCAGGCCGGCATCTTCCTGGTCCGCGGAATGGAAGGTGAAACGCTGGCCCAGACACTCGGCAGCTTCTGCCCCAGTGTGCTGTTCCCTTATGCCCGTGAGGCGGTCGACTCGGTTGTTATCAAGGGCAGTTTCCCGGCACTGATGCTGGCCCCGGTTAACTTCGATGCGGTCTACGCCCAGGCGAAGGCGGCGCGCGATGCTCAGGGTGATGTTGAGATCGGTACGCTGCAGTAGTGCAGCATTAGTGCAGCAGTCGATTTAGCCTGGCTCTCTCTGGCTGAAGCCCTGCTGGCGCCACGCCTCGTACACCAGAATTGACACCGCGTTGGCCAGATTCAGACTGCGTGAATCCTCTCGCATTGGAATCCTGAGCACCCTGTCCGCAGGAAAACGGCGGAGCACATCAGCGGGCAGGCCACGGGTTTCTGGCCCGAAAATCATCACATCGCCGGGTTGAAATGCGATTTCGCTATAGGTGGCCGTGCCTTTTGTTGAGACGGCAAAGTACCGCTGGCCTGGCAGGCTGGTAAGGCATGCATCGAGACTCTGGTGGGTTGAGACGCTGGCGTACTCACGGTAGTCCAGTCCGGCCCGGCGCAGTTGTTTGTCGTCCAGTTCGAAGCCGAGTGGTTCGATCAGGTGCAGGCGGCAGCCGCTGTTTGCGGCAAGGCGCATGATGTTCCCCGTGTTTGGCGGGATCTCGGGCTCGAAAAGGACAACCTCAAACATAGAGGCTGAATCTACTCGACGAGGATGTCCTCGGCCAGCCCCAGCTCGGCGATTTTCCGTGTCAGGGTGTTCCGACCCCAGCCCAGCAGGATCGAGGCATCTTTCTTGCGACCACCGGTTTGCTTCAGGGCTGCCTGTATCATGATTTTCTCGAAGCGCGGTACAGCATCCAGCAGGACGCCGCGATCGCCGGTTTCCATGGCGGCAAGCTGCTGAGTTGCCCACGAACGTAAGGACTTTTCCCAGTTCATGCCCTGGCCGCTGGTCTCCGGTACTGACTCGAGCAGATCCGGTGGCAGATCCTGGACCATCACCGTGGGGGAGGTGGCCATGACCGCAATCCAACGGCAGGCATTCTCGAGTTGCCGCACATTACCAGGCCAGGGAAGTTCGCTCAGGTAGGACAGTGCTTCTGGCGCCAGGTGCTTCGGCTCCTCACCGATTTCTTCGGCCGCCGACTTGAGGAAGTGATTAGCCAGAGCGGGTATATCCTCACGACGTTCCGACAGGGTCGGCAAATGGATGCGGATGACATTGAGACGATGGAACAGGTCCTCGCGGAACCGGTTCTGTTTCACCAGTTCCTCTAGGTTCTGGTGCGTCGCGGCGATGATCCTGACATCTGCCCGCAGGGGTTCATGCCCGCCGACACGATAGTATTCACCATCAGAGAGTACCCGCAGCAATCGAGTCTGGGTTTCCGGAGGCATGTCACCGATTTCATCGAGGAACAGGGTGCCGCCGCGGGCCTGCTCGAAGCGGCCCTGACGCGTCTGACTGGCGCCCGTGAATGAGCCTTTCTCGTGACCAAACAGCTCAGATTCGACCAGGTCGTGCGGAATCGCTGCCATATTGAGTGGCACAAACGGCTGGCTTGCCCGCGGACTGTGCTTGTGCAGGGCGTGGGCAACGCGCTCTTTACCAGTACCGGAATGACCGTTAATGAGTACCGTAACGTTGGACTTTGAGAGCCTGCCGATGGCCCTGAAGACCTCCTGCATGGCCGGCGCACGACCAATAATTTCGACGTCCTGCTGGGCCGGGCTGGCGGTGACAGAGTCGGACTCCCGCGTGCGCTCGAGGGCGCGGCCAACGACTTCCACGGCGTCGTCTACTTCGAAAGGTTTTGGCAGGTACTCGAATGCGCCGCACTGGAGGGAGGTGACGGCGCTGTCGAGATCAGAATGCGCCGTCATGACAATGACCGGAAGTTCGGGATCATTTTCCTTGAGTGCGGCCATAAGCTCGAGACCGTCCGCACCGGGCATGCGAATGTCGGTGATCACAACATCGGGTGTGGCTGATTGCAGGCCGCTCATGACCTCTTCAGCAGATTCAAATGTGTCGACCTGCCAGCCGCTTTGCGACAATGCTTTTTCCAGGACCCAGCGAATGGATCGTTCGTCGTCGACCACCCAGATGCGATCGGTATTCATTGTGTTTGCTCCAATGGTATGTAAATGCTGAAGATGGTTTCTCCAGGTCTGCTTTCAAATTCAATCATGCCGTGGTGCTGGCTGATGATGGATTGGGCGAAGGTAAGGCCGAGGCCGGTACCGCCTTTGCGGCGTGAAATCATCGGGTAGAACAGGTGCTGCTGGATGTCTTTGTCGATACCCGGACCGTTATCCATAATATCGATACGCAACACAGCCCTGTGTCGATTGCCGATGATGGTGAACTGGCGCTCGATCCGGGTGCGCAGCTTGATGGTTGCATCCTCAACCTTGTCGAGAACCTGCATGGCGTTGCGGGTTACATTGAGCAGTGCCTGCATCAGCAATTCGTGGTCAGCGATAACCTCTGGCAGGCTGGGGTCATAGTCACGCTCGACAGTCAGGGGCTTACCGCTATCGAGTTCGATAAGCTTGGCAACTCGCTCGAGTACCCGGTGGATGTTGGTTGCTGCCATTTCCGGGATGACATTGGAGCCCAGCATGCGATCAACCAGAGCGGTCAGTCGGTCTGCTTCCTTGATGATGATGTCGGTGAATTCCTTCAGGTCGTCGGCAGGAAGTTCCCGCTCAAGCAACTGGGCTGAGCCTTTTATGCCGCCCAGTGGATTTTTGATTTCATGGGCGAGGCCGCGAACCATCTGTCGTGTCACCTCGTGGTGCTCGTTGATCGCCGCGTCGCGGTCGATCCGCAGGTAGCGATCCATTGGAATGAGCTCTACCAGGGCCTGTTCGGCGCCGATGATGGGCGTCACGGTCACATCGGCCGTGACATCCTTGGCTGCGCTCAGCAGCAGCAGTGACATTTGGCGCCGGGTGTAAACCTGGTCAGTCGTCAGAGCGGCGTTCACAAGGGCCTCAAGCTCTGTGCTGTTCTGCAGCAGATCGGACAGCGCGCACTGGTTCATTTGTTTGGTGGATCCAAGCAGCAGGTTTTCTGCTGCCTGGTTCGAGAACAGCACAGCCATCCCGCCGTCCAGCAGGAGAATCGCAGTGCTCAGGTGGCCTAAAACGCGATCAGTCATATCGGTGTCTGGCATCTGGTGCACTTGTCGTATTGCTTCGCTCATCACGTGAGGCAAAATGCAAGAAGCGCACCAGAATCAGCTTTTGCAGCTAGAGGCCGTTAAAACCCTTGTTCTTAGTGGTTCGAGGACGTTGGATGGTAACAGGTTACGGCCAATATCGCACCATAATGGTGCGAACTATGACCGGGTGGTCAGGGAGCGCCGCCGGGACGACGATGCAGTTTGCTGTGGCGCAAAACGGTGATGGAAGACACGTCACTTTCAGCGATTGTCTGGTCCGTCTCGTCGCTGACCCGAAGCACGAATTCGTGGGTGCCACGGTCGAGGCTGGTCAGTGCGATGTCACCACTGCTGTTGACCTGGCGGATTGGGGTGCCATCCATGACCAGATCAATCCGATGACCCGGCTGGGCGGAAGGCTCAATCCTGACTGACAGGGTCAGGTTGCCTGCGTTTTCGCGCACGGCGGTGCCATTGGCGGGTGCCAGGATTGAGAGCTGGTAGAAAGTCGCGCCTGGCTCGGCTTTAGCCTGTGCTTGCCGAGTCTGCAGACGCTGCTGTGCCAGTGGATCACTGTAGGTCATGGTCTCCCGAATTTCCACGGGTTTGCTGTTGGCAGGCCCCTGGTC
>Ga0181575_10002514_pt1 | contig 12998 bp, 16 predicted proteins | sample 101ome_23_FD_145599 | JGI IMG/M metagenome (GOLD analysis project Ga0181575, IMG submission 145599) | Coastal salt marsh microbial communities from the Groves Creek Marsh, Skidaway Island, Georgia - 101411CT metaG (spades assembly) | ecosystem: Environmental > Aquatic > Marine > Intertidal zone... | reverse complement strand
AGACAAATAACAGCGGATATCATTGAAAATAAAGATGGTTTGGCTGTTGGATTATTGAAAAAATACTTTTCTCCTAATACACAATTAGGAAAAGAGTATGAACTATACAAAATTCTTACTACAGAGAACTACAAATCTGAAAGTAAAGCTAATCATTTGATTGAGGCTGTAATAAAAACATACAATAAGATAAATCGTTCTCAGCTCCGTCGTGAAAAGTATAACTTAGTTAGTGAAATAAAGAATTCCTATAATATAAATGAGTTCTTTATGGCTAGAATCCCTAACTATAAGGTGTATGCTTCAGTATATAAATTATTTGAGTCAATAAACATTACTGATCCTTCAACAGAAACCGATGCTAGATTTACAATAATAGAATCGATTACTAAAGGAAAAAAAGAAGATAAGGTAGTGGAAAATAAAACTATTGCTGGATATAAGAAATCAGAAAAAGATTTGAGATTGCTTACATATCAAGTATTGGTAGAAAAATTTAATAAAAAATACAAATCACTTAGTGAACAACAAAAAGGTTTGTTGAGAAGATACATCAATAACATCTCAAACACAAACCAACTAAAGGAATTTGTAGAAAAGGAATCTATAAAAGTCAAAAAACAGCTCCAATCGTTTTTACCTAATATAGATGACGAAGTTACATCCATAAAATTGAAAGAGGCTATCAAACAATCTGATAAACTACTTAGAGGTAGGATTGTAGAGGATAATCAAGTTATTACTCTTATGAGATACTATCAATTATTAAAGGAGTTGAAGGATGTCACTGGAAAGTAAACTAAGGGAACGAATTCAAGAGTACCTACTTGATGAGATAAGCTCTGTCGAAGAGGCTTCTACAAGTGCGAATGTGCCTGGTTATCAGACACCATACGCATTTAGTAAAAAGAAGGATGGTCATGAAGATCCAGAAGTTGCTGGATATAAAAAAGTGAATGAGGGTAGATACCATCAGTATAGAAATGATGAGACCCTTACTGCAAAACAGAAGATTGGTAAATCAATGAGGGAAGTTAGAAATTCCCTAACAGAACTGAGTAGACTCATTGATATGAATGTAAGATTGAAAAAAGAAATGAATGTAGACTCAGGTTCATATTGGAAAAACACACATAAGGCTTTACATAAAATAAGTGAGAGGTTAGTAAAACTAGCGAACAAAGTAGGACAGTTACAGTAACTGCTCTCACCATGGCCTTTGAGGACAAAAAGAAATCCTATATGGATACTCTTTTTAGTATTTCGACTCTGTTGAAAAGATGGCAGACAGAAATACAGAATAAAGAGGTGACAAAGAATTATATGTTGAGGAGACTTGGACAGTGGATAGAACACTTAGAAAGTCTCAAACACGAAATAATGATGGAGAAAGACAAATGAAAATCCTAGAATCTTACAAAGAAATGATGTATCAGTTCATCAATGAGGCTGATGTCGATGACGATAAAATCATCAAGTATAAAGACAAAGAGGGTGAGTCTCAGGAAATGACTGCTGGTGCTGCTAAAAGGCAGCCAGATGACCATCCAGCAAAAGTTGCCTATAATAAGATGTCTGCAGCTGATGATGATAGTGAAAAAGATGGTGATAAGTTGAGTGGTAGTGATTTCGACAGAGATGGTGGTGATTCTAGTAGCGCAGGGCCCGATCCTGATATGAAAGGTGAGCCATCTGAAGTAGAACAAGCTATAAAATCTGCCGAAGATTTAGCAGATAAATACGGAATAGAAAGCGATGTAGCTGGAAACGAACAAGGTTTGAATCGTGCTAATATCGGAGCTGGTGGTGAGTATGAGGGGGATAACCAACTTACAGTTAGTTATGATGACGAACAATACCATATTGGTATACAAGGTGAGGATGCTATGCAGGGTCCAATTGGATATATGAGCTTTGATTCAAAGGAAGAAATGGAATCTGCTTTGGATAAAATTTTGGGTAACGAAAAAATTAAAGATGCGTTGAAGAAAGGTGATAGTCTTGAAGGTATGAAAGATGAAATAGAATCTTTAGGAAAAGGTGGTTCAGATGACAACGCAGAAAGTGATGATATAGAAATATCAGATGCTAACTCTGGTCCTATAGATAGAGACGATATTATGGATATGTTGAAGAACGATTCTGAAGTTGTCGATAAGATGGGTGATGATGTATATTGGGATGGTGTAGATTTAGTAAGTTCAAAGTTTGATGATGATACAATAGCATCGGTAGATGGTAATATGACTTTAGGAGATTTGAAAAAACAAATAATAGATTACGAAGAAGAACAAGACGAATCAATCAAAGTAATCGATGGAAAAAAATATAAAGCAATAAAGGAATCAAAAAAGAATCCTCAATTATTTAAAGAAATTTATGAGAGAACATTTAGGAGTTTGAAATGAAACAATTAATAGTAGACTATATACCATTTGAGGTAAGACCAGACCAAATAAATGAGTCGATGAAAGAAAACAACGGAAAGTTAGTTGTTAAAGGTATTTTGCAAAGAGCAGATACCAAAAACCAAAATGGTAGGGTTTATCCAAAAGAAATTCTAATGCGGGAGGCTAAGAAGTATTCAGAGAACTTCGTACAACAAAAAAGAGCTATGGGTGAGTTAGACCATCCTGAATCATCAGTTGTTAATTTACAGAATGTATCTCACAATGTAACAGATATGAACTTTAATGGTGATGATTTAGTTGGTACAGTAGAAGTACTAACAACACCAAGCGGTAATATTCTTAGAGAGTTATTTAAAAATGGAATAAAGTTAGGTATATCTTCTCGTGGTATGGGTTCTGTTGAAACTATGAACGAAAATGGTGCACAAGAAGTGCAAGATGATTTTGAATTAATTGCTTTTGACTTCGTTTCTAATCCATCTACGCATGGTGCTTTTCTTCATCCGATGAATGAGAGTGTGGAAAATATTGCTGTTCGTGATACTAAATATGGTAAAGTTGAAGCTGTAATTAATGACATAATGAGAGGTTAGAAATGATTAAGTTAAAAGAGTTACTTACTGAACAAAAGATTGATATAAATAGTATTAAAAAGTATATTGATAAATATAAAATATCTGTGAAAACATATTCTACAGGCAGACAACATGGTAGTACTGGTAGTGCTGTTAACGATCTTGTAGTGGTGACTAAAAATGGTAAATTGGAAATAGGTGACAAAGCCTCGGATCTATACGCAAGTAGGGGGGGTAGTCAATCCTATACATACTTGAATAGCTATGATCGGAATGAGCTAGACAAAGCTTTTAAAGATTTGAAAAAAATAGGATAAAAAGTGCCAGCTGCTTCAAAACAACAACAGAAATTTATGGGTATAGTTAGAGCCATACAAAAAGGTGATGTACCGGCTGGTAAATTTTCTAAAGCTGCTCAAAAAGCTGCTAAGTCTATGAAAAAAAGTTCTGTTAAAAAGTATGCTGCTACAAAGCACGATGACTTACCAAAAAAAGTAAAAGAGATGTATGAGTCAATATTAAATGAAAATCCAGCTGTTATAGCAACAGCGGCTCGTATGGCTATACAAAATAAGCAGGGAAATAAAGTATCTGTAAATACTGCTCGTCAGTCTTCCTATGCTAGTAAAGATCCATCTGCACATAAGAAAGCTAAAGGTATCTTTCAGAGAATTAAAGATAAATTCAAAAAGAAAAAAGATGATAAACCAAAACCAAAAAAACAATCTAAATCTGATATAGATTTTTACAGAAAACAATATACTGGTGAATCCTTAGATGAGAAAAAAGGAGACCCAAAAATAATTTCTCAGTTAAGAGATATTTTGAAAAGTAAAGGATATTCCTCTGTTAAAGATCCTGTTTCGGGTAGAACTATGAAAGTGGATTCTTATACTGCTTCAGCGATAACACAGGTTTATGATAAGATTAATAGGACAAATAAAAAGAAATTTGCTGATTTGTCTTTGTTAAAAATGCAACAACTTGCGATGAAATTTGTAAAATAGATATATTTATATCTAAGGAGAAAAAATATGGCTAACATTAAATTAAAAGATTTACTAAACGAAATGACAACTGTAGGTGGTATTATTTCTGAAAGCCCTTGGGCAAAAAATGAAGAAGAAAAGCCATCTGTAAATGTAAATGAATTGGTAGAATCAATTCGTAACTTTAATTCTATAGGCGAATCTATCTATGGTAAAGGTAGTTTAAAAGAAGTAGCAGAATCACTATCATCGATTGCTGAAGGAGCTGCTCAACATACACTTTCAGAAGTAGATGATATGTTTGATAAAGTTACAGTTAGTCGTAATATGAAAGAACTTACAAATTTGTCTAAACAATTTGGCAAAGTGGCATCTGAAGCAAATTCTTTACAAGAAAGAATGAGTGGTTTATATGAAGATATGGGGCACATCTTAGGTAGATATTATGAGATTGGTGAAAAGCATGTGCCAGGTCATGACGATGAGGATTCAGAAGCTAGAGACGATATGGATGAATCTGAAACAATGATGTTTAGAGAAGAAGATGATTACAAAGCATTCTTTAAGAAAGCTATGAAAAAATTTAATGTATCTGATATTGGAGATATGGATGACGATGATAAAAAAGATTTCTTCAATTATGTAGATAGAAACTATAAGGCGAAAAAAGAAGAAGACTAAGAGGTAAATATGGCAATAAAGGTTGTTGTTAAGAATAATAATTACGAAAAAGCTCTCAGTATATTTAAAAGAAAAGTAAAAGAATCAAACCTTATGTTTGAATTAAGGGAAAGAGAGTTCTATAAAAAACCATCTGCGGTAAAAAAAGAAAAGAAAAACAAAGCAAAAGCCCGTAATTATTGGAAAAAAGTAAAATTAATGGAAGAAGATAGTCGAAATAGAGGAAGAAAATTCTAATTCCTTATATTTATATATATCAAAACTAAATACACCGTTCTTTCTATACGGTGTAACCGAAATGTAATAATTCTATTATAGTTCCCAATAACTATACTAAATCCTAACAGGAGAATAATAATGGATGATCTCTTAAAAGAGGCAATTGCTGACGCTAAAGCAGTTCGTGAAACAGCTTTAGAAAATGCTAAGATGGCTTTAGAAGAGGCTTTCACTCCAAGATTGCAGAATATGCTTTCTCAGAAAATCCAAAACGAAATCGAAGACGAAGATGATAAAAAAGATGAAGATGTAGATTTGGAAGAGAGAGATGATGAAGATGATATGGAAGAAAGATCTATGATGAAAGCAGCTGATGAAGATCCTTCTGACGAAGATTCCGAAGATGAATCAGTAGATGAATCTGAAATTATCGAAATCGATGGTGTTAAATATGCACCAATCGTTTCTGAAGAAGATGACGAAGATGAAGATAAGATGGATGAAATCGACAAAGAAGATGATGATATGGAAGAAGATCTTGATTTAGAATCTGTAATCAAAGAGCTTGAATCAGAAATCGAAGAATCTGAGGATATTGAAGAATCAGAAGAAATCGAAGAAGGTGAAGAGCTTGATGAGAATGATGTGTCTTCCGATATTGGCAAAGGCGATAATAAGGTGAATAAAAAAGCCAATTCTTCAAGCGGTAAAGGAAGTGAAGGAAAAGCGAAACTCAAAGAGGGTGAAGATAAAGAAGATGAGATGGATGAAGATATCGATCTTGACGAAGTATTGAAAGCTCTTTCTGAGGAAGAAGATGAAGACGAAAAGAAAGATGAAGTCAAAGAACTGAAATCTTCTTTAGAAGAACATCGTTCTGTAATCGAAACACTTCGTGGAAAGCTAAATGAAGTCAACTTGCTAAATGCTAAACTTCTATTCACAAACAAACTATTCAGAAAGTATGGTTTGAATAACGAACAGAAGATGAAAGTCGTTGAGCAATTCGATAGAGCTAGTAACCTAAGAGAAGTCAAGTTAGTTTACTCTACACTTGGTGAATCTTTTAATGGTGCTAGAAAAAATGAAATAAATGAATCTAAGGGAAGCGCTTCAAAGCCAATAGCGTCTACCAAACCTGAAAAAGAAGTAATAACTGAAAGTTCAGATTTGAGAGACAGGTTTAAGAAGTTAGCTAACCTTGTGTAATTGGGAGACAAATAATGTCAAACTTTGATAATCTAAGTGATGTGATGACAGGGCATAACCCTCATCAAGAGCTCCTCAAACAAACTAGGAAACTAGTTGATAAATGGGAGCCAACCGGATTACTAGATGATATCGAGGATACTACTAAGAAAACAGGAATGGCTGTTCTTCTTGAAAACCAGGCTACGCAGCTTATTAAAGAGGCGTCACAGACAGGCACTGGTGGAAACAAAGAAGAATGGTCTGGTGTTGCTTTACCATTAGTTCGTAGAATTTTTGGTGAGTTAGCAGCTCAAGAATTTGTTAGTGTACAACCGATGAATCTACCATCTGGTCTTATTTTCTTTTTGGATTTCAAATACGGCTCTGCAAACCAAGCTAACATCGATCAGAACAGTGATATCTTTGGTAACACTTCTGCTTCTAATGCTGATGCTAGTGGTGGTTTATATGGTGCTGGTAAATTTGGATATTCAATCAACGATAAAGTAACCAGTCCAGTTAATTTAACAACTGACTCTGGCGCTAGTGTAGCTTCAGCTTCTTATAAAGATGTTGAGTTTGAGCCAGATTTAAGTGCTTCAATAGCTTTAGGACAGATTCAGAAAGTAGTAGTTCCTGCAGCTTCTTTTACAAGAGCTGATACGAATGGTGTTAAAGCTTTCGAAATCACAGGATCTTATGTAACTGCAGTTTATCCGCAGTACACTTCTGTTGATTCTAGCGGTAATGTAAGTTTCTTTATTAAAGAGCTTAATAACAAAACTGCTACACAAGCTACTGCTTCTGTACTTTATCATCAGCAGCCAAACGCTGAAAATCGTGGTGACTTTGAACAGGATTCATTTACTGTTCCTGGTCCTGCTACAGCTGATGATCTTGAAATTCCTGAAGTAGACATCAAACTAAGGTCTGAAGCGATTGTCGCTAAGACTCGTAAGTTGAAAGCTGTATGGACTCCTGAGCTTGCTCAAGATCTTAACGCTTATCACTCTGTTGATGCTGAAGCTGAGCTAACTGCTATGTTAAGTGAATATATCGCTATGGAAATCGATTTAGAAATCCTCGATATGTTAAGACAGAACGCAGATGCTAAGACTGAATACTGGTCAGCTAAAGTTGGATTTGAGTATGATGGTTCTGGAACTGATGAGTCTGCTTTCTCAGAAATCAGCGGTCAGTCCAATGCTTACACAAAGCCAGCTTGGTTCCAGACTCTTGGAATTAAGATACAATCTGTTTCTAACGCAATTCATCAGAAGACACTTCGTGGTGGTGCTAATTTTGTTGTTGTTTCACCTGAAACTGCTACAATAATTGAATCTATCAGCGGATATGTTGCTAATACTGGTGATGCTTCCAGCAAAACCTATGCTATGGGTGTTGAGGCTGTAGGTTCGATCAATAACAGGTATACTGTTTATAAGAACCCTTATATGCTAAGTAACGACATCTTAATCGGTTTCCGTGGAAGTAATTTCTTAGAAACTGGTGCTGTGTACGCTCCATATGTACCGATGATTATGACTCCATTAGTGTACGATCCTCAGAACTTTACTCCACGTAAAGGTGTGATGACTCGATATGCTAAGAAGATGGTAAGAAACGAGTTCTATGGAAAAGTGATTATATCACACATCAATCAAGTTTAATTGAATATCAATTAATCTTATTCTTAAAAAGGGGAAGTGTTTACTTCCCCTTTTTTTGTTTCTTTTATATTTATTATTGAATAATTACATCTTTTTAGGAGAAAATAATGGAAGCGATTTGGCCAGGTAGTAGTTCATTTTCAGCTGGTGACACTCCATATGGATTTTATGATGGAGACACAGACTTTTCAGGTTCGAGTAATCACAATGTAGATAAATTTTCTAATTGGGCTGCTAAAAGACTTGGGTATCCAATAGTAGCAGTAGAATTACAGAAAGAACAATTTTATGCTTGTTATGAAGAATCTATTACAGAGTATTCCGCACAGGTTAATCAATTTAATATAAGAGATAATATGCTGGCTTTACAAGGTCAAGCAACAGGCTCTGGTGATACGAAGACTGATTTAACTCACAAAAAATTAACACCAACTATTGGTAGAAATATACAGTTAGCTGAACAATATGGTTCAGAAGCTGGTGTTGGTGGAACAGTAGATTTTAAAAGTGGTTCAATACAAATTACCAGTGGTTCACAGGTTTACGATTTAAATGCTTGGGCTAATGTATCAGAGAGTGGTAATTCTATAGAAGTGAGAAAAGTGTATTACGAATCTTCGCCAGCTATAACTAGATATTTTGATCCTTATGCTGGTACAGGTGATGGAAGTTACAATATGTTAGATTCCTTTGGTTGGGGTAACTACTCACCAGCAATTCAATTTATGATGATGCCGATGTATGCTGATTTATTGAAAATACAAGCTATTGAGTTTAATGACCAAATAAGAAAATCTGCTTACTCATTTGAATTAGTAAATAATAAACTAAGGATATTTCCAAATCCTACAAACAACTACAAATTACATTTTAAATATTTAGTAAAAGAAGACAGAAACAATACTTTGCAAGGAACTTCAGATGGAGTAATTACAGATTATTCAAATGCTCCTTTCAATAATATGACATTTGCTAATATAAACGAAGTTGGTAAACAATGGATTAAAAAGTATGGGTTAGCTTTATGTAAAGAACTATTGGGAACAATAAGAAGTAAATATGCTTCACTTCCAATACCAAATGCTGAAACAACATTAGATGGAGACACATTAAGAACAGAAGCGGCTACTGAAAAAGAAGCTCTAATTACAGAACTTAGGGAAACCTTAGAACAGACAAGTAGAAAGGCTTTGTTAGAAGCTGACAAAGATGAGGCTGAATTTCTACAAGAAAAGTTATCTAAAGTTCCTTACCCGATATACATAGGATAATATAATGGCTGGTAGATTTTTACCTCAAAGAGACATTGATTTAATAACTCGTGTATCTAAAGAGTTAGTTGGTGATTCTGCAAATAACAAAGATGGTTTAATAAATCAAGAATGTGTTGTTTACAAACCATCGTTGCAGGAATCTTCTGTAAATATGTATGGAGAAAGTGCGGGTGGTAAAAGAGTCTACAAAAATGGTGTCGAAATGAAAGCCCTAATACAGGCTGATGATTTTGATTTTAATCAAGAAGAATTTGGACCCGATGCCAATCAGAATGCTACATTCTCATTTTTAAGACAATCTTTCATAGATGCTAGTATGGTATTAGAGATAGGAGACTTAATTGATTGGAACTATGGATACTTTGAAGTTGGTTCTATAAATGAAAATCAGTTAATTGGTGGAATGTTCAATCAAAACTATTCTGTTGTTGCAACAGCATTTTTGATTAGAAAGAGTTCAATACAGATAGAAAGAGTTAGGAGTATCTAATGGCTCGTGAAAAACCAATACCTCGTTCAGCTCGAAAAGAGTTAAATCGTGGTAACATAAGAAATAGGAAAGATGATAATGTAAAAAACATATCAGTTGGATTGATGGATATCGATGCAGCTATTATGTACTATTTTAATAATACATTAAAGTTGAACGTAGAAGAAAATGGGGAAACTATAAAAGTACCTCTTATGTATTCTAATCCCGAAAGATGGTCAGTTATACAGAAAAATGGCTTTTTAGTAGACAACAAAAAACAATTAATAATACCATTAATAGCTTTTAAGAGAACATCTATAGAAAAAGATGATGCTATGTCTGTAGATAAACTAGATCCTAAAGACCCTAAACTATTTTACACATTTCAAAGAAAGTATTCAGAAAAAAATCGTTACGATAAATTTGCTGTACAACAAGGACTAAATAAAGTTAGTGAGTTTTACACAGTAGGAGTTCCTGATTATGTAACAGTAACATATGATTTTGTTATTTGGACATCTTTTACTGAACAGATGAACAAAATAGTAGAAAAGATTATTTGGAGTGAAGGTTCATATTGGGGTGAAGATGGTAAATTCAAATTTAGAACTACCATAGATAATTACAGCGATGCTAGTGAATATAATGTAAACTCTGAAAGATTGATAAGAACTAATTTTTCTGTTACATTAAAAGGTTACTTACTGCCAGAAGAATTTAATAATGTTGTTACAACTCAAAAATCATTTTCTCCAAAAAGAATTATTATAGGAGATGATGTAAGTGTTAACCTTACTAACTTAGTTGGTGATAGTCAAACGAAAGATGTACGAATATCTGTAAACCAAACTGCAGGACAAAAGCCAGGACAAGTTTTAGATAAAAGATTAAGAGTCATACCTGGAACAGGAGTTAGTATTCAAGGTGCTGGCACCTTTGATGGTTCTGAAGATATAGATTACACATTTGCTATAGGTCAAGATGTAGGGCAAGACTCAAATGTAGTTTTCAACACTATGCAGATTGGGCAAAACTCTTTTATCATATCTGAGAGACCAGATGGTAAAGCACAAGTAGATAAAGACTGGGTTGTGTTGGGAGATGTCATAGCTGAAAATTATATTGTTAGTTCATCAGTTACACATATGACACAATCTTTTAGTAGTGGTTCAACAATATTTGGTGATAGTATAGACGATACTCATCAGTTTACAGGTAGTTTAACTGTTTCAGGATCAGTTACAGTAGATGGTGTTACTTTAGGAGACACCAATACATATCTTAGAAAGTGTTTTGTTAAAAAAGCTGATTCTATAACAACACCGAATACCGCTAGTTTTTCTGCAGTAACAGCTTCTGCTCCAAACGGACTTACTGCTACCAGTGAACAAGACTTTTTATTTTTTATCAATGGACAATATATGGAACACGACGCACTAACAATACAACAATCAAATGGTTCGACATTTCTACTAAAAGTAGATACAGATAGTATAGGTTACGATTTGGAAGCTGATGACGAAATTATCGCACAAGGTAAATTTAATTCATAGTTCCACATTGGTTTTACCATTTGTTGATATTTATTAGTATGAGAAAAAGGCATTGGAGTGATAGAAAGAATAGAAAATGTCCAACCTGTAAAAAGATGTTGACATATTCAAGAAAAGATGCTTTTGACAGAGCAGTTGGTAATAATAGTGTATGTAAATCATGCGCTCAGATGGATAGAAAGATTTCTTTGGAAACGATTGAAAAGATGAAAAAGCCAAAGACTTTAGAGCATAGGAGAAAGATTTCAAAATCAATGAGAGTTCATTGGCAAAGTAGAAGAGAAGAATTATGGCTTTACAAAAAAGTAAACAATTAAATCCTAGACTAACAGGATCGTTTTCGCTTTCTGGCAGTTTTGTTGGGGATTCTGCGTCTACAGGTTCTTTTGCTCAAATTGAATTTTCTTCTAAAGTATCTGGTTCAGTTACAACTACTGGCTCTTTTGGCACAGTAGAAACTGCTGGCGACATTAATTCAGAGGGTAGAATCTATGAGAAAGGTTCATCCGTAATAGACCACGCTACGGCGATGGCAATAGTATTTGGGGGATAACAATGGCTAATACTTTTAAAAACGCAGGGGTTGCTGTTGGAGATAGTGCTACTACTATTTATACTGCTCCTGCAAGTACAACTGGTGTTATACACGCAGTTTATCTTAGTAATATAGATGGTACAAATGATGTTGATGTAGATTTATTCGTAACAGATACAAGTGCTGGTTCAGATTTTCATATATTTAAATCAGTAGTTGTTCGTGCTAATTCTACTTTAGTTATAGAAAAACCGATAAATCTAGAAGCTGGTGATGCTTTAAAAGCTACTGCTTCAGCAGCTAGTGATTTACAAGCATTTGCAAGTGTATTGGAAATAACATAATATTATGTCTACCGATCCAAAATATATAGGTAAAAATATATTTAACCACGATATTGAACTTCGTGGAGATATCAGCGGTTCAGCTGCTACTACAGGATCGTTCGGACTTTTACAAATAGATGGAGTAGATTATACAGTAGGAACTGGTGGAACTGGTGCAACAGGCGCTACAGGTGGAACAGGTGGTACTGGTCAAACAGGCGCTACAGGTGCTACTGGGCATACTGGTGGAACTGGTGGAACAGGTGAAACTGGAGCAACTGGTGGAACTGGCGGAACTGGTACTGGTGGTACTGGCGGTACTGGACAGACTGGGGGAACTGGTGGTACTGGTGAAACTGGTGCAACAGGTCACACAGGCGGAACTGGCGGAACTGGTACTGGAGGAACAGGTGGAGTAGGTGCTACAGGTGGAACAGGCGGTACTGGTCAAACAGGCGCTACAGGTGGTACTGGAGGCACTGGTGGAACAGGTGAGACTGGGCATACTGGTGGTACAGGTGGTTTAGGTATAACAGGTGGAACTGGTGGTACAGGTCAAACAGGCGGAACTGGTGGTACTGGTACTGGTGGAACAGGTGGAACTGGACAAACAGGTGCAACAGGCGCAAGTGGTGGTACTGGTGGTACTGGTGGTGCAGGTTCAGCTGCAGCAACTGGTGGTACTGGTGGTACTGGTCAGACAGGCGGAACTGGTGGTACTGGGCAAACAGGTGGTACTGGTGGAACTGGTACTGGTGGAACTGGAGGAACAGGTCAAACAGGTGGAACTGGTGGTACAGGCGGTGTAGGTGCTACAGGCGGAACTGGTGGTGTAGGTGCTACAGGAGGAACTGGTGGTGTAGGTGCTACAGGCGGAACTGGTGGTACTGGGCAAACAGGTGCAACTGGTGCAACTGGTGGAACTGGTGGTACTGGTACTGGTGGAACAGGAGGAACTGGACATACTGGTGGTACTGGTGGTACTGGGCAAACAGGTGGTACTGGCGGAACTGGCGGAGATGGAGCAACTGGTGGTACAGGAGGAACTGGACAGACAGGAGCTACTGGACATACAGGTGGTACTGGTGGTACAGGTACTGGT
>Ga0181575_10002496_pt1 | contig 13043 bp, 9 predicted proteins | sample 101ome_23_FD_145599 | JGI IMG/M metagenome (GOLD analysis project Ga0181575, IMG submission 145599) | Coastal salt marsh microbial communities from the Groves Creek Marsh, Skidaway Island, Georgia - 101411CT metaG (spades assembly) | ecosystem: Environmental > Aquatic > Marine > Intertidal zone... | reverse complement strand
TTTGAACCAGCCATCTGCCTATCCCTCGGTCAAAAATAAAAACCTGGGCGACCATAGCGCATATTGTATTCATTTTACAGGCCTGTCGGCTATTATTTGATGTGACATTTCACCGCCAGACGTACCCTGCCGAACTGGCCAGCGCTTGTGTTTTTAGGTTATTGTCAGTAAGTAAAGGCAAGACGATGTTCTGCCATTTTTGCTGGGTGGGTGTTTTATGCCACAGGATCTAATTATTGCTCCATCAATATTGGCCGCTGATTTCAGCTCTATTGGTGCCGAGGTGCGGGCGGTAGATGAAGCGGGCGCGGACTGGATCCATCTTGATGTCATGGATGGGCATTTCGTACCAAATCTGACATTTGGCCCGCCGCTGATCAAAGCCTTGCGTCGCCACAGTCAAAAGCCATTTGATGCACATTTGATGGTGTCCAACCCGGATACGTTGCTGGCGGACTATGCGGCCGCTGGGGCTGATCGGATCACTGTTCATGCCGAAGCCTGCCCGCATCTTGACCGTAGTTTGGCGCGTATTCGCGAATTGGGGTGCAAAGCCGGGGTGGCGGTTAATCCGCACAGCGGTGTTGACGATTTGGTCCATGTGCTTGACCGGCTTGATTTGATTCTTGTGATGACAGTGAACCCCGGATTTGGCGGGCAGGCCTTTATCGCGTCGATGACCGACAAAATCGCCCGGGTCAAATCACTGATTGGATCCCGCAAAATAGATATACAGGTTGACGGGGGCATCACCGCCGCCACGACCAAGGCGGTGACCGCGGCTGGGGCTAATGTGCTGGTGGCGGGGTCGGCCATTTTCACCGGGGATGATGCATCTGCCTATGCGGCAAATATCACCGCTATCCGCAATGCCAGTGCGCGGTAATTTGTTGGCTGGCTTGGCAATCACATAACGGGGATGATATGGGGTTACTGATCGACGGTGTCTGGTCGCAGGCCTGGTATGATACAGCCAAAACAGACGGACGGTTTGTCCGCGAGACAGCGCATTTTCGTAACTGGATTACCCCTGATGGCACAGCTGGCCCCACGGGCACCGGTGGATTTGCCGCCGAAAGCGGCCGCTATCATCTTTATGTCTCACATGCCTGTCCATGGGCGCATCGCACCATTATTTTTCGGCATATAAAACAGCTTGCCGGCCATATTTCAGTGTCGGTTGTACACCCGCTGATGCTGGAAAATGGCTGGAGCTTTGACCGGGATGCACAAGCGACAGGCGATCATTTATTTAACAAAAATTTCCTGCATGAGGTCTATACGCATGGCCACCCCACGGCCAGTGGGCGGGTCACGGTGCCGGTGTTATGGGACAAGCAGACCCAGCAAATTGTGTCGAATGAATCCTCTGAAATCATCCGTATGTTCAATGCGTCATTTAACGAATTGACGGGCAATCATGATGATTATTGGCCGGTGGCATTACGCGATGACATTGAACGCGTCAATCAAGATATTTACGACAACATTAATAACGGTGTGTATAAAGCCGGGTTTGCTACCAGCTCAACGGCCTATGAAGATGCAGTGCATGCGCTGTTCGCCGCACTTGACCGGATGGAGACCCGTCTAGAACGGCAACGCTATCTCATGGGGGCGCGCATTACCGAAGCTGACTGGCGTTTTTTTACAACATTGGTGCGGTTTGACCCGGTCTATGTGGGGCATTTTAAATGTAATCTGCGCCGCATTGCAGATTATCCGGCTTTGTTTGGCTATTTGTGCGATCTCTATCAGATGCCGGGGATTGCCGAAACCGTGGTGATGGCGCACATCAAACAGCATTATTATCAAAGCCACCGACAGATTAACCCGACCGGCATTGTGCCGGTGGGGCCACGCCTCGATTACAGCGCGCCCCATGGGCGCGAAGCCTTGTCCTAGCTATTTTATGATTTGCCGAGGCCTGCCGGTTTTTTGCGCGGGTTCCGGCCTAGATGTTTTTCACCGCGTTCGGCCGCTAGCCTGATCTGTTTTTGCCGTTCGGCAAATCGCGCCGCGCGTTGCGGGTCCAGATGGGGTCTGCAATGTGGACAGCTCACCCCATCTTGATAATCATCACTTTGCATATCGGCATTTGACAGCGGCATGCGGCAGGCATGGCACATATGATAACTGCCAGGGCGCAAGGCATGATCAACCGCAACCCGCCCGTCAAAGACAAAACATTCGCCATGCCATTTGCTTTGCTCGGCTGGCACCTCTTCAAAATATTTCAAAATGCCGCCTTTCAGGTGATAGACCTCGTCAAAGCCAAAATCCTGCATCAGTGCTGTTGCCTTTTCACAGCGGATGCCGCCAGTGCAATACATGGCCAGCTTTTTCGGACGGCTGGCGTCAGGCTGTTTGGCAAGATCGGCGGCCCAGCTTGGAAAATCGCGAAAATTTGTGGTGTTGGGATCAACCGCGCCATCAAACATACCAATAGCGGTTTCATAGCTATTGCGGGTGTCGATCACCATCACATCTGGATCACTGATCAGCGCGTTCCAGTCGGCCGGTTCAACATAGGTGCCGGTGCGTTCAGCTGGTTTAATGTCGGGACAGCCCATGGTCACTATCTCCCGCTTTAAACGCACTTTCATCCGCAAAAATGGCTGGGAATCGCTGGCCGAAAATTTCAATGATAACCCAGCAAATCTGTAATCATTTTCTAGCCATCTCAGCACCGTTTCCATCGCTGGGACTGGCGCGGCAATTGTCCCGTTAATGCCCTCGTCAGCCAACAGGATGGTGCCACATACCCCGGCCTTATCACAGCAATCCTGAAGCGTTTCACGCAATTGCGGGGCATCATCCAATGAGACAAATTTATACAGTGCGGCAACGACAAATTTGACGTCATTACTGCGTTGCGCCAACATTTGATGCATGGTGTCTATATAGTTTGGCATTGGCCTTTGATATCCTGATTTAAGGAATTTTCGCGGCAATTTAGCATCAGATCTTGTGAAATCCAAGATGTGCAAATCAACAGCCATTTTGTTTGGTTGGTCTGGCTGTTGGTTACAGTGTCGTCACCATCTACTTGACCATCCCCGGGTCACCTGCCCATACATCTGCCAGCCAGCTTTGCAAAAAACTGGGGCCAGCAAGGCCAATCATTAGATTGCGCAATCGGCCTCCGGCCCCGCCAAGTGCCATGATTTTGCCGCTGATATCAGCCTTGCGCACAACCGCAGACACCGCGCTGGTGCGGTGGCGGGCATAAATGGCCAGCGCGTCATCAATCGAGTCGGCAGTGGTCAATGCCTGTTGCAGACTGGCGGCGTCCTGCAAGGCCTGACCGGCCCCTTGGGCAAGATGCGGCGGCATAACATGCGCGGCGTCACCTGCCAATACTAGCCGGCCGCGCCGCCAACATAAAGGGCTGCCAGCTGGTGACACAGATGTTGTTGCCCAGGTAAACGAGCCGCTTGCCAGCGTGTCAAATAGCGGGTTTGTTCCAAAAATTTTGGCCTGCCAATGGCCCGCGGCAAGCTGTGCTGACAAAGTGACAGCGAAATTGATGCGATCACCTCCAGCAATCGGGTAATGCACAAGATGCGCCCCTTGACCAAGCCAGAGATTACTAGCTGGCTGGGCAAAAACGGCAGGTAATAGGGCGGCGTCAATATCGGCGCGCATCGCCACCCGGCCATTTGGCTGTTTATCCACAGATGTGGCGCCGGCAACCAACCGCCGGCCAAGACCAGCGGCCCCATCTGCCGCGACCAGTGCCGCCGCTTTCATGCTGTGCCCATCTTCAAAAACAAGGTCAACGCCATCTTTGTGCGGCACCGCATGGCTGATCAGGGCGGCGTGGTGTGTAATCAGGTCATGTTTGGCCACCGTGTCTTGCAACAGATCCAGCAAATCAGCACGCCCGATACTGGCATAGTGATTGTTGAGGCCAAGGCGGGTCAGGGTAGCCCCACTGCCCAGATCGCGGACCACGATATGGTCAAGCCGGGTGGCACGTTTGATTGCCGCGTCAAACAGCCCAAGCTGGTCAAGTGCCTGCCAGCCATTCGGCGCAAGCTGAATGCCCCCAGCTGGGGGTGTTGACGCATGGGGACCGCACAAGGTCACCTGATGACCGGCATTGGCGGCGGCGAGCGCGGCACTCATCCCGGCAATGCCCGTACCGCTGACCATGATCGTCATTCTGCACATCTTTGATTTAAGCAAACCCAATTGTCATATAAAAAGCGACCACCGCACCGCCAAAACTGGGGATCAGGGGTCGCTGATATGCTAGAGATAACGGGTCATGGTTGCAACTAACCGCGACCCGTTGATGTTATTTTGCGTCTAACGCCGCATCAAGCGATGTGCGGAATTTATCGACAATTTCGTCAACATGTTTGCGTTCAGCGATGAAGGCCGGTGCGATAATCGCATTATCACCGGTAAATTTCACATGCAGACCGTTCCAGAACATAGCCTTTTGCATCTGGCCGCCGCGCCGTCCGGCAACACCATCTGACACCAGTTCAACGCCGGCCATCAGGCCAATGCCGCGGATATCAGCGACCAGCGGGTGATCTTGCAAGCTCCAGACCGCATCGAGGAAATACTCTTCAAGTGCCGCGGCACGTTCAAACAGCCCCTCACTTTCATAGATTTTTTGCGTGGCGATGCCAGCTGCACATGCCGCCGGGTGCGCTGAATAGGTATAGCCATGGAAAAATTCAATCGCATCTTCTGGCGCAGCATTGGTGACCGTGTTGTAGATCTCATCTGTCACAGCCACACCGCCCATGGGAATGGCCCCATTGGTCAGGGCTTTTGCCATGGTGATGATATCTGGTTTGACGTTGAATTTTTGTGTGGCAAAGGCGGTGCCCATACGGCCAAAGCCGGTGATGACCTCGTCAAACACCAGCAAAAATCCATGTTTCGTACAAATTTCGCGGATTTTTTCCAGATAGCCAACAGGCGGTACCAGCGTGCCGGTTGACCCGGCGACAGGTTCGATAAATACAGCCGCCAGCGTGCCACCACCAAGATTTTCAGCGATACGCTCTAGGTCCATGGCGAGTTCGGCACCAGTTTTTGGCTGGCCCTTTGAAAACCGCTGGTCTTCCTGCCATGTGTGGCGAATGAGAGAAATATTTGGCAAGGTGAGGCCAAAGGTTTCGCGGTTGCGCACCATACCGGCCAGCGACACGCCGCCCATATTGACCCCATGATAGGCGCGCTCACGGCTGATCAGCCGGTTGCGCTGGGCTTGTCCACGGGCGCGCTGATAGGCCAAAATAACCTTAATGGCTGTTTCGACTGACTCTGAACCAGAATTTGTGAAAAATACATGGTTGAAATCATCTGGCAAAATCCGGCAGACGCGTTCGGCCAGTTCAAAAGACCCCGGATGACCAAGCTGGAAATGCGGTGTGTAGTCATTTGTCAGCATTTGCTGATAGACTGCCTCGGCGATTTCACGGCGCCCATGGCCAAGCGGCGTACAAAACAAGCCTGATGACCCGTCAATAACCTCGCCGCCTTTATAATCCCACAAATACATGCCATCCGATTTCACCACAATACGCGGATTCTGTTTAAAATCACGGTTGGCGGTAAATGGCATCCAATGACTTTCAAGTGAATTTACGTCATATGACATAGGTTTGTTTCCTCTTTAAAACTGACCGTTTGCGGGGTCTTCTGCCAATATTTTTCAAGAACCATTTGGCCCGGGCTTGCTAGCACAAGCTGATACCACAGGTTTTATGCAACCACATCTGTAAAAAATGACTAACCGTTGCGATGCTCTATCATGCCAAGCCGCCCATAGCAGGACAAGTTACAGCATTTCTATTCTTGATATATCATGACAAAAGCCACAAGCCACAGCAAGCACACCGTATAGTGCCAGTTGTGGCATTGACTGGTACCAGATAAACAGCTTCAATAACCGCAATGAGTATCAACGTGGCCGGGCGGTGCCCCGGGGCATGGCAAATAGGCGGTATTTCGAGTGAACGAACATTTAATCATCACTTTGGATACGGCGTCGGGCATTAGTTTGCAGGCGCAAATCCGGCAATCAGTTGTTGAGGCCATTTTAGGCCATTCAATTTTGCCAGGCGATAAGCTGCCGTCCAGCCGGGCCCTGGCCAAACAGTTAAAAGTGTCACGTAATACAGTGATTCTGGCATATCAGGCCTTGGTGGATACGGGCTATTTGCGGCCACGTGAACGGTCTGGCTATGTGGTCAGTGATGAAGCACCAATCACCCGTCTTGTTGACACCCCCGGCGATCAGCCCCCAATCGGTGACGACGATCACCTCGTCGATTATCAAGATATATTATCCGATAACCGGAAAAGCCAAATCGACTGGGACCAGAAACTGGTGCATTCCTACAGCTACATCCGGCCTGTGCAAAAGCCGGTGAATTGGCGGGAATTTCCCTTTCCCTTTGTCTATGGGCAGGTTGATGACGAATTATTTTCACATTCAGAATGGCGTGATTGTGCGCGTCAGGCTTTGGGCATGCGCAATTTCAGCACCATGGCGGGTGATTTTGGCCAGCATGATGATTCGATGCTGGTCAATTATATCTGTTCACGCAGTTTGCCGCGCCGCGGCATCAAAGCCCGTCCGGAACAAATTTTAGTGACGCTTGGGGCGCAAAATGCCCTCTATCTGATCGCGCACTTGCTGATCAACCCACAAAAGCGCGTGGTGATTGAAAATCCATCCTATCCTGATTTGCGCGATATTTTACTGCAACGCACCCCCGATATTATGCATCTTGATGTGGATGCTGGCGGCTTGGTGTTGGATGAGCAGGTTTTGCGGCAAACCGATGCGGTGTTTATCACCCCCAGCCATCAATGCCCGACGACCTGTACCATGCCAGCAGACCGACGCCGACAGCTTTTGGATATGGCCAAAAGACATGATTTCCTGATTGTTGAGGATGATTATGAATTTGAGATGAATTTTCTTGAATCACCAACACCGGCATTGAAAAGTCAGGATCGTGATGGCCGCGTGATTTATGTTGGCAGCTTGTCAAAATCTGTTTTTCCGGGCTTGCGCCTTGGCTATATGGTGGCGCCTGAACCTGTCATAAAACAGGCACGTGCCCTGCGCCATTTGATTTTGCGGCACCCGCCCGGCCATGCCCAGCGTACCTTGGCCTATTTTATGGCACTGGGGCATTATGATGCGCAAATCAGGCGGTTGCGCCGCCATCTGGCTGAACGCCGGCGGGTGTTGCAAAAAGCCATGGATGGCGAACCGTTATTGTCACAAACAGCATCGCATTTCGGTGGCACCAGCTTTTGGGTGCATGGGCCAGAATGGCTGGATTCACGCTTGCTTGCAGAGCGCGCCATGGCAGACGGCGTTTTAATTGAACCGGGCGATGTGTTTTTCCGTTCTGATGCGGCACCGCTGAATTATTTCAGATTATCTTATTCGGCAATTTCTGCCGATCATATTGCGGAAGGGATAGCCCGTCTTGCCGGTGTTTTGCACCAATTACGCCCATAAAGTCTGGTGCCAGCAAATCGTTGAACTGGCTCTAATGTAGGGGGGTTGGAAAGGTGCATATAGCCATGTATGGTGGCCCAGCAATATTTGCCGTGCCGTCACCGGTGCGGCGTTTTTATCGCATTATTTTGTTGTTGATCGGATCTTTATGTCGACAGAGTTGCAAAATCTAATGGCCAGTCCAAGCCGTTTTCTTAGCCCCAGCGAGACGGATTGTCCGGCAAGCTTGTTGGCTTTGGCGGCGCAGGACAAGCCGCAGCCTTTGGTCTTTGTACGGGCGATTGGCGCGGCGGTATTGCAAACAGCGCGTGATGCCAAGAGGGCGCGGTTGGCCGAGCCTATATTGGTGGGAGAAGCAGATATCATCGCGCGTGATGCGGCGGCAATTGGCTGGTCACTTGACGGGGTAGAGATTGTGCCATCAGTTGGTGAGGCCGGCGCCATTGAAGACGCCATCCGGCTATGCCGGGACGGCCGGGCGGCGGGGCTGGTCAAAGGCCAGCTTCATACCGATGTGTTTATGGGCGGTATCGTCAAACGTGACGCAGGTATTCGCATTGGCAATCGTCTGGTGCATGTATTTGCTATGTTGCCACCTGCTGGCGGGCGCGCCTTATTGATCAGCGATGCGGCAGTGAATGTCGCACCGGATATTGAAACCCGCACCGAAGCGGCTTTGCATATGGCCAGACTGGCGCGCCAGCTTGGTGTGGCGCGGCCCCGTGTGGCGGTGCTGTCGGCAACTGAAAGCGTGCTGGCGGCCATGCCATCAAGCGGCGAGGCGGCGGAGATTGCGAGGCGTGCTGGTGCAGTTGATCAAGATGCAGATTTTGTTGGCCCGCTGTCATTTGATCTGGCGATTTCGCCACAAGCCGCGGCGATGAAAGATGTGACCAATCCGGTGGCTGGTATGGCCGACGCCTTGGTTGTGCCAGATATTGTATCGGGCAATATTTTGTTTAAATCTTTGGTCTGGTGTGCGGGCGGACTGGCGGCGGGACTGGTGCTTGGCGGGGCAGTGCCGATTGTGTTGACCAGCCGGTCTGATCCACCAGCCGCGCGTCTGGCCTCGCTGGCCTTAGCGGCCATCGCTAACCAGACAAACGCCATTAAGGAGTGTGAATGATGAGTGCTGAACCGCAGGTTGAACGGTCGCCCAAAGTAAGCGATGAGGTAAAAAAAACCACCTGTTATATGTGCGCCTGCAGATGCGGCATCAATGTGCACCTTCGTGATGGCAAGGTGCGTTATATCGAGGGCAACCGTGATCACCCGGTGAACCAAGGGGTGCTGTGCGCTAAAGGGTCTGCTGGCATCATGCAGCATTATTCACCCGCCAGATTACGTAGCCCCTTGCGCCGTGTCGGGCCGCGGGGCAGTGGCCAGTTCGAAGCCATCAGTTGGGAAGAGGCGTTACAAACGGCAACCGACTGGCTGGGACCCATCCGCCAATCAGATCCAAAAAAGCTGGCGTTTTTTACTGGGCGCGATCAATCACAGGCACTGACAGGCTGGTGGGCACAACAATTTGGCACGCCAAATTTTGCCGCGCATGGCGGGTTTTGTTCGGTCAATATGGCGGCTGGTGGCATTTACACCATTGGCGGTGCGTTTTGGGAATTCGGATCGCCTGATTGGGATCTAACTGAAATTTTCGTGCTGTTTGGTGTCGCCGAGGATCATGATTCAAACCCAATCAAAATGGGGCTCGGCAAATTAAAGTCGCGGGGCAAGCGTGTGGTTTCGGTCAATCCGGTACAAACTGGCTATGCGGCAATATCAGATGACTGGTATGGCATCACGCCGGGGACTGATGGGTTGTTTATCCTATCATTGATCCGCGAATTGATGCTGTCTGGCAATATTGATGTTGATTATCTTAGCCGCTATACAAACGCGCCGTGGCTGGTGATCCGCAATCCGGGCCAACCCAATGACGGGTTGTTCCTACGTGATGCTGACGGCACGCCACAAATCCTTGATCGCAAAACCGGCAAAGCTGTTGCCCATGACGCGGCTGGTGTGCGCTGTCATTTGCAAGGTGAGGTTAAACTGCCCGATGGCGGTGTCGCGGTTCCGGCTTTTGTGTTGATGGCCGAAGCCTATCTTGACGATGCCTATGCACCAGAAACAGTGGCTGATAAAATTGGCATTCCCGCGCCGCGAGTCAAACAGCTGGCGGCTGACCTCGCCGAGGCCGCCTTTGCCAAGCAAATCACCATCAAACAGCCATGGACAGACTGGAAGGGCGAACGTCATGAAGAAATGATTGGCCGGCCGGTGTCGATGCATGCGATGCGCGGAATTTCGGCGCATTCAAATGGATTTCAGACTTGCCGCGCCCTGCATGTGTTGCAGCTTATATTAGGGTCGGTTGAAGTGCCGGGCGGCTTTCGGTTTAAACCGCCTTATCCAAAACCAGCCCATGTGCATCCAAAACCAGCTGGCCGGCCCGATCAGGTGGCGCCGGGGCAACCCATGGCCGGGGCCCCGCTGGGCTATGTTTTGGGGCCGGAAGATCTGATCATCGACAAGGATGGGGCACCGCAACGCATCGACAAAGCCTATAGCTGGGACGCCCCGATGTCGGCGCATGGGCTGATGCATATGGTGATTTCTAATGCAGTGGCGGGCGACCCGTATCCGGTGGATGTGTTGTTTATGTATATGGCCAATATGGCGTGGAATTCATCAATGAATACGCGCGGTGTCATGGATATGCTGACAGCAACAGATCCAGAAACCGGTGATTATAAAATCCCGAAAATCATTTATTCAGATGCCTATCAATCTGAAATGGTGGCCTATGCTGATTTGATTTTGCCTGATACCACCTATCTTGAACGTCATGATGCCATTTCGCTTCTCGACCGCCCCATTTGCGAAGCCGATGGCGTGGCTGATGCGATCCGCTGGCCGGTGCTTGAACCTGACCGCGATGTCCGCGGGTTTCAGTCTGTGTTGCTTGATCTTGGCGCACGGCTTGGCCTGCCGGGCATGGTCAATGACGATGGCAGTGCCAAATATGCCGATTATGGTGATTATATTATCAATCATGAACGCAAGCCCGGGATTGGCCCGCTTGCCGGGTTCCGCGGCGAGGCTGGCGAATCTGATGGGCGTGGTGCGCCGAACCAAGGCCAGCTTGATGCCTATATTCAAAATGGCGGTTTTTGGCATAAGGATATCCCGCCAGCAGCAAAATATTACAAAATGGCGAATATGGACTATCAGCAATTTGCCGTCGAAATGGGGTTTTATGATAGCCCGCAACCCTATGCGTTTCAGATTTATTCAGAAACCCTGCAAAAATTCCGTTTGGCCGCCAAGGGCCATGGCGCGGTCCAGCCGCCCGAACATATGCGCGATCGTGTGAAACAATGTTTTACCCCTCTGCCAAGCTGGTACCCGCCATTTGAAGGCACCGCGATTGATGAGAACAGTTTTCCGATCCATGCGCTGACCCAGCGGCCAATGGCGATGTATCATTCATGGGGATCGCAAAATCCGTGGTTGCGACAAATCCATGGCTATAACCCGATGTTTATTTCCCAAAAACTGGCCGATAAAATTGGTGTTGTCGAAGGGGATTGGATCTGGGTGACTTCGCATCATGGGAAAATCCGCGTGCCGGTGGCGGTGATGCAAGGGGTCAATGAACATACCATCTGGACCTGGAACGCCATTGGCAAACGCAAAGGGGCGTGGCAACTCAGCCCAGATGCCCCAGAAACCACCAAAGGCTTTTTGCTCAATCATCTTATCCATGAATTATTGCCGCCAAAGGGCGATGGGTTGCGCTGGGCCAATTCTGATCCGATCACCGGTCAGGCGGCGTGGTTTGATTTGCGTGTGCATGTCGAACGTGCCGAGGCGGACGCCCCGGCAGAGGTCGCCCCGCAATTTGATGTGCTGGGCGCGCCGCCCGATATGCCGGCCCCGCCAAAGACCTTGCGCTATGGTCTGGAATGGACAAGCACTGACAAAACCTCAACTGGAGGCCAATAAGATGACAATGCTTCCCGAAGCTTCGGCCATTAAGCTCGGCCTTGTGATTGACCTTGATATTTGCGTTGGCTGTCAGGCCTGTGTGGTGAATTGCAAAGAATGGAACACCTCTGGCTATGGGGCACCATTATCGGATGATGATGCCTATGGGGCGGCGCCAAATGGGGCGTGGCTGAACCGTGTGCATGCCTATGAAGCGGGCACCGGGGCTGATGCCCGCACCATACATTTTCCAAAATCCTGTTTGCATTGTGAAGACGCCCCTTGTGTCACGGTTTGTCCAACGGGTGCTTCTTTCAAGCGGGCTGAAGATGGCATTGTTCTGGTCAATGAAGACTGGTGCATTGGCTGTGGTTTATGTGCGTGGTCTTGCCCATATGGCGCGCGCGAGATGGACCCGGCCGAAGGCGTGATGAAGAAATGCACATTATGTGTTGACCGGATTTATAATGATAATTTACCGGCTGAAGATCAGGTGCCGGCCTGTGTGCGCACCTGTCCGACAAATGCCCGGCATTTTGGCGATCTTGGCGATCCTGACTCGGATGTCAGCCAGATGGTGGCGGCACGTGGCGGCGTTGATCTGATGCCGGAACAAAACACCAAGCCGGTGAATAAATATTTGCCACCACGACCGCGGCGGGCGGCTGATGACACGCCGGTGTCGTTGCTGGCGATGGCGCAAGATGCCACCCCATCAGGGTTTTGGAAATGGGTCGATTCAACTTTGGAAAAGCTAGGGTGATTTAACATGCGTCCAGCCTGGTCAATTATATTTTTTACTTCAATTTCAGGACTAGGGTTTGGCTTGGCGGCCTGGCTCGTACTTGGATTTGTTGATTTAGCCGACCCGCAACATCTCTTGTTTGTTGGGATGGCCACAATGGCGTTAATTGTGTCTGGCTTGGTCAGTTCGACCTTTCATCTTGGCCATCCAGAACGGGCATGGCGGGCCTTGACACAATGGCGGTCAAGCTGGTTGTCACGCGAAGGCGTGCTGGCGGTAGTGGCGCTGGTCGCCATGGCGCTGTGGGGGCTCTATTACACGCGTCACGGCATGCCGCCATTATGGGCGAGTGGTTTGATTGCGGTGCTCATGGCCCTAACGGTCTATGCCACTTCAATGATCTATGCATCGTTGCGCACAGTGGCGCGCTGGCATCATCCATTGACGCCGGTTTGTTATTTGATGTTTGCCGCATCAAGCGGCTTGATGGCGGTGTTATGGGTGTTGGCAGTTTTGGGCCAACCAATCACCGCGCCCCTGGCATTGGCGGCGATGCTGGCGGTTGCATCAGCATGGGGGATCAAAATCATCTGGTGGCAACTTGCCGGGGCAGGTGGATCGGGCAGCAGTCTGGCCACCGCCACTGGTCTTGGTGGCCTTGGTCCGGTGCGTAGCATTATGCCACCGCATACATCAGAAAATTATCTACAGCATGAAATGGGTTTTGTTGTGGCACGCAAGCATGCGGCACAATTGCGGGTGATTGCCTTACTTGTTGGCGGGGTTTTGCCAATGGCATTG
>Ga0181575_10002487_pt1 | contig 13075 bp, 11 predicted proteins | sample 101ome_23_FD_145599 | JGI IMG/M metagenome (GOLD analysis project Ga0181575, IMG submission 145599) | Coastal salt marsh microbial communities from the Groves Creek Marsh, Skidaway Island, Georgia - 101411CT metaG (spades assembly) | ecosystem: Environmental > Aquatic > Marine > Intertidal zone... | reverse complement strand
TCGATGTACTGTCCGTTGGCATCCGCGCGCAAGCGCTTGTTACGCTCCTGGCGATACTTCTCGCGCAGCGCACCCGGGTCAAAGCCGAGTTCCTCGGCGGTCTGTAGTCGTGTTTCCGTCATTGTCTATTTAATCGAGCAAAGTCATCCTCTGGTAGCAACAGTATCACACGCGATTGCTAGAAATGAGAGCCGGTGAGTGTCACGTCGGCGTAGCCCCAGGCCTTGATGAACTCGTTCTTCACCTGCTCCGCTTCAGCGGTGCGGTCCTGCGCCGCCAATGCCTGTTGCAGGCCAAACAGCGACCAGCCATTGTTGTGGTTCCAGCGGAGATCACGGCGGTAGACAGCTTCGGCTTCCTCCGGCCTGCCTGCCTCGAGCAGGGTGGCGCCCAGATAGTGTCGGATCGGCTGGGCCCAGTCGGGTGGTTCTGTGTAGTTGTTGAGGTCCTCCAGCGCAACCGCGGTTTCAAAATCTTTGATGGCGCCCTCGAGGTCACCCCGGGCTCGTTTGACCTCGCCCGAGAGTCCGAGATTGGCGAGTTTGAGGATCGAGGAGACCGGCGTCGGGCCTGCGCGATAGTCGTCAGCGCCGGGCGCACTCATGATCTCGCGCAATCGAGCCAGCTGGGCCTCGGCACTCGCTACATCGCCCGTGTTGAGGTAGGCGCTGCCCAGGGCATAAGCCCAGATACCATCAAGATAAGGCATGCCTGAGTGTGAGGGCGTCGAGCCGAGCAGTTGATCCCATTTGCCGAAGATTTTGTGGATCAGCCAGGGGGCGGCAATGCTTTTCTGTGAACGATTGACATTGCCGCGAGCGACGGCGATGGCTTTGGCCTGCTCGCCTGCCTCTATGGCGGTTTCGTAGTTGCCTTGCACGGTAGCGGCATAGCGTATGAAGTCGATTGCATGCCCAGCATGAATCCGGTGTGAAAGGGGGTAGGTGCCAATGTCGGGCATCTGGGTATCGCCCCAGATGGCCGCGAACTGCTGGTCTACAGCCTGGGATCTCACGTTATTGTCGATCGCTTTCTGGAAGTCGCCGACACGGACATAGATGTGTGCCGGCATATGCACGACATGGCCCCCAATAGGCACGGAGCGTTCGAGATTGTCGGCGGAAATGAGCGCGCGCTGCGGTTCCATCGACGCTTCCAGCAGGTGAATGTGGAGGTGCATGACGCCAGGGTTCGTCAGGTCTTTGGCGAGAATCCGCTCCAGTGCCTCGGCCACCGGCAGGGTTTCGTCTCGTGGATTGCCTTCTGGGTCCCAATAGTCCCAGCGGCCAATGTTCATATAAGCCGCCGCATAGAGGGCGGCAATATCGGCATCGTCCGGATGTTTCGCATTCAGTGCCCGCATCTCTGCCAGGTAGGCCCTGTCTCGCTCGAGCCGATCCGGGATCGCAGGCGCGTTGTAGAACACCCACATGGCATTGATGATCTCCGCCTCGACTTCAGATGCGTTATCAATTCTTGCGAGGGCATCTTTGATAGCTTTCAGGCCTTCGCCCTTGGGGTCATCCGGCATCTGCATATAGCGACTGTTCGGGTTGGGGCCCATGGCGTGCGCCATGCCCCAGTAGGGCATGGGGTGATCGGGGTCATAGGCGCTCGCCTGCTGATAAGAAGCAATGGCCTCGGGGAAGTAAAAGCCCCAGGCAAGTCGCAGACCCTGGTCGAAAAACGCCTGGGCCTGTGCGGATTTTGTGGAAATGGGCCTGGAGTAGTCGCCGCTACCGGGAACAAGGACGGCGAGCCGGTCAGAGGCGGGCTCAGCCTGAGGCTGACAGATTAAGAAGCAGTTGAGGAGCAGGAAAAGGGCTGTCGATCTGATCATATTCTCGATTCTTGTTGCAGGTCTGCGGCTAGATTACACCATTGTTTCGTCAGGCGCTCCGCCGCGGTGATACCCAGATAGCGGGAATTGCGTCACACTGTGCGCATGCCGGAACCTAAGGATTATCGCTATACCCATCATGTCCCGCCCCCCTGTGAGGCGGAGGTGAGGGTGGTCCACGCCGATGATCATCTGCTGGTTGTTGATAAACCGTCCGGGCTTTTATCGGTGCCCGGCCGGTTCTTGAAAGATTCAGTTCTGCAGCGTGTGATGTTCGAATACCCGGATGCGAGGGTGGTCCATCGACTCGATCTTGATACTTCTGGTTTGCTGGTGCTGGCGTTGACCTCACTTGCCACCAGCGACCTGAACCGCCAGTTCCGTGAGCGTCTCGTCAATAAGGTCTATGTTGCGAAGGTATGGGGACTGGTAGCGGATGATGAAGGCGAGATAGATCTGCCGATGCGACCGGATCCTGTTAACCGACCACGACAGGTGGTGGATCATGATCTTGGCAAGGCAGCGCTGACGAAGTTCACGGTGCTGGACCGAAGGCATGCAACCACGCTGGTGGCGCTTTATCCGGTAACCGGTCGCAGTCACCAGTTGCGCGTCCACCTGGCCAGCCTCGGGCATCCCATTCTTGGTTGTGATCTGTACGCTTCCAAAGCAGCATTCGCGGCCGCTGATCGTCTGTGCCTCCATGCGTCGGAGATCGGCTTCTCACACCCATTGACCAGCGAAGCAATGAGTTTTCAGAGCCGACACCCTTTCACGGAATGAGCTAATTGGGCCTGGCACCAAGTCAGTGAAGAAAGTCAGTGAAGCAAGTCAGTGCAGAAAGTCTATCGGCGCCCCAGCCGTTTCTTCTTGTTCTGGACGTAATCCACCAGGATGTATTCACCCAGGTTGTGGGGTTCCGTATAGAAGATGCGACCGCCGTTGATCTTGCTCATCTGCTCCACAAACGCCTTCAGGTAGTAGCTCTCGTCAAGCATGAATGTGTTGATTGTGATGTTCTTGCTGGTGCAGCTGCGCACGGCGCGGAGCGTTTTGCCGATCGTCTGCGGGGTGGGCGGGTAGGCGAACACGGGGCGGCCACTCTCCAGGTGAGCGGTCGGTTCCCCGTCGGTAATCATGATGACCTGCTTGGTGCCCTGCTGGTGTTTGGCCAGCATCTTCTCAGCCAGCACCAGAGCATGCTGCATATTCGTGCCCAGCAGATAATCATCGTACTGCAGGTAGGGCAGGTCGTGGGGCTTGATCTCCTTAGCGTAAGCAGAGAAGCCCAGTACGTACAGACTATCGCGCGGGTAAGCGGAAGAAATCAGGTTGTGCAGCGCCATGGCGACTTTTTTCGCCGACTGGAATGAGCCCCGCAGCGCCATGGACCAGGACAAGTCAACCATCAGCACGGTTGCTGTCGAGGTAATCAGCTCACTGCGGTAAATCTCGAAGTCGTCAGTCTGCAGTTTGATTGGCGCGCCGGGGCCATCGCGGTCGATGGCATTTCGGATGGTGCGTGACATATGCAGATGGAAGGGGTCACCGAATTCGTACGGTTTTGAGTCCTCGAGACGCTCGCCGAAGCGGCCTTCCTCTGGCACGGCGTGGTTGCCGAGGCTCTGCTTTTTCAGCTTGGCGTAAATTTCGGTCAGCGCCTTCTGGCCAAGGCTGCGGGTCCCGCGCGGCGTCAGCTCGTACTTGTTGCCTTCCTTGGTGACGTAGCCGGCCTTTTCCAGCACGTCGAGCATCTTTTTCATTTCTTCAAGATTGTCGAGAGCTTCCTTGCCGAGCAGTTCTTCAATCTTGTCGGCGTCAATGTTGTCGACCTTGCCGTCGTACTGGGCGCGCTGCATCTGCTGTTCGAGCTGGTCGAGTTCAGTCATCTCGCGCATCAGCTCCATGGCGGCCTGCAGGTCAATTTCCTGGTCGCCGGTAAAGTTGTACTGTTTGCCCTGGGGGTTCAAAAAGTCGAGCTCTTTCGACAGCTTGGCCAGTTCAGCTTCAAGTTCCGGGTCGCCGAATTTGCCCTGCATCATTTCCTGCAGCTGTTGCTGCTGCTCCGGTGACATGGAATTAAACAGGGACTGGGTTGCCGCCATCTGCTGCTGCATCTGGTCGAGTAGTTCATCCAGGCTCTGCGGTGGGTTGTCACCAAACATGTCGCCGTACTTGTCCATGAACTCATCGAAACCCGGATCCTCGCCGGCAATCTTCTTGACGAGCATGTCGTTCAGGTCCTTGACCATGTTCTTCATGCGCTCGATGTCACCATCCGACATCTGTTCCACCATCTGCTGCACATCCTTGAAAAAGGACTGGGTCATTGCGTTGCGCAGCTGTTCGATCAGCTTGAGGAATTTCTTCTGGGCATCGGTGTTGAGGAACTCGTATTCCTGCAGCGCCTTGACCCTGCCGGCCGTGTCATCCGGCAGATCCTTAATGAATTCCTTGTTCTTCTCTCCAATATCGCCCAGTAGCTTGTTGGAGAAGTTGCCATCATCACCATCCTCGCCGGGCATCGGGCGATCTGTCTGGAGATTGTTCTCCAGGTCTTGCATCAGATCGTCCATGAATTTGCTGGCATCATCGGGATCGTTTTTCTTGTCGATCCACGCGTCGATAGTTTCCTTTTCCATGGCGAGGATGTCATCCAGCTGGCGCTTGATGTCCTCCATGATGCCGCCCATGTCATAGCGCTCAAGGCGCTGGCGACGCTCCTCCTTGAGCTGGCGGAGCAGATCACGTAGCCCTTTGATGTAATTGCCATCTGAGGTCTCCATGCCGCGCTGCATCAGATAGCGCATGGCCTGCTGCAAATCCCCGAATTCCATCAGGTCCTCGGAAAGAGCCTCGAGGATATCATCCGCGTCCAGTTCCTCCTTCTGCGAACCATCCCACTCGGAGTAACGGATGAGGGAAGTGTACTTTCCGTTCATGTGTTCAGTTTATCCCCTGTAGGTGGCGCGCCCGCCCATTCGATCCTTGTTGAGGAGTTCGCCAAGGTGCAGACCCTCAAGGATAAACTCGATGGCTGACGCCCGGCTGGCGGCGGACCCGTCCGGCACCAGCGTCTCAACGGCAGTCTGGAGGCCATCGATCTTTTTGATAATGGGTTCGTAGTCAGAAGAAGGCAGCGACTCGCCGGTTGTGACATGAATGCCGTCAGAGAATTGCAGAGCGAGTACCTCAGTGTCGATGCTCTCACCGAAGCGGGCAAAGACCGCTCTCACCGCATCTTGAAAAAGGCGTTCCATGATCTTTTCTTCGCGGCCATCCTCCATGGCCTCGAACTCAATCTTGCCCTGCAGCGAAGGCATGACGAAAGGCAGGTCAGAGATTCGTGGTACGACTTCCTGTTCGCCGTTTTCAATCGCACGCCGCAGGGCATTGGCGAGCAGGGCCTCGTAGTTCGAAACGGAGGCTCTTACCGATACCCCGGAGCGCTGATTGATGTCGGGAGATCTCCGCGCCTGCTGGGTGATTTCCGCCACGATCTGCGCCATGAACGGCGGCACTGCCTCTTGGTATTCGCCGAGGTCCAGTTGGCGCTGCTCCTGCTCCATGATGGTAATTTCTTCAAGGATGGTTTCAGGATAGTGGGTTCGAATCTGTGAGCCGTAGCGGTCCTTCAGTGGCGTGATGATTCGGCCCCGGTTAGTGTAGTCCTCGGGGTTGGCGGTTGCGACGACGATCACATCAAGATCAAGGCGAATCTTATGGCCGCGGATCTGGATATCGCGCTCCTCGAGCACGTTCAGCAGCCCTACCTGGATACGTTCCGCCAGGTCCGGCAGCTCGTTAATGGCAAAGATGCCGCGATTAGTATGGGGAATCAGACCGAAGTGCAGGGCTTCCTCGTCGGACAGGTAGCGGCCCTCGGCGATTTTGATTGGGTCGACTTCGCCAATAAGATCAGCAATGGTAATGTCGGGTGTCGCGAGCTTTTCGCCGTAGCGCTGGTCGCGGTGCAGCCAGCGGATCTCGGCATCATCCCCCTGCTCAGCAATGATTTTTTTGCCCTGGGCACTGATCGGTTCGTACGGGTTTTCCGGAATCTCGACATCAGCCAGGACGGGCGTCCACTCGTCCAGCAGGCTGGTCAGCGAGCGGATAATTCTCGACTTGGCCTGGCCCCGTTCCCCCAGCAGCAGGATGTCCTGGCCGCTCAGGATCGCGTTCTGAATCTGGGGTACGACGGTATCCTGATAGCCGACGATGTTCGGGAACACATCTTCCTTCGCCTGCAGCTTGCCGATGAGGTTGCGGCGCATTTCGTCGCGCACCGGCAGTATCTCGTGGCTGGCGGCTTTCAATTCACCGACGGTCCTGGCTTCTGTCACTAGATCCTCCGAATAACTTCACTGCAGATGCGAGTCATATAACCAGTTTGCGTGACCCGATTTCAAGCCCGATTGCTGCACACTGTCAGGTCTTGCCATAATGTCTCACGATCCAGGCGAGGAGTCCCAGTTTGATCAGTCTGCAGGAAGTCAGGCAGGCCGCCGAAAAGTTTCTCGGTGACCGCTGGCAGTGCCCGGTGCAAGTCACTGACATCCGTAAAATTTTCGGTGGAGCATCAAGAGAAACCTATCGGCTGGAAGTGTCGGTCGACGGAGAATCGCGTGGGTTAATCCTGCGTCGCGACCCTCCCTCTAGCCTGATTGATACCGAGCGTGAGCTCGAGTTCGGTGCGTATGCCCGGATATTTCCGACAGATATACCGGTGCCTGAACCGCTCTTTCTCGAAAACGATACCACTGTCATGCAGCAACCTTTTTCCATCATGGCGGCCATTGACAACTGTCTTACGGACGTCGCCGGACTCGCTGCAGAACAGCGCGATCGACTTGGCCGTGAGAAATACGCGATCCTCGGCCGCCTCGCCGCGAAGGACCCTCTGGCGCTTGGTTTTGCAGAACTGATGCCGGTGCCGCGACTGGAAGACTGTGCGGCGGAACAACTGGCCTACTGGGAGTCGGTCATCATTGACGATGAAATTCATCCGCAGCCTATTGCGCGGGCTGCGCTGCGCTGGTTGAAGCAGCACATGCCGCCCCCTGCACAAAAACTGTCGGTGGTGCACGGTGACTACCGGACCGGTAACTTCCTGTTTAACACCGATGCGCAGATTACGGGCATTCTCGATTGGGAAATGTGCCACCTCGGTAATCCGCTGGAAGACCTGGCCTGGTCAATGGACCCGCTCTGGCGGGGCGACGAGACTGAGCTTGCTGGTAAGCTGCTGGCAGATAGTGAAGCGATCAAAACCTGGGAGCAGGCGAGCGGTCTGACCTGCGACGCTCAAGCTTTCCGCTGGTGGCGCATCTTTGTCGCCGTCAAGGCGGTGGCTATCTGGATCTCTTCCTCCGAGGATTTCGAAAATGGTCAGGGCAAAGATACGATCCTGGCGCTGGCAGGCTGGGTCATGACCGACCGGCAGAACCGAATCCTGCTCACGTACCTGAATGGAGACAAGTGATGATCCCATTGCCTGACCAGTCTTTGCGGAATTTATCCCAGCGGTTGATGGTTAGCCTGCTGCCCGAGTTTGGTAGTGAATATGCCGTATCCGATGCGGCCTCCCTCGGCCTGCTCATGAATGCCCTGGCGGATGAACTGGCTGAAGGGATTCAGCGCCGGCTTGTTGATATCGAGGAAATGAAGGTGATCCTGGCGAGGTGTGTCACGCTGGAAGAAGAGCGGGCCATGCTGGCGGCGGATATCACCAGCTACACGATGGCATCTGTCAACGATCGCCATGATGAACTGACCCGACTCCTGATCGCCTGGCACGAGAAGTCCGAAGTTGAAGATCTGCCTGAGGTCAACAAAGCCATCTGGCGTTACCTGCACGGGCATGCCGAACGGCATGCTATAGCAGCTGTACCCTGAGTGGATCAGGGCTTCTCAGCGACCAGTGTGGCGCGTGTGGGTGCGGGATAGCCTTCAATCGTTTTTGAGGTGTCCGCCGGGTCCAGAAAGTCCGGCAGTGACTGAAATTCCATCCATGCCGTAGCCCGCTGCTCATCAGATGATGTCACACTGACATCGACAATCCGGCAATGACGAAAGCCGGCCCGCTCGGCCAGTCTGGTCAGTGCTGCCGGCGATGGAATAAACCAGACGTTGCGCATCTTGGCGTAGCGGTCCTTCGGGATGAGGATGGTCTTGTCATCACCTGGAACAACAAGGGTTTCCAGTACGAGTTCACCACCGGGGCGGAGAAAATCCAATAGTTCGGTCAGGTGGTCCAGCGGTGAGCGTCGATGGTAGAGCACACCCATAGAGAATACCGTGTCGAAACGGCCGAAAGGCGGCAGATGCTCAGATTTAAGCGGCAACAGGTAAGCCTGGTTCTCGGCACTGATGGTCTGCATCAGCTGAAATTGGTAATTGAACAGAATGGTCGGGTCGACACCCAGCGCCAGTGAGGCCCCCTCTGTCAGCATCCTGAACAGGTGGTAACCATTGCCGCAGCCGATATCGAGTACGGTTCTGCAATGCAGGTCAGTGATATGCGGCTGGATCCGCTGCCATTTCCAGTCGCTGCGCCACTCGGTGTCGACGAAGGTCTGGCCGATATTGAAAGGGCCTTTACGCCAGGGTTTCAAGGCAAGCAGTGGGGTGGTGTAATCCGCAGCCGGGTCACCGAGGCAGAGCATGTCATCCTCCAGCCTGAATGGATCCTCACACGAGGGTACTGCCGCAAGGACGCCGTCCCACTCTTCTGCTCGGCCGTGTTGGCGCATCTCAGCCGTCAGCAACTGCCTGACATCGTCATGAAAATCCTCGAGAAAAGTGCCTGCGGTTCCCGTAAAAAATCGATCGTGGTCGAGTTTCATGCCATTTGATAACTGGGTGTGTCTGCCATCAGCGTATGGCAAGGATTGCTTCGAAGTTCAGGCAGCGCACGCAGACCTCGCTATTGCTGAACCCGGCTATGTCGAGCCGCTGCAGCAATTCTGTCTCCGTGTTCGGCGTTAGAACGTTTTCCAGCGCCGCCCTTTTTTGGGCGATTTCAAGATCGCTGTACCCCTGGTGCTTTTTGAATTCGTGATGCAGCTCTGTCAGCAGGGCCTGGCGGTCTGGTTCATCAAACCTGATTTTCTCGGCCAGCAGCAGGACGCCGCCAGGAAGCAAACCTTCAGCAATCCTGGTGAGTATCGTCTGGCGCTCAGCGTCGGGGACAAACTGCAAGGTGAAGTTAAGTACAACCATCGAAGCATTCTCGATGGGAGTTTCTCTCAGATCTTGTAGACGGATCTCATAAGGGGCGGCAGAGTGATCACGGTCGAGATTGGCGCGGCATCGATTAATCATGGCTTCAGAATTGTCGATGCCGATGATCCGGGTCGTAGCAGATGAGTGCCGTCTAAGTTGTAAGGTCGAGGCGCCGAGCGAACAACCGAGATCATAAACATTGGTTTCTGGCCGCACATAGCGTTCGGCCAGGCTGCCAATGAGCTGCAGGATCAGGCCGTAGCCTGGCACGCTGCGCTCGATCATGTCCTGGAAGACGTCAGCGACGGCAGCATCAAATCGAAAAGCTTCGACGTGACTGAGGGGTGTTCGGTAGATCTGATCCTTACCGTCAGACATGATGCAGAGGGCAGTGGAAATAGCGGAGCGCGTAGACTACCACAACCCGTCCTCGCAAAGTATCGAGGCGTGTTAAGTGATTGTAAATATTAGCTTTTCCTCGATGAAAGACTTGACCCCCGGAGGACCATCAATAAGATGGAAGAGAAACTAGGCGGCTTTTTTGATATGAGTCTCAGGATCTTAAGAATCAACACCGCAGGCATGCCGGTGGACTGGATGAACTGGCAAGAGGCTGTCTGTCTTCATGCACGTGACCTGGTGAGCTGGACCTACGGAGAAGAAGTGATGCAGGTTCACGGTGGACACTCTCGGTTAACCGGTGAGCAGACAATCCTGACACTGAATTCCATTATTGCCTGCAAGGGCAAAGTCTTCGACAAGATCCGGCGCGAACCGCCACTGACCAACCGTGCGCTGTTCAGGCGCGACCAGAATATCTGTCTATACTGTGGCAATGCGTTTAAAGAGTGTGACCTGAGCCGTGATCACGTGCATCCGGTATCACGCGGTGGGCGAGATCACTGGACCAATGTGGTCACCGCCTGCAAACGCTGCAATGCCCGCAAGGGAAATCTGACCATCGATGAATGTTCCATGGAGCTTCTGGCTCTGCCTTATCGGCCTAATCACGCTGAGTACCTGGCGCTCTCGCACAGTGGCAGAATCCTGGGTGACCAGATGGCGTTCCTGAAACGTCAGTTTTCTTCGAACAGCAGGCTGCTTGACGACAAGCTTGTTAGGTTCAGGCAGAAAGAGCCGGACGCGATTCATACAGTCTGATTCGCGTTCCTGATTGTCTTGCTTGTCTCAGGTAACCACGGGTGGCATCGGGCACTCCAGCGTATCTGCGATCATGCGCAGCAATTCCTGTTCGAGCACGCTGACGACGCCGTCGGCGGTGACGGTCCTGACGCAGGCTTTGAGCAGTTTTGGTTTGCGCAGTGGATGCAGCGCTGCCAGTGCATCTAGGGCATCGTTTAACCTGGTGAAGCCGAGTGACTGCTTATCAACCAGCTGCAGATCGATATCCAGTTCGACTGCACCCAGCTCGAAGGCCTTCTGAGGTGTTATGTCAGCATGGCGGTCTGCGTAGGCCAGCAGGGACAGCAGGGTCGCCGCGGGGGCCTTGACCTGGGACAAGCGGTTGAACTTGACCTTGGAATGTCGGCCTTCGAATACCTCGCCCAGGTGTTTGGTGACGAGCTTGCGCACGGCCCACTCAGACAGACCAATGCGACCGTCTGCTCGTATCAGGACGTCGAGGTTGCTGAGGAACAGTCGGTACTGCTCATAGCTCAGCTGGTGCAGAGTAGGCAGGGCCATTTCGAGTAGCGGCAGGCGCATGCCTGGCTGGAATTCAGGTTCGGCGCGGAGCAGTTTCTCCAGTTCCTCGAACACGCCGAGATCGGCTGCTTGTCGTAAATGCTCGATTTGCTGTTCACGCACAGCTTTATCCTGGTCCAGTATCATCAGGTAGACCAGAGACCGAGCGGAATAGGGAACCCTTGCTGCTTCGGTCAGGGTCGGTGGCAGGGCACCGATCACCTTGCGGGCATAGCCGACCTGGCCGTCATCCGGGTTGCCAATGTTGTCGATGGTCTTTTCTGGATCGATGCTGACATCTGCTGCGGCAAAACCCATTGCGCCGGTTGCCGGCTCAAGGTTGTCGTCAGGGGCAGGTAGTGGTCCTTCGAGGTAATCACCCTGCCAGCCGGGTTCGATCCGCCGGATGCGTTTGGCCAGGGGCGGGTGCGTCGCCATCAGTCCCGCAAACGAAAAACTGACAGCTTCACAGAAGAATGCGTGACTGATCTCCTCGCTTTCAGGGTGCTTGAGCACGGTACCCTCTCGGTAGCCGCCGATGCGTTTCAGCGCATTCGCGATACTGGCCGGGTTCCGGGTGAACTGCACGGCCGAGGCGTCCGCAAGGTATTCGCGCTGACGGCTGACCGCAGCTTTGATCAGGTTGCCGAAAAACTGGCCAAGGTAGCCGATGGCGAGCAGGCCGACAGCGATGGCGACAATGGAACCACTGTTGTTGCGTCGACCGGCTCGATGCGCGCCGGACTGCAGCAGGATTCTGCCAATCAGTGCCAGCATCAGGATGCCGTAGAGCACACCAATCAGGCGGATGTTGAGTCGCATGTCACCATTGAAGATATGGCTGAACTCATGCGCAATCACGCCCTGCAGTTCATCCCGGGTCAGGTTGTTCATGGCTCCTTCAGTTACGCCGATGACGGCATCGCTGGGCGAATAGCCGGCCGCAAACGCGTTGATGGCGGATTCTCTGATGAGGTAGACCGGTGGCACGGGTGTGCCCGAAGCGATCGCCATTTCCTCCACTACATTCAGCAGTTTTTTTCGGTTGAGATCGCCACCGGCGTCCACCAGCAGTTCGCCGCCAAGCATCTCTGCCACAGCGCGGCCACCGCCTTTCAGTGAATAGAGTTTAAACAGACTGGCGAGGATGATCAGTGAGATTACGCCCGCTCCGATCATGAGAAAGATTTCGACTGAGTAGTGATAGCGGCCGGTAGCAAGACCCGCCGTGTCCTGCATATTGATCAAGGCGAAGACCAGCAGATTGGTGAGCGCGACCAGCGAAAGCACTGCCAGCGTAAAAAGAAAAAGCAGCAGCGTCGTTTTCTTGCGAGCTTTGTTCTGGGATTCGAAGAAGTCCATGGGGACGGTGGTACACCCCTCGCGTTTGCGAGGTATCTCAGTCCTTAGAACGAAACACTCGGCGCTTCCTGGATCGCTTCGCTGTCGGCAAACTCCAGCAGCTCTGCATCGGTGTGGTGGCCGAAAGCACCGGCCAACACGATTTGCGGGAACGACTGGCGGTAGGTGTTGTAGGTCATCACCTGGTCGTTAAAGGCCTGGCGTGCAAATGCGATTTTGTTCTCTGTCGACGTCAGCTCTTCGCTGAGCTGCATCATGTTCTGGTTGGCTTTCAGGTCGGGATAGGCCTCAACGGCAATATTGAAACGGCTCAGAGCGCCCTGCAGCACACCTTCCTGACTGGCCAGATTGCGGATGGCGGCAGCATTGCCCGGGTCCATGGCAGCATCGGCGAGTACCGAAGCTGCCGCATCTCTCGCCTTAGTGACGGATTCAAGCGTTTCGCGTTCATGTTCAAGGTAGCCCTTGGCGGTTTCGACCAGGTTTGGGATCAGGTCATAGCGGCGTTTAAGTTGCACCTCGATCTGTGCAAAAGCGTTCTTATAGCGGTTTTTCAGCGCGACCAGCTGGTTGTAGATACCGACAGCCCAGACGGCGAGCGCGCCGACAATAACAAGTGTAATGATCGTGGAGATATCCATGCCAACCCCTTTGTCCTTCAGTGGAAACAGTATTTGTTTTAGACGCTGGACCGCCGCAATGCAAATCAGATTGCCGCTGACTCAGGTCTATTTGCCGAATTCCTGTCGGATTTTTTCATTGTCCTGGCCGATATCGGGGATTCTTAAGCGTTTTTCCCTTGTCTCGGCTGTACCGGGAGGCTGGCGCTTGACGTCGGCGCCCCGACCCAGCGTCGTGATTGCGCCGTTTGCGGATTCGACGATGCGGTAGCGATTCTGTGGGTGTTGCGCGAGATCGTCCAGCTGGCTGACGCGCCCGTAG
>Ga0181575_10002484_pt1 | contig 13079 bp, 8 predicted proteins | sample 101ome_23_FD_145599 | JGI IMG/M metagenome (GOLD analysis project Ga0181575, IMG submission 145599) | Coastal salt marsh microbial communities from the Groves Creek Marsh, Skidaway Island, Georgia - 101411CT metaG (spades assembly) | ecosystem: Environmental > Aquatic > Marine > Intertidal zone... | reverse complement strand
GATAAAGATTCTTTTCTTTGTCCAATGATTGATGCAAGAAGGATGGAGGTTTACACTAAATGTTATGACTATAATTTAAATGAAATAACTAGCGATAAAGCAATAATTTTAGAAAAAGATAGCTTTGATAAACTAAAAGATAAAAGTGTTTATTTTTTTGGAGATGGCGCTCAAAAATTTAATGATATTATAAATAGGGAAAATTTTATATTTTTAGATAATATAAATCCAGACTCTAAATTTATGGGAGAATTAAGTTATGATAAATTTGTAAATAATCAGTTTGAGGATCTACCTAGCTTTGAACCGAATTATATAAAAGATTTTTATTTAATTAAAAAGAAAGGAAAATGGGAGAGATCGTAAATAGAGTTAAAAATAGTTCTTTAATTACTATAGATGTTAGTGATTTTTATGATGATCGTGAAAGAATTAATTTAGAAATCTCTGATTTTTTAGATAATGGGATTCTTATTGAAAAGCATTTCAGGGAAAAGCTCAAAGATTATGATTGGTCTAAATTCAATAATAAATATGTTCATGTGTCATCTGATGATGAACAAATTATACCAAGTTGGGCATTCATATTAATTTCATATTATTTATCAAGTTGTTGTTTAAATCATGTTTATGGTGATCTTAAAAATTTAGATGAAAAACTATATCTTCAAAAAATTGATAGTATTGATTTCTCGATGTATAAAAACAAAAAAGTTATAGTAAAGGGGTGTTCCGATATTCCTAATTTTGAATTTGTTTATTTCGAATTGACTAAAAGACTTACTCCACTAGTTTTTAGTCTTATGTATGGCGAGCCATGCAGTACTGTTCCTATATTTAAGAATAAAAAGTAGGTAAAGAAAAATATATACTGAAAATAACCACAAAAACAGTGTTTTAAACTATTTAAAGGACGTTTTTATTCTTTTATAAAAAGTGGGATAAATATATTTTTATTTCTTGGTGGTTTTATAAAATATATCTAATTTTGCTGGCGCTTCGTTAGAAGCCTTTTTATTTAGGGAGATATCCCTCATTTCAGAATCGTCTGAAAACGTTCTTTGAACTATTGTAATGACAACATACCACTTGAAAGAACTTTTGTTTTTTCCAGAACAGCCAGTTTTAAACACATTTAAGATTATATTACTATGGAGAGTTTGATCCTGGCTCAGGAAGAACGCTAGCGGCAGGCCTTATACATGCAAGTCGAGGGGCAGCATTTACTTCGGTAAATGGCGACCGGCGCACGGGTGAGTAACGCGTATGCAACCTACCTTTAACTGGGGCATAGCTCGAGGAAACTCGAATTAATTCCCCATAGTACATTATAATATCTCATGATATAAATGTTAAAGATTTATCGGTTAAAGATGGGCATGCGTCTGATTAGTTTGTTGGTAAGGTAACGGCTTACCAAGACTACGATCAGTAGGGGGTCTGAGAGGATGATCCCCCACACTGGTACTGAGACACGGACCAGACATCTACGGATGGCAGCAGTAAGGAATATTGGGCAATGGGCGCAAGCCTGACCCAGCCATGCCGCGTGCAGGATGACGACCCTATGGGTTGTAAACTGCTTTTATATAGGAAGAAAATACTCTTGCGAGAGGATCTGACGGTACTATATGAATAAGGACCGGCTAACTCCGTGCCAGCAGCCGCGGTAATACGGAGGGTTCAAGCGTTTTCCGGATTTATTGGGTTTAAAGAGTGCGTAGGTGGTTTATTAAGTCAGTGGTGAAATCCTGCAGCTCAACTGTAGAACTGCCATTGATACTGGTAAACTTGAGTTTGGTTTAGGTAAGCGGAATTTATGATGTAGCGGTGAAATGCATAGATATCATAAGGAACACCAATAGCGAAGGCAGCTTACTGGACCACAACTGACACTGAGGCACGAAAGCGTGGGTAGCGAACAGGATTAGATACCCTGGTAGTCCACGCCGTAAACGATGCTCACTCGATGTTAGCGATATACCGTTAGCGTCCAAGCTAAAGCGTTAAGTGAGCCACCTGGGGAGTACGCCGGCAACGGTGAAACTCAAAGGAATTGACGGGGGTCCGCACAAGCGGTGGAGCATGTGGTTTAATTCGATAATACGCGAGGAACCTTACCTAGGCTAGAATGCGAGTGACATCCAGAGAGATCTGGAGTTCTTCGGACACAAAGCAAGGTGCTGCATGGTTGTCGTCAGCTCGTGCCGTGAGGTGTTGGGTTAAGTCCCGCAACGAGCGCAACCCCTGTTTTTAGTTGCCAGCAAGTAATGTTGGGGACTCTAGAAAGACTGCCTGCGTAAGCAGAGAGGAAGGAGGGGACGACGTCAAATCAGCATGGCCCTTATGCCTAGGGCTACACACGTGCTACAATGGCGTATACAAAGGGTAGCGAACCAGTGATGGTAAGCCAATCTCTAAAAGTACGTCTCAGTTCGGATTGAAGTCTGCAACTCGACTTCATGAAGCTGGAATCGCTAGTAATCGTGTATCAGCAATGACACGGTGAATACGTTCCCGGACCTTGTACACACCGCCCGTCAAGCCATGGAAGTTGGATATACCTGAAGATGGTTGCTGTAAGGCGCTGTTTAGGGTAGAGCTAGCAACTGGGGCTAAGTCGTAACAAGGTAGCCGTACCGGAAGGTGTGGCTGGAATACCTCCTTTCTAGAGACTTGGTTGTTCTGTGGTATGGTGTCATTCAAAAGTTCTGTTAAAATATTTAACAGTTTTTAAAAACTTTTGCCCGGGGCTTGTAGCTCAGGTGGTTAGAGCGCTACACTGATAATGTAGAGGTCCGTGGTTCGAGTCCACGCAAGCCCACTTAGGTGGTTGTTGCGTAAAGCAATGTATATTGTTGGCCTCAAACACATGGGGGATTAGCTCAGCTGGCTAGAGCGCCTGCCTTGCACGCAGGAGGTCATCGGTTCGACTCCGATATCCTCCACTTTTTAAAAAACGAAAATATTTTAACTAGCAGCTTTTAGTTGCTCTAAACTGTACGCTATTGAATTGATATGTTATAGCCGTATCATATCGATTACTAGCTATAAGGCAGTTGAAAGTTCTTTGACATATTGTGATAATGTAGATTTTATTAATATTAAAACACCGAGCACTATTTTTATAATAGTACTCATACGTTTAACAGATTTATTTATTTAAATCTTTAAAGGAAGTATGTAAGAGCGCAGGGGGGATGCCTTGGCTCTCAGAGGCGATGAAGGACGTGATAAGCTGCGATAAGCTACGGGGATTGGCACATACGACGTGATCCGTAGATTTCCGAATGGGGCAACCTATCTAATTGAAGATTAGATGATTCAAATTTATTTGAATAGCAAACCTGGTGAACTGAAACATCTAAGTAACCAGAGGAAGAGAAAACAATAGTGATTTCCTTAGTAGTGGCGAGCGAAAAGGAAATAGCCTAAACCTAATATGTTTCGGCATGTTAGGGGTTGTAGGACCACAACATCCGATATAAAACGAACAAGAATTTTTTGGAAAATTAAGCCATAGATGGTGAAAGCCCAGTATTGGTAAGTTTTATTGAAGTAGTGGTATCCTGAGTAGGACGGAACAGGTGAAATTCCGTTTGAATCTGCCGGCACCATCCGGTAAGGCTAAATACGACTGAGAGACCGATAGTGAACTAGTACCGTGAGGGAAAGGTGAAAAGTACCCTGAAAAAGGGGGTGAAATAGTACCTGAAACCTTGCGCTTACAAGCGGTCGGAGGTTCTTCGTGAACTGACGGCGTGCCTTTTGCATAATGAGCCTACGAGTTACTCTTCACTGGCAAGGTTAAAAATTTTTGATTTGGAGCCGGAGCGAAAGCGAGTCTTAACAGGGCGTTCAGTCAGTGGAGGTAGACGCGAAACCTAGTGATCTACCCATGGTCAGGGTGAACTTATGGTAAAACATAATGGAGGCCCGAACCAGTATACGTTGAAAAGTATTTGGATGAACTGTGGGTAGGGGTGAAAGGCCAATCAAACTAGGAGATAGCTCGTACTCCCCGAAATGCTTTTAGGAGCAGCGTGAATTAATAGTCTAGCAGAGGTAGAGCTACCGATTGGACTAGGGGGAGTCAAATCCTACCAACTCCAGACGAACTCCGAATGCTGCTAGATGTTTATTTGCAGTGAGGGCATGGGTGCTAAGGTCCATGTCCAAGAGGGAAACAACCCGGATCCTCAGCTAAGGTCCCTAAATCTATACTAAGTTGATCTAAGGTAGTTCAATTACTCAGACAGCCAGGATGTTGGCTTGGAAGCAGCCATTCATTTAAAGAGTGCGTAACAGCTCACTGGTCGAGCGATAGAGCATCAATGATAATCGGGCATAAAGTATAGTACCGAAGCTAGGAACTCTACGGAGTGGTAGGGGAGCATTCTATTTGCATCGAAGGAAAATCGTAAGGTTTTTTGGAGCGTATAGAATAGAAAATGTAGGCATAAGTAACGATAATGCAGGTGAGAAACCTGCACACCGAAAGACTAAGGTTTCCTGAACAACGCTAATCGGTTCAGGGTTAGTCGGGACCTAAGGCAAACCCGAATGGGGTAGTCGATGGACAATCGGTTAATATTCCGATACTACCTTTATCAGTGATGGAGTGACGAAGTAGTGAAAGATCCGCGTACTGACGGAATAGTACGTTGAAGCGAGTAGGTATAAGTTTTGTTGGCAAATCCGCAAGACTTGCTGAACGTGATAGTACCACAAACCTTCGGGCGAGTGGATAGTGATCCTAATCAGACTTCCAAGAAAAACTTCTAAACTTATGATATAGGTACCCGTACCGTAAACCGACACAGGTAGTCGAGGAGAGAATCCTAAGGTGCTCGAGTGATTCATGGCCAAGGAACTAGGCAAAATAGTCCTGTAACTTCGGGAGAAAGGACGCCTCCCTCTTCGGAGGAGGCCGCAGTGAATAGGCCCAGGCGACTGTTTATCAAAAACACATGGCATTGCAAATTCGAAAGAAAAAGTATAATGCCTGACACCTGCCCGGTGCTGGAAGGTTAAGGAGAGATGTTAGAAACTTGTTTCAAAGCATTGAACTGAAGCCCCAGTAAACGGCGGCCGTAACTATAACGGTCCTAAGGTAGCGAAATTCCTTGTCGGGTAAGTTCCGACCTGCACGAATGGTGTAACGATCTGGGCACTGTCTCAGCCATGAGCTCGGTGAAATTGTAGTAGCGGTGAAGATGCCGCTTAATCGCAACGGGACGGAAAGACCCCGTGAACCTTTACTACAACTTTGTATTGGTATTGGGTAAATAATGTGTAGGATAGGTGGGAGACTTTGATCCTGCGTCGCTAGGCGTAGGTTAGTCACTGGTGAAATACCACCCTTTATTTATCTGATGCCTAACCCATTTTTGGGGACATTGCATGGTGGGTAGTTTGACTGGGGTGGTCGCCTCCAAAAAAGTAACGGAGGCTTTCAAAGGTTCCCTCAGTACGTTTGGTAATCGTACGAAGAGTGCAATAGCATAAGGGAGCTTGACTGTGAGGCTTACAAGCCGATCAGGTAGGAAACTAGGATATAGTGATCCGGCGGTTCCGCATGGAAGGGCCGTCGCTCAAAGGATAAAAGGTACTCCGGGGATAACAGGCTGATCTCCCCCAAGAGCTCACATCGACGGGGAGGTTTGGCACCTCGATGTCGGCTCGTCACATCCTGGGGCTGGAGAAGGTCCCAAGGGTTGGGCTGTTCGCCCATTAAAGTGGCACGCGAGCTGGGTTCAGAACGTCGTGAGACAGTTCGGTCCCTATCTGTTGTGATCGTTAGAAGCTTGAGAGGATCTGACTCTAGTACGAGAGGACCGAGTTGGACAGACCTCTAGTGTACCGGTTGTAGTGCCAACTGCACCGCCGGGTAGCTACGTTTGGAAGAGATAAGCGCTGAAAGCATCTAAGCGCGAAGCTCACCTCAAGATGAGGCTTCTTTTAAAGGACGTTCGAGACTAGGACGTTGATAGGCTGCAGGTGTAAAGGCAGAAATGTCATAGCTGAGCAGTACTAATTACCTGTAACTTCCTCACTAAACTGTTTTAATATTAGTTTTCTACATTATTCGCAACATGTTACGATATTAAGATTTTATGGTGACTATAGCATTGGGGTCCACCTCTTCCCATTTCGAACAGAGAAGTTAAGCCCATTAGCGCCGATGGTACTACTGTAACAGGTGGGAGAGTAGGTCGTTGCCAGATTTTTATTTAAAAGCCTCTTTTTTTAAGAGGCTTTTTTTTTTGTAAATTACTTACCATGAAACTATTCGCTGTTTTTTTAGGAGGAAGAGCCGAAAAATGTAATATAGAATTACATGATGTTGTATTTACATGTGCTGATGAAATTACTGAATGCTATGATGACCTTCTTAATAAATGGTTTGGTGATTCAAAGAGACTTCATATTGACTCTTGGATTGAGTTGAAATATATAGATGGCTATGAGATTTTATTATCTAAGTCTAAACCTATCCAAAATGAGAGTTTATATTTTATAAATCTTGGCGGTTATGATAAAAATAAATTTGAAGAGTTACATGAAAGTAAGTTCTTAGTTGGATCTAAAACCAATAAGATTAAAAAAAGAGCTAAAGATGAATTATTGATTGGGTACGATCAAGTTCATACTGATGATTTATATGATGTTGATGATTGTATTAAAATAGATAAGGTATCTGAATATTATGTACATCTTATTAAAACAAATATTCCTGAAAGATTAGAATTTAATAATGGATATCATCCTTTGCCTAGGAGCATTATAAATAACTTTAATAATAAGTAATTAACTACTCTGACTTAGAACCTTTATCTGTTTTTGAACCAGATTCCTTAGACTTATCATCAGCAATACTTTCTCTCATTCCTGTATCAGCTTGTATATTTTGGAACTTATAGTAATCCATAATTCCTAAGTTACCTTGTCTAAATGCTTCTGCCATAGCCTTTGGAACTTCTGCTTCTGCTAAGATAACTTTAGCTCTAGCTTCTTGTGCTTTAGCAATCATTTCTTGTTCAGCAGCAACAGCCATTGCTCTTCTTTCCTCTGCTTTAGCTTCGGCTACTTTAAGATCAGCTTCAGCCTGATCTGTCTGTAAAATAGCTCCAATATTTTTACCAATATCAATATCTGCAATATCAATTGATAATATTTCATATGCTGTTCCAGCGTCAAGACCTCTCTCGAGTACAAGTTTTGAAATTCTATCAGGGTTTTCTAAAACTTCTTTATGTGATTTAGATGAACCGATAGATGAAACTATTCCTTCACCTACTCTAGCAAGAATAGTTTCTTCTCCTGCACCACCTACTAGCTGCGAAATATTAGCTCTTACTGTTACTCTAGCTTTACAAATTAACTGAATACCATCTGCAGCAACAGCAGCTACACTTGGTGTGTTTATAACTTTAGGAGTTACAGACATTGTGACAGCTTCAAATACGTCTCTACCTGCTAAATCTATAGCGGTAGCTTGTTTGAAAGTCAACTCCATATTAGCTTTTTCTGCTGAAATTAATGCCGTTATTACTTGTGGAATATTTCCACCAGCAAGATAATGTGTTTCTAAATCAGGGCCTCCGAGCACTCTTCCTGCTGACTCTATATCATCTTTAATTACCAATCCGGCTTTTGTTGCGGTAATAAGAGAATTGACAACTATTGAAGGTGGAACCCTTCTGACTCTCATAAAAACTAGCTCAAGTAATCCAATTCTTACACCTGAAAATTGTGCAGTGATCCAAAGATTGACAGGAACAAAGTATAAGAAAATAAAAACTAATACTGTTATTCCGACTATTAATAATGCTGTAAGGACCATATTATTTACTTTTTTTAACTAAAATTTTGTCTTGTAAGATATTAATTATTTTTATTTTTTTTCCTTCATCAATAAAATTTTCTGAGGACTTAACTTCATATGTTTTATTATTAAAATTTCCTTTCCCATATGGTTTTAGAGAAGAAGTTGATAATCCTAAGTCACCAACTTTTAGATTTTCATATCTATTCTTATCAACTCTTTCTTGATGCACTTTTTTTAGAGATATCCTATCCCATGTATTAGATTTTAATGAATTAATTATAATTCCTAAACAAAATACGGAATTAATTATTGAGTAGATTATTGCAAATTCTGTTCCAAAGTATACGAATGATAAATAATCTGAAGAAAAAATAGATATTATTCCAAGTATACCAAAAATTGTTGTTCCCGGAATAAATAAAGTTTCTATCAAGATTAAAATAATCCCTAACACTAATAATAACCCTAATATTAAAATTTCCATTTTTTAATAAGCTTTACCAAAAACAACTAACCCGTTTGATTTTTTTCCGGTAACAATGCATTTACCTGGATTCTTTCCGTAGTCCATAGGAATACATCTAATAGTAGCTTTTGTTTCTTTTTTTATTTTATTCTCAGTTTCTGCTGTGCCATCCCAGTGAGCATAAACAAACCCGTTTTGTGATTTGAATATTTTCTTAAAATCTTCATAATTGTGTATTTCTGAAGAATTATCCTCTCTAAATTTTTTTGCTTTAATAAATAGGTTTTCCTGAATTTCAGATAATAATTCTTCAATTTTATTTTCAACTTTATCTTCTTTAATGATTTCTTTTTCTAGTGTATCTCTTCTTGCAATTTCAATTGAATTATTTTGTATGTCTTTAGGTCCTAACGCTAGTCGGATTGGAACTCCTTTTAGTTCATACTCTGAAAATTTCCAGCCTGGCTTAAAGTTTTTTCTATCATCAATTTTACAGTTAATATTTTTCAACTTTAATTTTTTAGCTATTCCATGGAGTTTTTTTGTAATTGTATCATATTCCTCATCTGAATTAAATATTGGAATTAAAACAACCTGAATTGGCGCAAGATTAGGTGGTAATACTAATCCTTTATCGTCGGAATGAGTCATAATTAATGCTCCCACTAATCTAGTAGATACTCCCCATGATGTTCCCCAAACATATTCTTTTTTACCCTCTGAAGTTGCAAATTGAACATCGAACGCTTTAGCAAAATTTTGACCTAAAAAATGAGATGTTCCAGCTTGCAATGCTTTCCCATCCTGCATTAATGCTTCAACGCAGTAGGTTTCTTCAGCTCCTGCAAATTTTTCACTCTCTGATTTAATCCCCTTAAGAACAGGAATTGCCATTGTTTTTTCAAGAAAATTAGAATAAATATTAAGGATTTTTAAAGTTTCCTCTTCGGCTTCTTTCTTATTTTCGTGAGCAGTATGACCTTCTTGCCATAGAAATTCAGAGGTTCTTAAAAAAAGTCTAGTTCTCATTTCCCACCTAACAACATTTGCCCATTGATTTACTAGAATTGGTAAATCCCTGTAAGATTGAACCCAATTCTTATATGTATTCCATATAACCGTTTCAGAGGTCGGTCTTACAATTAATTCTTCCTCTAGTTTTGCATCTGGATCTACTATTACACCTTTTCCTTCTTCTTCAGATTTTAGCCTATAATGAGTTACAACAGCACATTCTTTCGCAAATCCTTCTACATGATCAGCTTCTTTACTTAAGTATGATTTAGGGATAAATAATGGAAAATATGCGTTTTGGTGTCCAGTTTCTTTAAACATGGAATCAAGTTTAGATTGCATTTTTTCCCAGATTGAAAATCCATAAGGTTTTATAACCATACAACCTCTAACAGATGAATTTTCAGCTAAATCAGCTTTTTTAACAAGTTCATTGTACCATCTAGAAAAATCTTCATTTCTACTTGGTAGACCCTTAGACATATCTTTAATTTTAACACAATTTTAACTGTAATAATCAACTTAAAAAACAATAAAATTATTTTTTATCGTTAAAAATTTGTAAATTATAATTGGTGAAATACCTAAATTTTAATACTATGGTTAGAAAATTAAATTATTTACTTGTTTTATTTTTAGGTTCTACTCTATTTTCTTTTGCTCAAGAAAATGATGACATGTACTTCAACAAAAAAGATAGAGTTGCAAAAAAGGTAAAGAAAATAACTCCAGCAGAAACGATATTATCTAAATATAGATCTGGTATTACTAATACTAATAATTCAGATAAAATTAATTCAGATGTCATTTCTAAGTATAAATCCAGTGTTGCTGTAAATAAAAATTTGACTAAAAAATCTACTAATAATATTAGGTCTCTAAAGTACGATAGAGATAATTTATTTAGAAGTAAAAGTTTTAATAAAAGGGTTTTAGATCTTAACCTATACATGATGTATGGTCGAATCAGGCCTAGCTATTATTTTATGATGAATCCTTACGATTTAAGTTATTTAGAATTTCAAGATATTAGTTCATATTATAATTTCTGGATGCCAAGAAATATATACGGACTTAGGGCTTTGGCTGCATATGATCCGATGATGTTTTTCTCGAACCCCTATTTGTCATCATTAAATCCTATGATGTCTCCAGCTTTATTTAATATACATCATCCAGGTATGTCAACTTACGGTCTATGTGGATGGTCACAAACTCATCCAAAATGGATATGGATTAATAACGGAACAGGTGGCGGTCTTCAGCATACGCCAGGAAACAACCACATGTATATTTCTAGCCTAATAGATAATAATCAAGATAAAGTTGTAGTTAAAGGACCTAGAGGTGGAAGAGGCGGTATTATCTTAAAAGATGGTTATGATGGAGTTGATAGATATGTTGGTAGAAGAGAATCGGGTATAACTAATAAAAATATACAGAGAGATAGTGAAGGAAGTATTGATAAAACTCAAAATGCATATTTTAGAGGTAATCAATCAGGAAGAGAAAGTTATATGACACGTTCTGGAAGAATTAATTACTCTCAAAATTCAAATAGAAGGTCAGAAAACCTTAATAGATCTTTTTCTTCTAGGGTCAATGCAATAAATAACGCATACTCTAATAATAGTCAAAGATCATTAAGATCTAGTGGTAATGGATACTATACCTCTGATGATAATGGAAGAAGAAGTTCTTATTCTAGGCCAACTAATTATGGTAGCTCAAGATCTGGTCTAAGTAATATTGGTTCTGGAGCAAGATCATCAATTGGTGGTACTAGAAGTGGTGGTTCATCAGGATATAGTAGTGGAGGATCTTATAGCGGAGGTGGAAATAGTTTCTCAAGTGGAGGCTCAGGAGGAGCAACTGTAAGTGCTGGAAGCAGTGGTGGATCTTCCAGAGGAAACAATTAATTTTACCTTAATATCAAAAATTTGTTAAGTAAGTATATAAAATTACTTATTACCCTTATATTATTTGGATATGATGGATTCAGCCAATACGGCTATTATTCAGATGTTATGAAATTCAGTCACTTATTTAATGGTGGCTCAGCAAGAATTAAAGGAATTGGAGGAGCTACTACTTCTCTGGGAGGTGATGTAAGCTCAATATCAATTAATCCAGCAGGAGTAGGTTTTTTTAATAAAAAAGTATTCTCAATAAGTTATAAATCAATAACAAAAAATAATTCATCAATATATATAGGTGAATCATCCTTTTCTGACAGATCGTTCGATAAAATAGATAACTTCTCTATTTTATTACCTGTAAAAAGTAGAGGTTCATATTTAAGAGATCCAGTTAATGAGTGTAAGGACTGCCCAAAATTTAATGTTGGTATATCATATAATGTTATTAAAGATTTCTCAAATGAAAGGTATTACAGAGGATATAATGATAATAATTCAATTATTGATTATTTACTTTATGATGCACAGGGTGTTCCGTTATCACAAATTTCAAATTCTCAACCTATTTCTGGGATAGGACTTCTTCAGGAAGCTTATGATCATTATTTAATTAACCCTACTTCTGGTTTACCAGGTTCTTATTTTTCTTTTGTAGGAGGGTTTCCTTTACAGGAAGAAAGGATTTCAAATAGCGGTAGTATGTCAAAGTTTTCAATTTCTGCAGGGTTAAATTTTAATGATAAATTTTATATGGGATTAGGTTCAAATGTTTACTTTATAAACTATGAGCAAACTAGAATATTTCAAGAAAATAACTATGAAATACTAAATGATAACGGTGAATGGGAATTTGAGGGGATACTAGATTATTTAATTTTAAGAGATTTCTTTAAAATTTCTGGTAATGGGTCTTCTATCTCTTTTGGAATGATATTTAAACCTATTAATGAATTAAATATTGGTTTTAACTATGAATCCAAAACAAAGTTTCTTTTAAAGGAAGAATTAGATAGCGAGCTTGAGACAAGTTACTTTGATTACTATTTTCAGCCGGAGGATACTGTATTAGCAAGTGCTGTATCTGGTACAGCATTAAACGTTGCAGAATATAATTTTACTTCTCCTTCAAAGTTTACGGTAGGCACTTCTTATTTCATAAAAAAAAATGGATTCATTTCTGTTGACGTAGATTTTATAAATTACACATCCGCATTTATCCAGTCTTTTGATTTTGATTCTTATAGAGATAATCAGGAAATTAAAAATATATATAAATCTTTAGCAGTAAACTACAGATTTGGTGTAGAAGGTAGGTACGATAATTTTTACATAAGAGCTGGATATAATTATCTGACGGACCCTAATAGAATTAAAGGAATCACTGATAATAGTTTAGCTAAAAAAAGTTTAGGTTTTGGGTATCTAGCAAAAAATTTGAGTATTGATTTGACATATTCCATATTAAATAGCAAATCAAATATTACTCCTTACCCTATCTTTTCTGATCAGCCTTTTGCTGAATTTTCTACCAAGAATAAAGAGATATCAATAACATTAGGAGTTCGAATTAACAATAGATAGAGCCTCTTCTCTGTTATTACCTTTTATAGAAAAATTTGATTTCTCATAAAATTTAATTCTCTTATTATATAAATTAATTATTGTCTCTTTTATATTTTTTGATTTCAATAATGGTCTTTTATTTTTTCTGCTTACTCTCTCAGTTAAAATATCAATTGAAATATTTAAGAAAATTGTACTTCCATTTTTATTCATGATTTCCATATTATTATTGAAACATGGAGTTCCTCCACCGGTTGCTAAAACAAATGAATTTTCCTTCTGTATA
>Ga0181575_10002474_pt1 | contig 13107 bp, 14 predicted proteins | sample 101ome_23_FD_145599 | JGI IMG/M metagenome (GOLD analysis project Ga0181575, IMG submission 145599) | Coastal salt marsh microbial communities from the Groves Creek Marsh, Skidaway Island, Georgia - 101411CT metaG (spades assembly) | ecosystem: Environmental > Aquatic > Marine > Intertidal zone... | reverse complement strand
TGTGAAGACCAATAGAGCCTATGTTTATTGTGGCCAGAGGCAGAATCGAACTGCCGACCCCTTGTTTTTCAGACAAGTGCTCTACCGACTGAGCTATCTGGCCAATTTAGCGGGGACGACGGGATTCGAACCCGCGACCTCCTGCGTGACAGGCAGGCGTGAACTCCAGACTTCACCACGCCCCCAATATATCCTGTAATTCTAATATAAGGAAAAAATTTGTTTTAATAGAAATTTTTTTAATTACTATTATAAAAATCAATGAAAATTTATAAACTGTCAAAATACTTTTTAAGATTCTTATTTCTACAAGGAATTCTTACATTAGTTACTATATGGTATTTTGATAATTTTCTTATCGGAGACTACTTTGATGGATTTATTAAAATTAAGGAAAATTTGCTTGAAGACAGAGATAGGTTTTATCCTTTTTTAACAAATGATTTTATTAAAATTGATATTTATCTAGCTTTTTTTGTTTTTGCTTTTTTGGTAATACTTTACTCCACGAGCTTTTACTCATACACTAATGAATTAACATTCACCACAAACAAAAGTATACTTGATGAATTTATACCAATTTATTTAGTTTGGACCGCAAGTTTCCTCAGCTTTTTGCAACTTTTTAGATTTGATGAAGTATCTAGATTTCATACAATAATTTTAACTTTCATAATTCCTTTGATTTTAGTTTCTTTTAGAAATAGCGAATTTATTTCTTCAGCACTAGGAAGAAACCCAACAAAGGAAAATTATATATGCTTTAATTTAAAGACTGACTCTCTTTTTAGGAATTTAAGAATAATGTCATTAAGAAATAACTTAGCAAATTTTAATAATACCATAGATAATTTTGAACAATACGAGGAGACTATTGAGAGCTTCAATAAAAAAAATGAGATAAATATAGTTGTTTTTGATTTTTCTGGATTAAAAACTTTGCCTGAGAATTTTACAGAGTATTTAACTAATTTAAATAAGAAAATTTTAATTATTGCTGACATAGATTTTACTTTTAAAACAAATTTAATCTATAGAAATGAGCGAATATCAAGTAAGGAAGTTTTATATTTAAATAATGATATCCAGTATGGATCAAACTATATAGCAAAAAGATTTCTTGATATTTTTTGTTTATTATTTTTTTCTATAATTTACATACCAATTGCACTTCTGGCAATAATATACATATTTATTCTTGATGGTAGGCCTGCGCTTTTAAAACAAACTAGAGTTGGGCTTCATGGTAAAACTTTTGATATGTACAAATTTAGAACTATGTCAGTTGATTCACATAATAAAAGAGAAGATTTGGAAGAGTTAAATAAACATACAGGCCCTCTCTTCAAAATTCAAAATGACCCAAGAATATTTAAAGGTGGTGCTTTTTTAAGAAAATATAGTATTGATGAAATTCCTCAACTAATAAATGTTCTTAAGGGTGAAATGTCGGTTGTAGGACCTAGACCGCTCTTTCCCGAAGATAATAAGTATTATGATCAAAACTATCTTAGAAGATTAAATGTTATGCCTGGCGTAACTGGTTTACTTCAAATAAATGAAAGAAATACTAATGATTTTAATATATGGTATAAGTACGACATAGAATACATCGAAAATTGGTCATTGCTCTTAGATATTAAGATCATCTTGAAAACACCATTTTCACTTTTAAAATCAAAAATAAGCGGAATTTAAGTGGGTCGGGTGGGAATCGAACCCACGACCTTGAGCTTAAAAGGCTCCTGCTCTGCCGATTGAGCTACCGACCCTATAAATTAATAAATTTTATTATAAACATCTAATTTTAATACGAGGAATATATTGCTTTATTCCTCTTCTTGTTTCAAATTTTCTTCAAACAATCCAAAATATTTGTTTTTTGTTTCATCAATTAAATCTTTTAACTCTTTATTTATATCTTGAATAATCACTTTAGCTTCATTTTTAATTTCATCATCATTAACTGTAGATTCAATAGTGCTAAGCATGTTGGTTAAAAGTTTTGAAGTATTTTCTATGGTATTAGAAAAAGAATCTTTTAAATCATCAACTAATTCCTCTTGATCTATTTTTTCTTTAATTTTATTTGTAATTTCCCCTAAATTATTTTTTATCTCAGACCAGTTATTTTCATTTTCCATATAATTATTATATCTTTTAGTAATTTGCTTTATCACTAAAGTTAAGATTCGGATTTTTGGTGATTCTTTGTTTGGCCCATCTTGCTGGTGCTATAAGTCTAAAAAAAGGAGGTAAGAAAGGTCTTGTAAATTTTAATAAATATAAATTAAAATTTAACAGAAAAGTTTTCATTCTTGTCTCCCTTATTCCATACAATACTCTAAATTCTTTAGGTAAGGTATTAAAAGCGGTAAAAGCAATAAAAGGCCAAATTGGTTTTATGTGTCTTGGCACAGGCCCTCCTTTTATTATGTTGTAAACATCTTCAGCCACATCTGTTTTTAAAATATAATTTTTTTTTCTTGATTTAGTGATTACCCATTGTTTTAATTCTTCATGTGTCTTTGGCATTAGTTTTTTGTTAACTAAGACCATTTCCGCAGCAAGTGAATTTTCTTCATGGTATTTATTTTTTTCAGATTCTGTTAATTTTCTAACAGTTTTTTCATAAAAATATATAGAAGAGATTTGTAAACATGCATGGACCCAAAGTAACTGCTCGTGGTCTAAGGCGTCGTAGTAACCCCCCGTAACTTCATCTGTTCCATTTATAACTTCATGTAGTTTGTTTATTCTGTGTGCGCTATCATTAGCTTCATCTTTTGAGCCAAAAGTAACAGAATTTTGTAATGAAAGCGTTCTAATAAGCCTTTTCCAGGGATCACGTTGATAGAAAGATGTTTGCCTTGCTCCAGCTGCAATAAGTGGGTGTGCAGCATGCATAAGTAGGGCCCGAGCACCACCAAACAACACTGTTATTTCTTTATTAACTTTCCACATCATTGAATCAGGGCCAAAATATCCAGGATCACCAATCATAAACCTAATGATAAACAAAAAAATAATTTTAAATAAATTGATAATAAGTGAATATAATTACTTAGATGAAAAGGAGAATAGAAGTAATATGCGGAAAAACAGATGCTGTTCCAAATTTTACAGAAATTTCAAATACACCAAATTATGTATTCACACCTGATCCTAATTTTGATGTCGTAAGCTTATTTGATAGAGATGGTAATGTTGTCAATCTTAATTCATGGATAGAATGTGCATATTATGTAAATGGTGGTTGGACAGATAATTTATCGGATTTTGTAAATGGAGAGCAAATGCTCTTTTTTTCTTTGTTGGTGTTCTCATCAATATATTTGGTTGGAAAAAGAATGTTTTTTGATAGGATGTTTAGTTCTTGATAAAATTGAAGACTGATTCAGTAATTTTAAAATTCTTTTTTATATTATTTCTTTTACTTCTAGTTTTCAATTTTTTTGCAGTTTCCGAGTTTGAACCATTTGATCTTACTTCTGAAGAAAGAATAAGTTGGTGGCTTGATCATTATAGAGAGCTTCGATGTGAATATGGTTTGTCGCAAGTATTAGGTTCATTCAATCTTGACGAAGAAATTTATATTAGAGCTGAACCTAGTGGAAACATTGAATGTTTTGGTAAAAACTTTTGGGTGGACTATTCACCTGAAAAAAAGATAGAAGATGGGTGGGATAATTACTCACCTAAAAAATTTACTATAAGAATCTCTACAAACGTTCATTTAGATCTCTTACTTCAGTCATTATTCTTTCTCACTTTTCTTTCTTTTATTCCTAAAACTGTAAAGTATGAATTTAAATATCGAAAAATCGTAATTTTATTAGCTACTTTATTGTATTATTTGCACTTGTACGGAGAGAAAGCCTACTATTCCTCGATAAGCCGAGACTTTGATTATCTTTTAATAGTTAGAGACTATGAAGATTCGATAAGCTTCAATAATTTTTATATTTATTCTTATCTTTTATTGCTTGTAATAATTTTTTATTTTTTACTCAACGTACTTGAAACAAGGCTTCAAAATATTATTAATTATTTTCCCTTTATATTTCTAGTATGGGGTACATATTCATCACTAAATTTAAATTTCTTTTTCATCTTATTTTCAATAATTGGAATATCATGTTCATTAAATAAAAAACCTAATCTTAAATTCTTACTCTTTTATTCATTCTTATCAATTTTTTGGTTATTCAATTCAAATAATGAAAATACAAATTTTGATGTTGATAAAATTCGTGGATTTATAAATACCTCTGAAAGCTACGGCTCAATATTGTTTTGGATTATCGTGTTTTACTTTATTGTGATTGGTTTTAATCACACTATATCAATTTCAAGAAATTTTATTGATGTAAATTTAATTTCAAAGAACTTACTAATCTCTTCATCACTTATTGTTGTTTTAGGTTTACTATCTTCAATTAATCAAATAGTAAATTTTTTCACTTATTACTTCCTTGGACTTAATAAAACAGGTATGGGAAGCTTTGAAAGTATTGCTGGGAATACATGGAGAGGTTTAGCACCCAGTGCTGAAGGGGTTGGTGAGTTCTATGCTTTTGTCATTCTTTTCTTTATTTATAATTTTTTCATCTTAAAAAACAAAATGAATAACTTCTATTTTTTATTACTCGTAATCAATTGCTACGGATTGTACAGGTCTAACAATTTTGCAGCTTTAATAAGTATGTTTATAATATTAATTTTATTTTTGTTGCAAAGAAAAATAGCAAATAAAAAAATAAAGTTATTAATTGTTTTATTATTGGCAATTGTTTTTTTAATAATTATATTTGTATTTTTTAGTGATTATTCTTTTGACTTTTTAAGCAATATAATGCTTTTTGAAGGTGTGATGGCATCAAATATTCAATACGAATTTGAACTTAACCAATACAATCAATCCGCTGCGGAACAAGCTAACTACGGTCTTCTTTTAAAACTTCCAGATAGAAGTACAAATTTCTCGACTTCTTTAAAATATTTAATTAATTCTTATACTTACGGAAATAAAATTTCAAATTTCCCTAGCTTACTTTCCGTAACCAGTGCCATTTCATATTTCATCAATAGGTCTGAAAAATGGGGGATCTTTTTTTCAAAATATAATCCAGATTTTTACGAATTAATGTTTGGATATGGACCGTATCAACTTTCTGAATATTTTTCAAGTCATGAAAATATTTACAAAGATGGCTTAATACTTCCACACTCTTCATTACTTAGCTACTTGCTTTTTTTTGGTTTAGTCGGATTGACAATTATATTTTGTAGTTTCCTAATCTTAATTTATAAAAAAAGAGAAAACACTTACATTTTATTTTTAATAATGTTTTTATCCATTAATTATCTAAAAAGTGACTCTCTACTTTATTTTCCCAATTTTGTTCTTTTATTGTTTGTATTAAATTACCTTTACCTCAAAAAGTCAAAACCCGAAGAAATTGTTGAATAACAAGCTTTATTATATAAGTTTTCAATCTTTTCCTTCTATTAGTGCGAATTCTATACAAAGCATGAAAATGCTAAAGTATTTTAATAAAGCAGGCTATGATGTAGAGCTCATACACCCAGGAAGAGGGGATTTAGTTACAAATAAAAATTTTTATCAATACTACAACATTGATGAAGAGATAAAAATTTCAAAAATTGAGTGGCCTGTAAAATTTGACAGCTTTAGATATTTTAAAAAATTATCTTATGTTGTAAGTCACTTTGTATGGTCATTTATAGTAACAAAGCAATACATCAATAAATTTCCTGATCGTTCTAGAGCTATTTTTTTTACACGATCTAATTGGACTTTATTTTTTTTGGGAAGAAAAAATTACAGAGTGATCTTTGAAATACATAAACTTTCAAAAACTACATCTTTTGTATTCAAAAAGCTAAAAGATCAAAAAAATGTAGGTTATATTGCCTTGAACGAATATCTTGCTGAAGATTCTAATTTAGATGAAGAACAGAAGAAAAACCTAGAAATAATTGCAAACTCATTTGATGATGAATATCTTAAATACAACAATACTCAAAAAATTCCAAACTCATTTATTTTTATGGGCCGTCTGATTAGGTATGGACATAATAGAAATGTTGAATTTCTAGTTAATGCCTTTGGTTCTAAAGAACTTGATAAATATAAATTATCTATAGTTGGTGGACCAACTAAATCTTCTATAGAACTTAAAAAATTTATAGAAGTAAATAATATTAGAAATGTAGAAGTTATAGATCATCTCCCACAAAACAAACTAATTGAATTTGCGTCCAGATTTCAGACTGGTATTTTAATTAACTCGGGCAACTCTGAAAATGATAGTTTATATACCTCACCTTTGAAATATTTTGAATACATAGCTATTGGCTTAAACGTAGTGGCTGTAGATTTTAAATCACACAGAATTCTTCCTTTTTCAGATAAGGTATCTTTTTTTCAAGAAAATAATTTTAAAAGCTTTGCAAAAGCTTTGAAGAATTCTGAAAAATTGTCTAAACCAGATTTACAAGACCTTACAGAATACTCTTATTCAAACAGGGTAATTTTAATTAAAAAACTATTTGCACGCCTGGAGGGACTCGAACCCCCAACCCTCTGATCCGAAGTCAGATGCTCTATCCAGTTAAGCTACAGGCGCATGAAACATAAATAATTTTTTATTATTACTTATATAATAGTTTCAATAATGAAAACTACTAAAGTACTTAAATCAAATATATCTGAAGTAACGATTGAAGATGTTTCTAATTTTTTGAATACATCTTCCAAAAAGACTATTGCAATTTGTAATGCAAACACATTAGTTAGAAGTGTTAAGAATTCTCATATCAGGGATATTGTCAATAGCTTCGATATTAAAACTCCAGATGGCTTTCCAGTCGCAAAAGCTTTATCTTTCTTAACAAAAAGAAAATTCTCAAGAGTTGACGGTTATAAAGTATTTTTGACCACAATCACAGACGGAATAGAGAATAAAAAAAAGCACTATTTTTTTGGTAGTGATGAAAAAACAATTACTTTAATGGTAAAAAAATTAAACAGCTTGTTCCCAGAAATTTTGATAAATGGGTATATTTGTCCAGAATATACATCTCCAGAAAAATTAGTGTCAAAATATAAAGATCAACTTTTAAACATTGACGCTGATATTATCTGGGTCTCACTTGGATTTCCAAAACAAGAAGTGTTTATTAACTTAGTACAGAAAGAAGTTGATCTAAATTCTAACTTAGTAGGCGTTGGAGGGGTTTTTGATTGGGTTGCAGGCACAAAGAAAAAAGCTCCTGAGTGGTTAGCAAATCTAGGTATGGAATGGTTTTTGCGATTAATTCAAGATCCAAAGAGACTGTATAAAAGATACTTAATAGACAATAGTCTATTTATATTTTACTTTTTGAGACAAGTACTCTTAGGTAAATAAGCAGTAAAATAAAAGTTGAGAAATTGTGTTAAATGAATAATATTTTTAATAATTTAATTGACTCCTTAAATCAAGAATTTAAAAACTTTAATTTAGATGAAGACATACATTTAAGTATTTCAAAATTAGACAAATATGACTTACAAATCAATAATCTTGTAAAATACAACAAATCTGAGTTTTTTAAAGATCTTAAAAAAAATACAGTAAAAATAATCAATGACTCAAACATTTTTCAAACTGTAGACAGTAGTGATATTGGATTTTTAAACTTAGGCTTAAATCATGAATATCTTTTAAATAAAATAACAAACACACAGGATGATTTTAAAAATAACAATGGTTGTAGAATTATTTTTGACTATGGAGGGCCAAATATTGGCAAACCATTGCATGTTGGGCACATGCGCACGCTAAATATTGGAAAAAGTTTATACAATATTCATTCATTTATTGGCAACGAGGCAGTAAGCGACATACATCTTGGTGACTGGGGAATGCCGATAGCCCAAATTATTACTTACCTTGAAAAAAAAGACATTGAGTTAGAAAGCTTAAATTCAAGCCAATTAGAAATAATTTATCCAAAAGCAAGTGAGGAGTATAAACAAAACAAAACATTTAAAACTCGTGCTCAAGAAATAAATAAGCTTTTAAATAACAATGATCAACAACTTATACAGATATGGGAGTCTATTAAAGACCTCTCTGTTAAAAGCCTAAAAGAAAATTTTGAAATACTTAACCATAGTTTTGATTATTGGCTGGGGGAGAGTGATGTGAATAACTTAATTCCAAAAATGATTGAAGAGCTGTTAAAAGATGGAAAAATTATATACGATGATGGAGCTTTGATAAGTGTTGAAGATACAGATCCAAAAATCTTAATTACTAAATCAGATGGATCCTACCTTTACTTAACTACAGATCTAGCAACTATTTTATTTAGACAAAAAAATATAGGTTATGATAAAACTTTTTATATTGTCGATAACCGCCAATCACTTCACTTTGAACAACTGTTCAGTTCAATTAAATTTTTTGAATTTAACAATCTTGAACATAAACATATTTCCTATGGGACTTTGAATGATAGTAGTGGAAATCCTTTTAAAACTAGAGATGGTGGTACAAAGCCTCTTAGTGAATTGTTTAAAGAAACGTATGATTATGTTAAAAAAATTAATAATGCTTTAGATGATTCTATAATTTCACAATTAACAAATTCAGTTCTAATCTACAGTGATTTAATTACCAATAGAAAGACAGATTATAAATTTGACTTAGAAAAATTTACCAATGTAAATGGTAAAACAGGTATCTATGTACAATACTCACAAGTCAGGGCAAAAAAACTTTTAGAAAATATTGAAATTAAGAATAGTAAGTTAAAAAATTTAACTCTTAAGGATGTAGATAAGGAACTACTTTCAAAATTATTTTTGTTTAGTTATTTTTTAGATCAATCAGCCTTACTCAATGAACCTCATCATCTAGCAAATTATTTGTACGAAATTTCAAATTTGTTTAATCAATTTTACGAAAGCGAAAAAATATTAGAAATTGATAATTCAGACTATTTATCTTCAAAAATATATATTACAAATTTGTTTTTGACAACTAGTCAAAATGTAATGTGGTGTTTAGGGATAACTCCTGTAAACAAAATGTAAGTTACAAAAAGATTTGAGTGGAAATAATCCAGATTAAAAGTATCAAACTATATGAGTAATTATTTATAAAACTCAAATTTTTTCCAAAATTATGAAATAAAAACAGTACTAATGGGATTGCTATAAACCCAGAAAATGAAACTGCTCTAGTAATTGAAAGATACTCATTAACAAACACATTTTGGTTACTTAGCAAAATCTGAAACAAGATTAGAAAAAATAATGAAACAAATATTACCGAAACTATATTTGTTAGTAAATTTCTAAAAGATCTATTTTCTATAAAGTACTCACTAAAAAATTCAATAGGAACAAATAAAACAAAAATAGAGACAAAAAGGGTAATAAATGACCAAAAGAGACCTTGTCCACTCCAGCTTATAAGCACTTCATTAACTATTCCTGACGACTCTAAAAACAAATAAACTGAAAATCCTAATAGAGATGTACCAAGAACAAAACAATATAAACCAAGTACAGAAGAAATCTGACTTTTGTTAATAGATATATTGTTTTTGGTAAGTTTACTAACATCGTATTGCATACAGACATAATAACTGTTTTTATATTAAAATATTATTTAAATATGGATTTAATAGATACCCCAAACCCCAACGCTAAAAAAATATTAGTTGAACACGACTATGAAATAGCAATATACATTAATAATGAGAATCAAGAAGTTAGTGGTATTGCAAAACAATTAATTGAGATTAATGGCGTTGAATCTATATTCACAGGACCCGGTTTTTTGACTCTTACAAAAGAGGAAAGTGGTGATTGGAGTCTCATTAATAACGATATATTAATTAAGTTTGATACAATATAGCTATGGAAAACTTTAATCCCGACCCTAAACCAGGAAGAATCGTACTTCCACTTGTATTGATTGGTATGATTGCAACAACATATACTTTTATAAACAGAGTCTCAACAAACAATAATCTAGAAATAGTTGCTGAAGAAACTCCAGTAGAAACACTTTCAGAAGAAACAACTGTTGAAGATACTTCAACTACTACTACAACTACTACACTTCCTGATAATTATGTTGCTTATCTTGAAGAATTAACAGCAGAGAAAATTCAAGCAACAGAACTTGGTAAAAAGGTCTTGGAAGCAAACGACAATTGGGACAATCAAACTGTTACTTACCAAGAAGCTAAAGATGAATTTAAAGCAAATATTTCAACTGCAGAAAAATTTGTTACAACTGTCTCTGAACCTGGACCACCAAGTGAATTTGCTGGTCTAGTCACAAGCCATGAAGAGTTAAAGACTCTTGTTAATTTAATTTATGAAGACACTGTTGAATTACTAGCTGGTCTTGAGTCTTCTGATACAGGAGAGCAAAGGGCTGCAGCTCTTGATTCGTTTAATAGAAACTTAGATCAGTTTATTAAAAAGATAGAAGAAGTGGTTGCTTCAGCAACTTCTAGCTAGAAGCTGCTGAACAAACAGTATCGATCATTAACATGGCAATCACATAAGGATCACCATTAGCATTAGGTCTTCTGTCTTCTAAATAACCTTTTTTATCGACTTCAACTTGCCAAGGGATTCTTATTGATGCTCCTCTGTCACTAACTCCATAAGAAAAAGTGTCGAAACTTTGAGTTTCATGGTCACCTGTTAACCTGTCTTCAATGTTTGCACCATAATTTTTTACATGCAAATCAGCGTTTTTACCAAGAGCTTCACATCCTGCAACAATTGCATCGTATCCGCCATCTTCTCTCATTTGTTTAGTCGAAAAGTTGGTGTGCATGCCAGCACCATTCCAATCACCTTTCACAGGTTTTGGATCTAGTGTTGCAGAAATATTCCAATCTTCAGCTATTCTGTAAAGCAACCATCTTGCAACCCAAACTTGATCGCCAATGTCTGGAGCACCTACAGGTCCAATTTGAAACTCCCACTGACCAGGCATAACTTCAGCGTTAGTACCTGAAATACCTAATCCAGCTTCAATACAAGCTGTTGCATGAGCTTCAGAGATTTCTCTTCCATATACTTCGTCGGCACCCACACCACAGTAATAACCACCTTGAGGTGCTGGGTATCCTGATGGAGGAAATCCTAAAGGTTGGCCGTATTTAAGAGAGTCATAAGACTGTTCATAAAATGTATATTCTTGTTCCATTCCAAACCAAGGTTCGAACTCACCAAAATTTTCAGCTGACTCTACTAATGCGGCTCTAGTATTTGATGCATGTGGTGTCATGTCTACATTCATTACTTCACACATCACCAAAATATTTTCGCCACCTCTAACTGGGTCAGGAAATTGTGCAACTGGCTTTAACACGCAATCAGATTGGTCACCTGTTGCTTGTTGAGTGCTAGAACCATCGAAACCCCAAATAGGAAGCTCCGTTCCTTGATCAATTATTTTTGTTTTACTCCTTAATTTTGCGGTCGGAGTTAGACCGTCAATCCATATATATTCTGCTTTTATCTTCATGAAAATAATGTAATATATATTTCAAGCAATGTTGTTACAGAATTATTAAATAATTGTTTCGAGATGATAGATACATATATAAATATAGATAAAGAACATAAAAACTTTGAAGATTTATTAAAGTCTTCTGGTGTTAAAAAGCTCGTCATTAAGAATATACAAACACCAAAGCAAATACATTTAGTTGTAACGTCACTTTCTAAATATGGTGAAACTAAGAAAAATTTGTCAGATTTAGAATCTTCCACTAAACCTTTTCCTACATTAATTATTGTAAATGATGTTGATTTTGAACAAACAGTTGACCTAATTCAAAATCCTCAAATTGAATTAATTTCGAGCAATAGCAAATTGGAAGAGGTCGGTGCAAGAGTTCATGCACTAGTAGGTGATAGTGATTCAGAAATACTTGAATTCAAGGACCTCAGTATTAATTTAAAAACTTATGAAGCAAAAGCGGGTGACGTGTTACTTGACCTAACATTTATGGAATATGAGTTATTAAAGTTTTTTGTTGTGAACCAGGAAAATGTTTGGTCAAGAGAGCAGCTTCTTGAAAAGGTTTGGGGTTACGATTATTTCGGTGGTGCAAGAACAGTTGATGTTCATGTCAGAAGACTAAGAGCAAAACTTGGTGACCAAAGAAACGATTGGATTAAAACAGTACACTCAGTTGGTTACAAATTTAACTAAAGCTATTACCGCAACCACAGGTTCTGGATACATTTGGGTTATCAATGGAGAAACCTGTTTCCATTAATCCTTCCTTGTAATCTAGAGTTGCGCCTTTGATATGTTCTAGGCTTTGGCCATCAACAACAATGTTGACCCCGTCGTACTCTTCTATTACGTCACCATCAAATTTGTCAGTATCAAAGAACATTTCGTAAGAATAGCCAGAACAACCTCCTGGTTTTACTCCCATTCTGAGAAAGCTATCTTCTGCTGTCTCTTCTGATTTTAGTTCTACAAGCTTTTTTACAGCACTATCAGTTGCAAGAACTGCTCTTGATGATTTAATTTGTATATCCATATGCAAATTATAACAAGAAAACGGATATTCAATAAATTAATAATTACATCTTTCATAAATGTACTTAGAATATTCGTATGACACAAAGTGATATATTGCTAAAACACTTATCTACAGTGTTTGATCCTGAGTTAGGAGCTAATATTGTTGAGCTTGGGATGGTTAAACAAGTGGATCACGAGGGATCTACTGTCAAAATAGACCTCGCTTTAACGATTGCAGATTGTCCCATGAGAAGTCAGATTGAGAAAGAAATCACCAGAAAACTGACGTTGCTTGAAAATGTTGAAACAGTTGAAATTAATGTTGTTGCTATGGATCAAAAAGATAGAACTGCAGTTATGGAAAAAGCGAGAAAAAAAGCGAGAGAAAACGCTCAGCCAACAAAGATTGATCCAAGAACTAGAGTAATTGCAATAGGTAGTGGTAAAGGTGGTGTTGGCAAATCTACTTTATCAACAAATATTGCACTTGGATTATCAAAAAAAGGATTTAAAACAG
>Ga0181575_10002457_pt1 | contig 13150 bp, 10 predicted proteins | sample 101ome_23_FD_145599 | JGI IMG/M metagenome (GOLD analysis project Ga0181575, IMG submission 145599) | Coastal salt marsh microbial communities from the Groves Creek Marsh, Skidaway Island, Georgia - 101411CT metaG (spades assembly) | ecosystem: Environmental > Aquatic > Marine > Intertidal zone... | reverse complement strand
CCCTCGGCATTCGGCAGAAGCGCTAGCTTAAAGTAATCGCCCAGGTCACTGATCTCTACCTCAAGGATGTAAACACTTGCTAAGCGGGATGGTAGCGGTAGATGAGGCGCCACGATATCAAGTGTCTGATAGCGTTGCGTCGCCCGCCGAAAGCGCTCCTGGACAGCCTGCAGGCGAAGCAAATAAAGCATGCCTTCCCGCTCCAGAGACTGAACGAAAACTCCTCGATAACTCGGCAAAGCAATTGTCGCCAAGATACCGACAAGAGCTAATACGATGAGGAGTTCAACTAGTGAGAACCCCCACAAGCACCTTACTCTGCTCTGCTTGCAAGCAACGTATTGCTCAGAGTTAGAAGAGTTGCCACACACTTACCGACTCCTTGTTGCCCATCAAGGGATGTCCAACCAAAAGGATGATGGCTCTTGCTGACAAATACGTCATCAGTGGTCAGGTAGCGCTTAAAACGCATTGAATTGATAGCTTGCAAGGCTCTGATGACGCGACAGGTTATTCTACTTCGCTGTCATTTAGTGCCCCTGCGGGCGCAACCGACATAGCGGGCTCTTCTAAACTCAATAATGGCGGGAGAGGAGGCGACTCCTAAGCCCCTATCCTCAGTAGCTAATGCAATGTCGCAGACTCAAAAACAATCCTATCCTTGTCTACAACACCCTTAATTGTGGCCCCCGGGGCAAAGTCACCACTCAGAATGGACTGAGCCAGGGGGTTTTCTATCAACTGCTGGATAGCTCGCTTAAGTGGTCTGGCCCCGTAAACCGGATCAAATCCGGCCTGTGACAGATGATCAAGAACACTCTCGTCCAAGTCCAAAGACAGTTCACGCTCGGCAAGCCGTCCACGCAGGGCCGCCAACTGGATCGTCGCAATGCCCCGAATCTGGTCCTGACGCAGGGGATGAAACACGACAGCTTCATCGATACGGTTGATAAATTCCGGTCGAAAATGCTGGCCCACAACGCCGAGTACCGCCTGCTTGATTGCACCGTAATTTTCATCACCCGCCATGTCTTGAATCAGCTCAGAGCCCAGATTCGATGTCATGACGATAACGGTATTCTTGAAGTCGACCGTGCGGCCTTGTCCATCGGTTAGTCGACCGTCCTCCAAGACCTGAAGCAAAATGTTAAATACATCGGGGTGGGCTTTCTCCACCTCATCAAGCAATAGGAGGCTGTAGGGTCGCCGTCGCACTGCTTCAGTCAAATAACCCCCCTCCTCGTACCCAACATAACCAGGGGGCGCACCGATCAGGCGGGCCACCGAATGCTTCTCCATAAATTCAGACATGTCGATGCGAACCATGGCACGCTCACTGTCGAAGAGATACTCTGCCAGCGACTTACACAACTCGGTCTTGCCCACCCCCGTCGGACCAAGAAACAAAAAGGAACCATTGGGACGGTTTGGATCTGAGAGCCCAGCCCGAGATCGACGCACCGCATTAGCAACGGCAACAACAGCTTCTGATTGACCCACCACGCGCTGGTGCAATACCGATTCAATCCTGAGCAGTTTCTCTCGATCACCCTCCAGCATTTTTGTGATAGGAATACCGGTCCAACGAGAAACCACTTCCGCTACCTCCTCTTCAGTCACGCGGCTTCGCAACAGCTGAGGTGCCGGTTGGTCCTCACTGGAGGCTTCTGCGAGACGCTTTTCAAGCTCAGGCAACTGTCCATACTGGAGCTCCGACATTTTTGCCAGGTCACCGGCTCTGTGAGCCACCTCGAGCTCGCTCTTTACTCGCTCAATCTCACTCTTTAAGTGCGCTACTCCTTGCACCGCTGCCTTCTCAGTCCTCCAGATCTCCTCAAGGTCGGAAAACTCCCGCTCGATCGTGCCAATTTGATCATCAAGCAACTGGACCTGTTTTTTTGCCGCATCAGTGGTGTCTTTTTTTACCGCCTCGCGCTCGATTTTTAATTGGATCAGCCGTCGCTCCAGACGATCCATCGCCTCAGGCTTTGAGTCGATCTCCATACGAATACGGCTTGCAGCTTCATCGATGAGGTCGATCGCCTTATCGGGCAATTGTCTGTCAGTGATGTAGCGCTGGCTCAAACGCGCAGCGGCGATGATCGCGCTGTCAGTAATGTCAACGCTATGGTGAACCTCGTAGCGTTCCTTTAAACCGCGGAGGATTGCAATGGTGTCCTCTTCCGATGGCTCAGTTACCAATACTTTCTGAAAGCGCCGCTCTAACGCCGCATCTTTCTCAACATACTGACGATACTCGTTCAAGGTGGTGGCACCCACGCAGTGCAACTCGCCCCGGGCCAGTGCCGGCTTTAGCATATTGCCTGCGTCCATCGACCCCTCGGCTTTACCTGCCCCTACCATCGTGTGAATCTCGTCAATGAAAAGGATGACGCGACCCTCTTCCTTGGATAACTCGTTGAGTACCGCCTTGAGGCGCTCTTCAAAGTCACCACGGAACTTCGCCCCCGCCAGTAAGGCACCCAGGTCGAGAGCCAAAATGCGCTTATTTTTTAGGCCTTCGGGCACCTCGCCATTGATTACACGCTGGGCCAGCCCCTCGATTATGGCAGTCTTACCGACACCCGGTTCTCCAATGAGCACCGGATTATTTTTGGTCCGACGCTGCAAGACTTGAATCGTGCGCCTTATTTCATCATCGCGACCAACGACGGGATCAAGCTTTCCTGCTTCGGCTCGCGCAGTGAGATCGATGGTGTATTTTTCAAGAGCTTGGCGAGATTCTTCCGCCTCAGCCCCGGATACGCTTTCGCCGCCTCGCATGGATTCGATCGCCGCGCCGAGCGCTCCATCGGTGACTCCCGCCTTCGCTAAGAAAGAGGCGACGGGCGAACTCTTGTCCAGCATAGCCAGTAGCACCAACTCCGAGGAGAGGTAGGTATCCTTGCGCTCTTGGGCAAGCTTGTCGGCTCTGTTTAAAAGACGGCTGGTGTCCTGCGAGATATGAACATCCCCCGCGCTACCACTAACCGTTGGCTGTGATTCGAGGCTGTCCTGCACTACAGACGTAAGTCGCTGGAGGTCAGCTTTACACTGCTGCAGAAGTGGTCGAATTGATCCCGCGTGCTGACTCAACATAGCGCTCAATACGTGAACCGGCTCGATGAACGCATGATCTCGACCCACGGCCAGTGATTGGGCATCTGCCAAAACCTGTTGCAGTTGGTTTGTGAGTTTATCCATTCTCATTGCCTGGTCCTTTTCCCTCGTAAGCAGGAAATCCTTTTCGATGGTAAGGAGATGGTGGCAGAAACCCCTTTTTTCAAGGGGCTTTCCCAAAGGGCTTTTCCCAAAGGGCTTTTTCCTAAAGCTTTTTTCGGGCTTTCTCTGGCAAGATCAAAACGATAGTTCGTGGAGCGCCATGGTGGGGCCTGTTGCGACAGCGCGATTGAGAGAGCGTCAGGGGTACGCGAGCCGCAACGTTGAGGCTCCTGTTTCAAGGTAGCAAGGCCACAATGGTTGCCATCCGCCCTGTGAGGCCATCACGACGATGAGAGAAAAATTTTTTAGAGTCGGTGGCAGTGCACCAGGTGCCTCCTGAAATATTGAGCACCCCTGCACGCTGTAAATCTATCTTTGCCAAGGCGGGCAGGTCGGCATAAAACTTTTCCGACTCAACCCCCTGCTGAAAACATGACAAGACCTGCTTGCCTAACGATCCGACGAACGCTCGGACAACATCGCTGCCAACCTCAAAAGCTGGTTGCAAAATCCCGGGGCCAATCCACGCTCGCAGGTCTTGCGGATTACCGAGATGACGCATCAACTCAGGCACAATGCCAGCCGCTAACCCACGCCATCCTGCATGAGCAATGGCGACTTTTGTCTCAGCTCTATTGACGAGAACAATAGGTAAACAATCCGCCGTGAGAATCACGAGGGGCAAACCAGGCCGACTCGTCCAGCTTGCATCCGCAACCGGCATTTCCCCCGCCGCCACATCATGCGCAGCAACGACTCGCACCCCATGCACCTGCTCAAGCCACACCGGTGGGCTGCACCCGGGGAGATAGTCCGCAATACGCGCACGATTCTCTGCTACATGATCAGGGTTATCCCCAACATGCCCCGCGAGATTCAAACTATTGAAAGGCGCCTGACTGACCCCACCGAGACGCAAGGTGGTGAAAGCTACAACTCGCTCTGTAGATATAGGCGACTGAACAATGTTTATCCCGCCCACTACGCCGGGTCCTCGGTGCGCAGGACTGACAGAAGCTGAGTGAGATCATCGGGAACCGGCGTCGTAAAGCTGACGTCCTCATTACGTGCGGGATGCACGAAACTCAGGGATTGCGCATGTAATGCCTGCCTTGTGAAACCACGCAGTACCCTCAGCAGCTCATCACTCGCCCCTTTGGGTACCCGGGAGCGACCACCGTACACGGGATCCCCGAGCAAGGGATGCTTATACCACGCCAGATGCACCCGAATCTGATGGGTACGGCCTGTCTCGAGGTTCACCGTAATCGCCGTGTAATGCCCAAAGCGTTCTCCCACATGAAAGTGGGTAATTGCGGGCTTGCCCGACGACGTCACCGCCATTTTTGTGCGCGCCGTCGCGTGGCGGCCAATAGGCTCGTTAATGGTTGCTCCGCCTGAGAGCACCCCCTGGCAAACCGCCACATATTCGCGCTTGACCGTGCGGTCGGACAGTTGCGCCACCAGAGACCGGTGCGCCATAGACGAGCGGGCAACGCAGATCACACCTGAGGTGTCTTTGTCTAATCGATGAACAATACCGCCTCGGGGCAAGGCCTCCAGCTCCGGGGCATAGCCGAGCAGCGCATTGACCAGCGTGCCTGTAGGATGTCCCGCTGCAGGGTGAACCACCAAGCCCGCGGGCTTGTTTACAACGAGCACATGCTCATCCTCGAACAGAATATCCAGGGGGCGCGCCTCCCCTTTCCAGCTCACTTCGGGGCTGATCCGGGCACGAATCGCCAGGTTTTGGCCTACCGACACCTTGTCCCTGGCCCGCCGCTCGCCCCCGTCCACCGTCAGGCTGCCCTCAAGAATCCAGTCCTGAAGCTTGGATCGCGAATACATGGGAAAAAGCTTCACCGCAGCCTGATCCAAGCGGATTCCATGCATTTCAGCAGGTATCTGGGCGTCCAGTGACACCATATCGGAAGAATCAGTCAATCCGTCATGCCCTTATCAATGCCTCCGCGGGCTGTTGGCCAGCGACCGCTTCGCGTTACAATGCCGTCAGACACAGGTCCGCAGGGAAATTCCACCTTTGACTCTATCGACGCCCGCCAGCATGTTTCTGTCAAAACCAGCACGCCTCATCAGCACCTTGATGTTACTAGCCATGATATCAGCCTGTTCCTGGTTTGGTGGCGATGACATTGAAATAGCAGATTCCGGTGAGCAGCAAATTTATTTTGATGCCCAAAGGCACCTGGAAAACGAGAATTTCGATATGGCCATTCGCACCCTTCAGCTACTGGAGAGTCGATATCCCTTTGGGAGGTATGCCGAGCAGGCACAGCTAGAGCTCGTCTATGCGCACTACGGCGCTTATGAATTCGAGGCAAGCATCGAAGCGGCCGACCGATTCATCCGCCTCCATCCCCAGCACCCCAGTGTTGACTATGCCTACTACATGAAGGGTCTTGCATCCTTCGACATGGAAGGTGACTTTCTCTCCAAGTTCGTGCCAACAGACGATACCAAACGGGATATTTCTCACATCAAACAGGCATTCGCTGAATTCGCCCAGCTCCTGGCCCGTTTCCCCGACAGCGCTTACGCCCCGGATGCCCGGGCGCGAATGGTTCATATGCGTAACATGATTGCCCGCCATGAAATTCACGTCGCCAACTACTACTTCAGACGCGGGGCTTACATGGCAGCACTCAATCGAGGCCGCTATGTCGTCGAGCACATGCAGCAGACGCCCTCAGTCGCTGACGGACTCGCTATCATGGCTCAAGCTTATCTCTTGTTGGGCCTTGATGACTTGGCAGTTGATTCGATAGACGTATTGCGGGAGAACCATCCGGCTCATCCCCTGCTGGATCAGAACGGGCAATTTCGCAGTGTCTATGACCTAGACGGACTTCACCGGTCGTTCGTCAACAAGATGACGTTTGGCCTGTTTGATCCCCCCAAACCACCCCAGTTTAACTACCGACCCAAAAGCTAGCGTCGTCCCCGCTCGCTCTAGGATTGACGCCACGCCCAGGTAATGGGGTAACGTCGGTCACGGCCAAAGCCCCGCTGGGTAATGCGGACACCAACCGGCGCCTGTCGCCTCTTGTACTCGTTGAGATCGACAAGACGAACAACTCGCCTTACATCCTCCTCAGAGAACCCAAGCGCGATGATATCGGCGACAGATCGGTCTTGTTCAACGTAGTGCTCAATAATGGCATCCAAAATATCGTAAGGAGGCAAGCTGTCTTCGTCTTTTTGATCAGGAGCCAGTTCGGCTGAGGGCGGCCTGGTTATCACGCGCTCAGGGATACATGCCCCAAGGGTATTTCGGTAGTTGGCTAGCGCGTATACCAGCATTTTCGGGCAATCTTTGAGGACGTCAAAGCCCCCCGCCATATCCCCGTAAAGCGTGGAATAGCCAACCGCCAGCTCGCTTTTGTTACCGGTGGTCAATACCAAAGCGTTTTTCTTGTTTGACACTGACATCAGCAGCACGCCGCGGCATCGGGCCTGAAGATTTTCCTCGGTAATGTTCGCAGGCAGACCCTCAAATTCGGGAGCGAGTGACCCAACAAAGGCGTCATAAAGAGGCTCAATTGAAATGACCGAATAGGTCACGCCCAGCGTGGTAGCCTGAGCCTCCGCATCCTCAAGTGACATTGAGGCGGTGTAACGAAAGGGCATCATGATAGCTTGCACCCGCTCCGGCCCCAGCGCATCCACTGCCACCGCGAGAGTCACGGCGGAATCGATGCCTCCCGACAAACCCAGAACGACACTAGGAAAGCCATTTTTATTGACATAGTCCCTGACTCCCACCACCAGCGCCTGCCACACTGCAGCCAAGTCGTCCAATGGGCTCGGCAGGGATTGCGGCACTATGGTCGGAGTAACTCGGTTTTCCACCTCGACACTGAGGGCGCTCTCGACAAAGTCAGGAGCCACCGCGGCCACTTCGCCGGAGGCGTTCACCGCAAAGGAGCCACCATCAAAAACGAGCTCATCCTGAGCGCCAACCTGATTGACGTAAATAATCGCCAGCTTATTTTCACGGGCCCGATCTGCAACCAATGATTGTCGCTCCTGGCGCTTACCCTGATGAAATGGCGAGGCATTGAGGTTGATCAGCACCTGCGCTCCCGCAGCAGCAGCTCGCCTGGCCGGGATTGGATCCCATATGTCCTCACAAATCGTCATCCCTATGGGGATCCCTAAAATGTCTACCACACAGGGTTCGTGACCGGCAGTAAAGTATCGTTTCTCGTCGAATACCTGATAATTGGGGAGACAGTGTTTGTAATACTCCGCAATGAGTTGGCCCTGGTGAATAACGCCTGCCGCGTTATATAAACCGCCAGAGGATAATCGCGGATAGCCGACAATCACATGAAGCGTTGGCGGTAGCGAGGTGCACAACTCGGCAAGCGTCAAGCCTGTGTGCTCTCCTACACTGGGCCGCAGAAGCAGGTCCTCAGGTGGATAGCCAGTCAGGGTCAACTCGGGAAATACCACAATCGCCTCTGGGTTGAGGGCTGAGGTCTCTCGGCAGACGGCAAGAACCTTCTCCTTATTCCCCGACCAATCCCCAACGAGGGTGTTGATTTGAGCCATGACTATTTGCATGTGACATTTCCTAGTTGGCATACCAACCCGCCGCCCTACGACACTGGCAGCACCCTAACCCATTGTACTCGCTGTGACGCTTGGCGCGTGCCATCCAACGAAGATAAAAACAGAACAGGATTAGCATCGATACAGTCTTACCATGACAGATGAATCTGACATCATGGATTTAGACTTGCCTCCATCATCAGTAGCCCATCGAGGACAGCAGCGACAAGATCAGCGTAAACAGCAGAGTTGACGAGGATCAACTGAACGTTGTTGATAAAGACCTCAAAGGCTATCTCCCAGAAACCGGCAGACAAACTCTGGGCTAGGCACTGGTGACGCATCGCTGGACTGAGAGCACAACCGCAGAACTACCCGGTATCATCTTCCGCAGTTAAAACTATTGACTGAAAAAACATGGCTTGGACGACTAAGGCGGACACACTCCCCAGTCCTGCACCACGCGTGGGCGACCCAGGCGGTTGACCACCACCGACCAGTGCGTCCCGCCTCCCACGGGACAAAAGAGCCAACTCATATTCCGACTGCCCCACCCGTCGCCCCGCCAGCTCAAGGACCTACCCTCCTCGCGAGTGCCCGCGCTGTTCCAGACAGCGATTTGCTGTCTAGGGGGGTAGTGCTGCATAACACCCCCCACCCCATCAGTGAGATAAAACCCATCCGAGTAAAGACCGCTACAGGATTTGGTCGCGGGATGTCCGGGACAGAGCGTCACCGTGCTGTCATGCCCGATGGCCCGCGAGCGGGCAAGATTGATTGCCGAGAGAAGTCGCAGTGCTTGGGCTCGACTGCGCCACTCGCCCACTTTGCCAGCAAAGCTGGGAGCTCCAACAGTGAGCAGCGTGGTAAAAATAGCAAGCACCACCAGAAGCTCCAATAGGGTGACACCTTTGAGATTTACAGGGCGTGGGCACAAATCACCGAGCCATACGCCAGACCGGTAAGACCCGCGCACTGGCCAGTTGCAGAGAGTATATCGCTGTCATCGGAGTAGCCTGTCAGGCCGGCAGCCCTGTCTCCAGCGCTGAAACGGGCGGGATCAATCCCCCGCTACCACTAGAGATTTTTGGCTGGAATTCGCAGTTCTTTGGGGAGGGAAAAGGTAATGTTTTCAGGGCGGCCATCGAGAGAATTGACGACATCGGCCCCCGCATCACGAAGAGCGTCCACGACGCCCTCAACCAAAAGCTCTGGCGCCGACGCGCCGGCTGTCACACCAACGGAGCGCCCCTTGGAGATCCACGCCGGGTCTATCTTACTGGCATCGTCAATCAAATAGGCACTGGCACCACATCGCTCCGCGAGCTCCCGAAGTCGATTGGAATTCGAGCTATTGGGAGACCCCACAACCAACACCACATCGGCTTTTTCTGCCAGCATCTTGACTGCATCCTGACGATTCTGCGTCGCGTAGCAAATATCGTCTTTCCGAGGGCCCGCAATGTTGGGGAATCGTTCTCGCAAAGCATCGATGACCTTGGCTGTGTCGTCAACAGAGAGCGTGGTTTGGGTGACGTAAGCAAGATTATCCGGGTCTTTCACCTGCAGCGATGCAGCCTGCTGTTCATCTTCCACCAGGTAGATCTGTCCACCCGCCGAGGTGTCGTATTGACCCATAGTCCCCTCCACCTCGGGGTGACCCTCATGCCCGATCAAAATACATTCGCGCCCCGCGCCGCTGAATGCCGCCACCTCTACGTGCACCTTGGTGACCAGGGGGCAAGTCGCGTCAAATACCCGCAGGCCACGGCTGGAGGCCTCATGCTGTACGGCCTTGGATACGCCGTGGGCACTGAAAATCACAATGGCGTCGTCAGGAACTTCATTGAGTTCCTCGACAAAAATCGCGCCACGGTCACGCAAGTCGTCTACCACAAATTTATTGTGAACTACTTCGTGCCGCACATAAATCGGTTGACCAAACACCTCAAGGGCGCGGTTGACAATATCAATCGCACGGTCAACGCCGGCGCAAAAGCCGCGGGGATTCGCCAGTATTACGTCCACGAATTATGCATCTTTATCACAGCCATTGAGACAAAGTCCTTTGACCAAGCCGGCCTAGTGTAACTCAGCTGCCTCAACGTCGTGTATCACCACATGGAAGCCCAACGTTCGTCCCGCTAGCGGGTGATTGAAGTCAACAGTGACCTCGGACTCATCGAAATCCGTGACCACGCCGGGCAGCTCTCCACCGGCCGCATCGGCGAAGGAGAACATCATGCCGACTTCCAGTGTAATGTCAGGCTCAAACTGGTCCCGCTTAACTACCTGAATATTGTGCTCGTTTGGCTGACCGAAACCCTGCTCAGGGGGAATCGTGAATTCCGCTTCATCCCCTGCTTTAAGACCAAATAAGGCGCGCTCAAAGCCAGGTAGCAAGGACCCATCGCCAACCGAAAAGGTAACGGCGGCTTGCTCCAGATTTGAATCAACCATCGATCCATCTTCGAGACTTAGCGCAAAATTAAGCGTCACCCGCGTGTTTTCACTGATTACCAAATCATTCATTTCACTGCCTGTAGAGACTGTATTACCGAGCACTGTCGGTTCGAAAACTGTCGATCACCAAAAAGACAGCGCCGAGGGTTATGGTTGAGTCGGCAATATTGAACGCCGGCCAATACCAATCGCGGTAATGGAGCGATATAAAATCAACCACATAACCAAGGGTCAGCCGATCAATCAGGTTCCCGAGCCCACCACCAAGCACCAGGCCCAAAGCAAGACACAACCCCAAACGCTGTCGCGGCAGTTGCGATACCCACACAATGATGACGAGGCTGACGATCGCGGCAACCGCGGTAAAAAACCAGCGCTGCCACCCCCCCGCTCCGGCCAAAAAACTGAAAGCGGCCCCCGTATTGTGCGCCAAGGTCAGGTCAAACCAGACCGCGAGCTCAACCGGAGATCGATAGCTGAGATGTGACGACGCCAGGTTTTTCGTCCACTGGTCAAGGACAATCACTCCCAATGCCAATGCGTAGGCCCACAAGGCCTGACGAGAGAGTAAACCTGCGCCCTCAGGCATAACGCCGGACTTCTCCATCACCCTCAACGTTGGTGACACACCGCCCACACAGGGTTGGGTGGGCTGCGTGTGCCCCCACATCAACTCGCCGATGCCAGCAGCGTTCACATTTATCAGCCGAAGACAGGACTACCCGGACCCGCAGGTCAGGGTTCTCTCCCTCCAGAGATTCCTCCGGGGCATCTGCAATGGAAAACACCGTTGCCTCAGAGGTAATAAGAACAAAGCGAAGCTCGTCCCCGAGCGATTTCAACATAGCTGCGAGCTCGGAAGACGCATACAGCTCAACATCGGCGTCAAGGCTACCCTTTAACTCCCCCGCAGCCCGCTTGGTTTCCATAGCCCGATTCACTTCTTGGCGAACCTCCAACAGAGTGCGCCAGAGACCATCGTCAAACTCCCCATCTGCGCTTCCCTCGGGAAGATTTTCGGCCCACTCGGCCAGAAAAACGGAAGCGGCACGCTCACCGGGCAGATTTTCCCAAATTTCCTCCGCGGTAAAACTCAGGATGGGCGCGATCCAGCGACAAAGAGTTTCAGCAAGGTGCCAAAGGGCCGTTTGCGCCGAGCGTCGGGGATGGCTGTCAGCTTGGGTGGTGTACTGGCGGTCTTTAATAATATCGAGATAAAAGCCGCCCAGCTCACCCCCGCAAAAGTTGTGTACTTTGTGGAATACCTGATGAAACTGGTAGGTGCTGTAGCTGGTAATCAACTCTCTCTGAAGCTCTGCTGCACGACCACAAATCCAGCGGTCCAAAGGCAATAGCGCCTCGTCGGCCACCGCGTGAGACGCCGGATCAAATCCATTTAAGTTAGCCAACAGAAAACGACTGGTGTTACGGATTCGCCGATAGGCGTCACCGGTCCGCTTGAAGATCTCATCCGACGCCGCGATTTCGTTTCGGTAATCAGAAGAGGCGACCCACAGTCGCAAGATATCGGCCCCCATGTCGTTCATTGCTTTCTTTGCAGAGATGATGTTGCCGACCGACTTGGACATCTTTCTGCCCTCGCCATCGACCGTAAAGCCATGGGTCAGTACCGAGCGATACGGCGCCTCGCCGTAGGCTCCAATACCGGTTAACAGGGAGGACTGAAACCAGCCACGGTGCTGATCGGATCCCTCGAGATAGAGATCCGCCGGCGCAGCGAGGCCGTCTCGCTGGCGCAGCACACAGGCATGGGTAACACCCGAGTCAAACCAGACATCCAAGGTATCAACCACCTTGTCATAGTCTCCTGCCTCATCACCCAGTAGGGTGGAGGGTTCAAGATCAAACCAGGCATCTATGCCCGATGCTTCAATTCCAAGGGCAATCTCCTCGATTAGCTCCGGGGTTCGTGGGTGGAGCTCACCGGTTTGCTGATGCACAAACAGAGGTATCGGAACCCCCCAGGTTCGCTGTCGTGAAATACACCAGTCGGGGCGCTCTGCCAGCATGGCGTCAATACGAGCTCGACCCCAATCGGGAATCCAGTTGACCGCCTCCACCGCCTCTTTGGCTCGGGGCAAGAGATCGGCCTTATTCATACTCACGAACCACTGAGGCGTTGCCCGAAAAATAATGGGGGTTTTGTGGCGCCAACAGTGCGGATAAGAATGATCGTAAGGTAAGTGAGCCAGCAAGACCCCGCGAGCGTCGAGCTCTGCGATGATATCGTCATTGGCCTTGAAGATATGCTTACCTTCCAAGACCGGCGTGTCTGCGACATAAACCCCATGAGGGCCAACAGGATTGTAGACCTCCAATCCATACTCCTGGCCTACCGCGAAATCTTCAAGACCGTGGGCGGGCGCCGTATGCACACACCCCGTACCCGCTTCGGTGGTGACGTGATCTCCAAGCATGACGGGCACGTGGATGTCCGCGAAGGGCGGCTTGAGCATCAACCGCTCGAGCTTGGCGCCAGTGGTCGTCGCTATCTTGGTAACACGATCAAGCCCGAATCGTTCAGCGCAGTCCTCGGCTAGGGCGTCTGCAACAACAACAGCCCTGTCGCCCTGCTGCAGCATGACGTACTCAAGATCGGGACTGACACAGACCCCCCTGTTCGCGGCCAGCGTCCAGGGCGTGGTGGTCCAAATGGCCACCGCCACCTCCCCCTGCCAGTCGGTATCAAAGGCTCTGCAAAATGCCGCCGAGTCCAACGCGGCAAAAGCCACATCCACTGCTGAGGAGCGCTTTTCCTGATATTCAACCTCGGCCTCAGCAAGCGCCGATCCACAATCGAGACACCAGTGCACAGGCTTAAAGCCTTTGTGCAGATGACCGCGATCAATAATCTGACCCAGCGTCCGAA
>Ga0181575_10002453_pt1 | contig 13158 bp, 8 predicted proteins | sample 101ome_23_FD_145599 | JGI IMG/M metagenome (GOLD analysis project Ga0181575, IMG submission 145599) | Coastal salt marsh microbial communities from the Groves Creek Marsh, Skidaway Island, Georgia - 101411CT metaG (spades assembly) | ecosystem: Environmental > Aquatic > Marine > Intertidal zone... | reverse complement strand
TTAAACAGGTTCCAGGTCGATCATGCCAAGTAACGCTCAGGGCTATCTACAGCCGTCTACTTACCGGCTTTGCCCGTATTCGTTAAACAGGTTCCAGGTCGATCATGCCAAGTAACGCTCAGGGCTGCTAGTACCTTAGCCGGACCTTAACGCCCTGATCGTGCAACCACTGTTTCAGGCCGCTCACCGTATAGTCACCGAAGTGCACCATGGAGGCGACAAGCGCTGCATCTGCCTTGCCTTCAGTCAGCACCTCGAGCAGATGTTCAGGCTTGCCGGCGCCACCAGAGGCAATTACAGGAATTGAGACGGCTTCGGCAATCATACGAGTCAGGTTGATCTCATAACCCTCGCGCGTACCGTCGGCGTCTATGGAATTCACCACGAGTTCGCCGGCTCCCAGCTCTTCACCCCGCAGCGCCCATTCCAGCGCATCGATACCCATGGGCTTGCGGCCGCCGTTGATGACAACCTCGTAGCCACTCGGAAAATCTCTCGACATCTCAACCTGCTTGATGTCCATCGACAGCACAGTGTTCTGATCACCAATGGCATGGGCACATTCTGCAATCAGCTCGGGCCGCAGCACCGCTGCCGAGTTCACATTGATTTTCTCGGCACCGGCCCAGAGCAGCTTGTTGGCATCGTCTACCGTGCGAATACCGCCACCGACGGAAAACGGAATGTAAACCTCGTTGGCCACCTGCTTGACCACATCCAGCATGATGTTCCTGGCATCACTCGATGCTGTGATGTCATAGAACACCAGCTCATCCAGGCCATCCTCATAGTATTCCCGGGCCTTGGACACGGGGTCACCAATGTCCTTGGTGTCGACGAACTTGACGCTCTTCGCCAGCTTGCCATCGCGAACGTCCAGGCAAGCAATAATTCTCTTGCTCAACATGATGGAGACCAGTTTTTAAAAGCCTCGAGCAATTTGAGCCCGAGCTTGCCGCTTTTCTCGAGGTGAAACTGGGTCGCAAACAGGTTTTCCTTGCCGATAACAGAACAGAAAGTCCGGTCACCGTAGGTCGTCGTGCCCAGGTTGTTTTCTTCATGCCGTGGTTTCGCATAGTAGCTGTGCACAAAATAGAACTCGTCACCTGACTTCAACTGGCTCAGCATGGGGTGCTCGCGAGTGAACGCCACTTCGTTCCAGCCAATGTGCGGCACCTTAAAAGACCTGTCAGCAAAATCAAATCGTTCACAGGCACCTTCAACCATGCCGAGACAGGGTTTGTCACCTTCTTCTGTATGCTGCAGCAGGATCTGCAGACCCAGGCAAATGCCAAGCAGAGGCCGGCCGGACTGGTGGAAGGTATGCAGGGCTTCATCCAGGCCGCGATCTTGCAGTGTGTCGACCGCACTCGCGGCAGAACCAACACCGGGGAAAATCACGCGATCGGCACGAGCGACGACATCCGGGTCAGCCGATATTTCAGCTTTCATTCCGACGTACTCGCAGGCGCGCTGCACGCTGCGCACGTTACCCGCGTCATAATCGACAATAATCGGCATGGGACCTCCGCTGAAAGAGCGCGCATTATAGGCGATTTATCTGAATTTTCATGTCCTGACACGAACTGGGTGCGACTGGGGTTACCACCAACCGGGCCCCTGGATCCTGCTGATTCTGTATCATTATTGTGATACAGTTTACCCCATGAAATTCGACATCAGTCAAAGCGCCGCCACTCCTGTCTTCCAGCAACTGGTCGAGCAGGCTCATTTCGCCATTACTGCCGGTGAACTGGCACCGGGCGAGAAACTGCCCAGCATTCGCGGCGTTGCAGCCGACCTGAACATCGCACCGAACACCGTTGCCAAAGCGTACCGACAACTCGAGTTTCGCGGGCTTATCGAAGCCCATGACCGGTCCGGCTACACGGTCAGCGAAGTCCGTGACCAGGGTCGCTACCAGGCGCGAGGTGTCAGTGCCGAGAAGGCTGAGGTACACGCTGCCGTCGACAAGCTCGAAGCGGGCCTGTTTCCCGGCGCCTTCTGCAAAATCACAGAAGACTACCTGTCCGGCGACCCTGACAAGTGCAACGTGATTCACGCCGATGGCGCAGGCACGAAATCGATCGTCGCCTATCTCTGGTACAAGGAGACCGGTGACGCTTCCGTGTTCCGCGGTATCGCCCAGGACAGCATCGTCATGAACCTGGACGATCTCCTCTGCGTCGGCGTCAATGGCCGTATCCTGATTTCAAACACCGTCAATCGCAATGCGTTGAATTGCCCGGGCGAGGTCGTCTCAGAACTGATTGATGGCACCGAGGCTTTCCTTGAGACGCTGCGCCGGCATGGTGTAAACATCTACTCCGGTGGTGGTGAGACTGCCGATGTCGGCGACCTCACCGGCACGGTGGTGGTCGATTCCTGCGCGGTGGCAGTCATGGACAAATCGCGCGTGATCGAAAATCGCATTACACCGGGTCTGGCTATCGTCGGCCTGTCCTCAACCGGCCAGGCCTCGTATGAGACTGCCGCAAACAGCGGCATGGGCAGCAATGGCCTGACCAGTGCGCGTCACGACATGCTGTGCCATGACTACGCTAACAACTATCCAGAAGCCTTCGATGCCAATGTCGACCCTTCGCTGGTTTACTGCGGACCGTACCGACTCAGCGACGGTCTGCCCGACAGCGATATGAGCGTCGGCCAGGCGATTCTGTCGCCTACCCGCACCTACGCTCCCGTGATCTACCAGATCAGGGAAGCACTCGGCGACGCCCTCTCTGGCGTCATTCACTGCTCAGGGGGTGCGCAAACCAAGTGCCTGCGTTTCGGCCAGGGGATCCATTTCGTTAAGGACAACCTGTTCGATACACCGCCTCTGTTCAAAGCCATACAGGCAGTCTCCGGCACCGCTGATGCTGAAATGTACAAAGTCTTCAACATGGGGCATCGCATGGAGGTTTACGTGCCGCCAGCTCGCGTCGATGAAGTGATTCAAATCGCAGCCGGTTTCGATATCGCGGCCCAGCAGATTGGCTTCACCGAGGCAGCCGAAGCCACTTCCATGACCCTGACCACGCCCGCCGGCAACACTCATCGTTACTAGCCTGAATCTCACTGGGACCTGACGCCGGTCAGGGATTGCGCTCATTTAGTAGACGTCAATAAACAGCTGCTCTATTCTAACTCCTTAGAATTCATTCGGGGAGCAAAAACCGTATGCCACAGACAGATTTTGAAGACTGCCTTCGAATCCTGGTTGAGAAAGAGGGTTCCGACCTCTACTACAGCACCGGTGCCCCGCCCTCCGCAAAATTCTATGGCACGCTGAACCAGCTTTCAGACACGCCCATGGCACCGGGTGAATGCGAAAAAATCGCTTACAGCATCATGAACGAGGACCAGCGCGCCCAGTTCGAGGCAAGCCCCGACCTGAATATGGCAATCTCCAGGCCTGGCCTGGGTCGTTACCGGGTCAACATCTTCCGCCAGCGCAACGAGGTCTCGCTAGTCATTCGCCGCCTCGGTGACACGTTGCCCAATTACAAGGATCTTGGTCTGCCACCGGTCCTGCCAAAACTTATTATGTCGAAGCTCGGACTAATCCTGTTCGTCGGCGGCACTGGCTCCGGTAAGTCCACATCAATGGCAGCACTGATCGACTATCGAAACCAGAAATCAAAAGGTCATATCATCACCATCGAGGACCCGGTGGAATTCGCGCATCCCCACAAGGGCTGTATTGTGAATCAGCGCGAGGTTGGACCAGACACGAACTCCTGGGAGGAAGCACTTGCCAGTACGCTGCGTCAGGCGCCCGACGTTATCCTGATTGGTGAGATCCGTCACATGGAGACCATGGAACACGCCATGGCGTTCGCCGAGACCGGGCACCTCTGCCTGTCGACACTGCACGCCAATAACGCCAACCAGGCCATGGACAGGATCATTAACTTTTTCCCGGAGGAGCGTCACGCCCAACTGCTGCAGGATCTGTCGCTCAACATGAAGGGCATCATTTCCCAGCGCCTGGTCAAGACTGTAGATGGGAAACGCGCAGCCGCTATCGAAATCCTGCTAGGCACACCAAGAGCTGCTGACCTGATCGCCAAAGGTGACGTCCATTCACTCAAGGAACTGATGGAGAAATCCGCGGAGCAGGGCATGCAGACCTTCGATATGGCGCTGTTCAATCTTTACAAGCAGGGCAAGATCTCACTGGACGAGGCGCTGAAGAATGCCGACTCCAAAAACAACCTGCGTCTCAAGATCACGCTCGATGCCAAAAACCCGGATGGTAAGGGGAATGAGGACAGCGACGACGGACCAAAGCTCGAAACGGCGGCGCCGCAAGCTGAAGCCGCATCCGCACCGAAGCAGGAAGAGGCCGCACCCGCAGAAGATGGTGGCCTAAAGGGCCTGTCACTCGTCTCTCTGGACGACGACAGCTAGACCGGGCGTCGCTCAGCTGGCTTCGCTCAATTTGGATGAGAGCAGCTGGTAAAAACTGGCCACAATCTGCAGCGAATAGGTCGACTTGCGCGCGACGAAACGCACAGGCCTGTGCAGGCCTTTGTCACTGAGATTAATGATCACCTCGGGCGGCACTTTCAGGGTCTGAGCAACGCCCAACGGAACCAAGCCATGGCCAAAGCCGGCGATTGCCATCTGCGCCACACTGAAGAACGATTCCAGCGAAACCTCGCGTTTGATACGCAGCTTCTGGACTTCGTCCTGGAAGGAACGCCAGGCGCCCGAATAGTCCTCGATGGAGATCACACTGAGCTCTCCTTTCTTGGGAAAACTGAGCGGTTCCAGACCAGATGGGATGATCACCATTTCTTCATACTTGAGTACTTCTGACTGCAGGTCCTTGTCGAGTGCATCTGAACCCGTACAGATACCGACCATGAATTCACCCGAACGGATTCTGTCCAGCACGACAGGTGTACGATGCGTGTGAAAGACAAAATTGACCTCAGGCATTTCCTCGCGAACCTCATGGAACACTTCCGGTCCCCAGGAAGACAGTATTGCGTCAGACACACCAAGAATCAGCTCGCCGCGGGCACTGGTGATTTCGTCGATAAAAAGATCGCGCAGCTCTGAGAGCAGTGGCGATATCTTGTCGACGAGTCGTTGGCCGTGCTGGGTCAGCTCAACCCGCCGCCCTTTCTTCTGGATAAGCTTACGGTTGTAGTAGCGCTCGAGCGTCGAGATACGTTTACTGACCGCAGACTGCGTGATGCGCAGCTCGGTGCTGGCCTCCATCATCGTACCCGTCTTGGCCAGCGTCAGCAGTGTTTCCAGGTTTTCAATCATGGGTATAAATCATTCTCGAATTGCCTAAACCCAATTCCAATGATCCTCCTTGCCCACGTACCCCGACCCAAATGCTTTACGCTGCGTCGGTGAGGGGCTTGATAACGAAGAGGAGGTCGCCTTCGTTAACCTGCTGGCCTGACGTGATGTTGATACGGGTGATCTCGTAGCGGTTGCCCGATGAGTAAACCTCGCCTTCTTCGCTGGCGAAAGTATTGAGGTTCATTGGCGTGAACATCTTCATCGCTTCAAGCTGACAGAGTACATCATCAGTCGTAACAACGTCACCGACATTGACGTACTCTGGCTCTGACGGTGACGGTGTGCGGTAGAAGACGCCGGTGGAAGGCGACAGCACCTTAAGCTCGTCACTGTCATCAATCCGCAGCATCTCGATGTTGATACCAGCACCAGCATTGCCCGAGGCTTCCTCGATTTCCTTGATCAACGCCTCGGCATCAATGCGGGACAGGAACGCGGGCAGGAAGCCGGTGTCGTACTCGCCGCCGATAAAGACGTCATCGCGGAGGATCTTCTTGATCAGCGGAATGTTCGTGCAGATGCCGTTGATCGTGACGCGATCAAGGTAATCCGCCATCTTGTTGATGGCATCGTTGCGGTCCTTGCCATGACAGATGATTTGAATGATCAGGCTGTCATAAAAAGGTGAGACGACCTTGCCCTCACCCGCCATCGAGATCAGTTGGAAGTCATCATCTTCTGGCAGTTCGCAGACGGTAATCTCCCCGGGTGTCGGCACGAAGGATACCCTGCCCTCTGCATCCAGCACGGCTTTTTCGGCGTTAACCCGAACTTCCAGGCCATAGCCATTCTCGGGGTATTGCATGTGAGCAATGCTCTCACCGGAAGCAATCTGGAACTGCTTCTCGACAATATCGACGCCTGTCACGACTTCTGTCACCGGATGCTCTACCTGGAGCCGCGTGTTCATTTCCATGAAATAGACAGCGTCGTTAGGCACGTCATAGATAAATTCAACCGTGCCGGCGCCGTGATAGTCCACTGTGTCGGCAATCTTGCGAGCATAGTCGAGGACAGCCTGGCGCCATTTCGCTGGCAGCATGGTTGAACCGGACTCTTCCATCAGCTTCTGATTGTTACGCTGGACTGAACAGTCTCGAATACCGATCACGTGGGCGTTGCCATGGGTGTCACGCAGCAACTGGGCTTCGATGTGGCGCAGACTGGTAACAAACTTTTCGATGTAGACATCACCGTTGCCGAATGCCGCCTTCGCTTCCGTCGTGACCTGGTGGAACAAGCGGTGCAACTGCTCCGGCTTCTCGACAACCTGGATGCCCTTGCCGCCACCACCATGGACCGCTTTCAACAATACGGGGTAACCGATCTGCTGTGACAGCTCGGCTGCTTTCTCGCTGGAGTCAACAATACCGTGGCTGCCCGGCACGACGGGTACATCAATGCTCATCGTCGTATTGATCGCGTTCGATTTATTGCCCATGGTTTCCATGGAAACCACACGCGGACCGATAAAGTTGATGCCGTGCTGCCGCACGACGGCCGCAAAATTAGGGTCTTCAGACAGGAAACCAATACCCGGGTGAAGTGAGTCCACATGCTCAGCTTCAGCGATGCTGATGACCGAGAGCGCATTAAGGTAACTCTCATCTGAGGTGTTGCCGCCAATACAGACCAGAGTGTGCTTGTCGTCGTCCCGCACCATGTCCGCCGGCACTGACTCCATGTCAGGGTCCGACTGAATGAGTACCACTTCGTGTCCCAGGGCCTTGGCGCGACTGATCAGCTTCACCGCGGTACAGCCACGGGCGTGAATCAATGTTTTCCTGACGGGACGGATTAGCTCTTCTTCTTTCGGCTGCTGATCGATGATGATAGGTGCCTCTGACTCGAGGCGACCCGCCATGATGCGGTCCACGACCTGCTCAATAGTTTCTGTCGGCAGCGGAATTGTGGGGTCGATTCTGCGCAGCTCGTCATCATGATTCTCAGAGAACGGGTGCTTGACGAGGCCCGCCATTGCGCCGGGTTTGATCGAGAGGTAGTTACTGAGCATGCACTGGTAGGGCAGGTTCCGCTCGACCACGGCCTGACCTGCAAACGGCATCCTTGCGCCGGTGAGATAGTAGGTCTGCGCCAGCGGGTGGGTGACGAAACTCGCCTGGGCGCCACCGGTGCAGTGGCCAAAACCAAACATAATGATCGGCAGGTCATTGTCACGGATAAACCGTGTGATCCGATCGTTGACGACCGCCATGGTGAACAGTGCTGCGGCACCTTCTTTAGTCTGCATACCGCCGGATGAAATAAAACAAACGACCGGCAGGCGCTGCTTTGCACATTCCACCAGCAGCTGGCAGAACCGTGTGCAGTCGGAGTTGTCGATACTGCCTGCCTGGAAGGCTACGTTGGATATCACCAGGCCGACTTTGTAACTGCCACTCTCTGTCTTGAAGTCGCCGATACCGGTGATCAGGCCATGGGGGCGAACATTTTTGTTCAGCGCAGATTCAATCGACGGCCTGAAAGTTGGAAACGAACAGGGGTTCGCCGACATCAGCCCTGCACTCATTTCTTCAAAATTTTCCACAAAGCGTTCAACAATGCTGTCGCAGGTCATACGACCAGAACGGTTCTCAGCATTCAGGGCCTGGTTGAACAGCAGATCACGATAGGCAATGGTCAACCGGTTCCAGAAGTCCTTGCGGCGGCCGATTCGCACCGGCTCAATCCGGCCTTCAAAACGCTTCCCGGTGCGACGCGACGCATAATACTCTGGGAGGATCTTCTCGAAGAAGAAACTGATGACAACGAAGAGCGTGTCCGACTTGTCCTTGTGAACAACACGGATCCACTCCTCAACTGATTTCAAGAAATTTCCGGCACCGGAATAATCCGCCAGCTCTTCCATCCAGGCCGAGAATGCCTGTTGCACTTCAGCTTCTGTCAGGCCGGCAAAAGCCTGGTCCTGCAACGCCTGCTGTATGGACTTTTCTAACAGCCCGGCGATGAAATCACGCGGCATGGTCTTGGTGTCATTCGCTTCTCGCGCGACGGCAACGAGATCAGCAATCATATTCTCGTACACGAGGCTGAACAGGATCAGATTGCGGCAGGTTCCGATAAACTCTTCTCGGAGATCTTTATCGAGGATCACGTTGAGGATATCGACATCCTGGCTGGCACCGGTTGACGCGGTCTCAGACTTCCGCTCGATGTGCGACCAGAGCGTGTCTTCAAGCAGGCGCCGGTTGATCGCGATGAGCGGTGTTGCCTCGTCAGCGATGAGGGCGCTGGTCGCACCGGATACTGCATGATCCGACAACCGTTCTTCATCAAACAGAGATTCACCCTCAAGAATCAGGTTCAGCTCCGACAACAGCTGGCCCACCAGGAAGACATCACTCTTCTCGTTAATGTAAGCCAGATCAAACAGCTTCTTACCCTCGAAACTGAAGCGCTCTTTCAAGTCGGATCTGAATTTGTCGCCAGCTTCAGACAGAGCCCGCAGCAGTCCTTTGACGTCGCGGATCTCTGCCGTCGACAGGTAATAGGCACTGGTTTCTGTATCACCGAGATGCTGTATCAAGGCGCCAAGGTTATCACCGGCACTCGCCTTCCAGCGATTGTACAGGTGCAGGCCAGTCACCAGGCATATCTCTTTCTTGGCCGATTCGAAATTAGCCTGGGGCTCACCAAAAATAAACTGGGCTATCCGCCCTCGCTCTTCACCCACTGTGCTGCGCTTATCCTGGAAATTCTTCCAGGCTTTATTCAGCACATCCTCGTACAGCACCTTGTCTGGATCCTGGAGCCAGCCGAGGAATGCTGAACGACGTTCACGATGGACCCGCTGCGCCAGTTCACCTGCGGGAATTTCTGCATCAGCCAGACGCCCATATTGCGTAACTGTTGTGCTCTTAATGCGGCGTCGCAGGTTGAGGTACCTGAGATAACGGAACGCAACGCCAAACACATTGGGATATTCGGTCGGCGAGGTCCGCAGCTTCAGTGTCGAGCTGGCATTAATTGCCGCCATGGTCTCACTCAGTTTGTGGTAGCGGCTGAGGTTACGCTGGTAATGTTGCAGTACTTCCGGATTCTCGGCGACAAAGTCGCGTGTTGTTTCCTCAATTGACGCAATGCCGGAAACGATGACATTACGCAGGTGATGAATTTTGTCGTCTTCGCCGGGATCAAAGTCGATAATGCCGTCGATGTTGCCCTGCTTGTATAACTCAAAGCTGGACACGCCGACGAACTTCGCGCACTCCTGCCACGAGAGATTGTAGCGGCGCACGAGGTTGGCGAGGCTCTTCGGGTGGATCGTATTGAACACACCCGTGCGGACTGACAACAGCAGGTTTGACGATGCCAGCGGAATCGCGCCGCCGGAGTATCCCTGCCCGATAATAATACCGAGCGTCGGCACATCACTGTTACAGAGCTCAGCTATCAGGTTGGAGATGGCGTGGGCCTGGTTGTTCGCATTCGCCTGTTCATAGGGGTCGGCGCCCGGGGTATCCATGAACGTGACAATCGGCATGGAGCGGATCGCAAAATTGCTGGCGAGACGAGCGGCTTCGGTGTGATGCTCCGGACCCCAGACGCCACTCGCGTGGGCCCGATTCTGCGTAATGAAACCGAAGCGACGTTTTGTGCCGTTGCTGTCGAACTCCAGCTCTGCTGAGTACAGCGGCCCCAGGTCGATCTCATTGAACACCGGCACATCGAGCGCCTGGATAAGGGCCTTGGCGCCGGGTCGCTTCGATTCTTCCGTCGGTGCAACCGTCGCAGCGATGTATTCGTCGACCTCCATGCCGCGGAGATTTTCCAGAGCAGCTTCAATCTGCCGTTCTGTCAGCAGACCGTTAACAACGGAGGCCGGCTCCTTGCGAGGGAACAGCGAAAAGTCTGCCGCCAGACTCTCGGCATTGATGTACAACTGGTCAACAGATAAAGGTTCCTGCGCCATACTGCGAATTCCCTGTCGTTCTAATCACACTGTCTAAATCAGGCAAAGCCCGAGCAAAAATAAACCCCGGGCCGTCAAAACGGTCTGGAGCAGGATACTGCGGATGCGGTGCTAGCCTACTGCATAGACCAGCCTGTTTCAATGAAATCACTCCCCAAAAGACCGCTAACCAACTGATTTATCGGGGGTTTTACTCCTCCACGAGCGGAATCTGACCGATTTTAGCCTGCCACTCACGCGGCCCGGTGCGATGCACGGACTCGCCATTACTGTCGACCGCCACGGTGACCGGCATATCCTCGACTTCAAACTCGTGGATCGCCTCCATCCCGAGGTCTTCAAAAGCAACAATCCGTGCACTCCTGATGGCCTTCGAAACCAGGAAAGCGGCACCGCCGACTGCCATCAGGTAGACCGCCTGGTGCTGCTTGATCGCATCAATCGCAATCGGTCCTCGTTCAGCCTTGCCAATCATGCCGAGCAGACCCGTGGTTTCCAGCATCATCTCTGTGAAGCCATCCATACGGGTCGCCGTGGTTGGTCCTGCCGGGCCAACTACTTCGTCCCTGACAGGATCAACCGGACCAACGTAGTAAATGAACCTGCCCTTTAAATCCACACCTTCAGGCAGACCCTGATCGCGAATGCGTTTATGCGCGGCATCCCGGCCCGTCAGCATCCTGCCGGAGAGCAGCAGGGTTTCTCCCGGTTTCCAGGACAACACATCGTCTTTCGTGACGGTATCGAGATTAACCCGCCTTGAGTTGGGCCCTGCTTCCCAGGTGATGTCTGGCCAGTCAGCAAGACTGGGTACCGGCATCTGCGCCGGGCCGCTGCCATCCAGCTTGAAGTGGGCATGCCGAGTTGCTGCGCAATTAGGAATCATGGCAACCGGCAGGTTGGCGGCATGGGTCGGATAATCCATGATCTTCACATCCAGCACAGTCGTCAGGCCACCGAGACCCTGGGCACCAATACCGAGCGCATTGACCTTGTCAAAGATCTCAAGCCGGAGCTCTTCGATTCGGCTCGCCGGACCACGGGCCTGGAGCTCATGGATATCGATCGGGTCCATCAGTGAGCGCTTTGCCATCAGCATGGCCTTTTCGGCTGTGCCGCCAATACCGAGTCCCAGCATGCCTGGTGGACACCAGCCGGCACCCATGGTCGGCACGGTTTTCAACACCCAGTCGACAATACTGTCTGCCGGGTTAAGCATCACGAACTTGGATTTGGCTTCAGAGCCGCCACCCTTGGCAGCGACATGCACCTCAACTTCATCGCCCGGCACAATCGCGGTGTGGATAACTGCCGGCGTGTTGTCCTTCGTGTTGCTGCGGGCGCCGGCAGGATCTGCCAACACAGAGGCCCGCAGCACATTGTCCGGCAGGTTATAGGCTCGGCGCACGCCTTCATTAATCATGTTTTCCAGTGAATCTACGGATTCAAACCTGACGTTCATACCAACCGACAGGAACACATTGACGATTCCTGTGTCCTGGCAGATCGGCCGGTGGCCTTCGGCACACATGCGCGAGTTAATCAGGATCTGCGCCATCGCGTCGCGGGCAGCGGCAGATTCCTCCTTCTCGTAGGCCTCGCCGACGGCCTTGATGAAATCCGGCGGATGGTAGTACGAGATGAATTGCAGCGCGTCCTGAATACTCTGCACCAGGTCGTCACGAGTGATCACTGTAGCCATGGATCAGTCCGCGTACATGTAACGAATCAGTGACTCGGCAACACAGACAGGCTTGTCGCCGCCCTCAATTTCTACCGTAACTTCCCGCTTGATCTGAATCGTGTTGCCGCCTTTAAGTTCAGCTTCTACCAGGCGATGCCGTGCCCTGACTTTGGAGTTGACAGGCACTGGCGCTGGGAAACGAACTTTGTCGAGGCCGTAGTTCACGCCCATGAAGACGCCGTCCAGCGCTTCCGGTCGGAGCGGGGGAATCGAGGCACCGAGGTGGACAATGAGTGACAGTGTCAGGAAGCCATGGGCGATCGTGACCTTGTAAGGCGACAGTTCCGCCGACTTTTCCGGATCGATGTGAATAAACTGGTGGTCGAGAGTCGCATCGGCGAACATGTTGATGCGGTCCTGGTCGATTTCCTGCCACTCACCTACACCTTCTTCTTCACCCAGAATCGAGTGGTAAATCTCCATTGCTGCTGCTGCTTTTGCTGACATTTTGCCTGCCTCCTGTTGTCCATAAAAAAGAGCCGCAGGATACCACATCCCAACCCTGAAACAGGTGTTGTAAACTCATCGCTGCTCGAGTTCCCGGACCTGAATTCCTAATGGGAGTTATCCCCAAAATTGTACTGATCACAGCGGCGATGGCGCTGGTACTGCTGACCACCTGGAGCGATAAGCGCGCCCCGACCCGCTATGAGGTGCCGACAGCCGGAAAGCAGGCGGATGACCCAGTTTTCGCGTCACACTGGGTCTCCCATGGCGAAACTCGCGAAGCCCACAGCGCCAACATCGGCCTGCGAGGAAATGCCCCCTTTACCGTCTGGTACGGCGGTACGGAGGAAGGCCATGCAGACGTCGCCCTGTTCTTTTCATCCTTTGATGGCCAGACCTGGTCGCCGGCGACCCGCATTACCGACCGCGCCCAGACCGAGGCAGGCCTTGATCGATACATCCGTAAAATTGGTAATCCTGCGACGCATGTCTGGCCGGACGGCAGCATCGGGTTGTTCTATGTCGCTGTTTCTGTTGGCGGCTGGGGCGCCAGCACCATCAACTACATGGAATCGCGGGACGGCGGCAGCACCTGGAGCCAACCGAAACGCGTTGTGACCTCACCTTTCCTCAACATCAGCACGCTGGTACGAACGCAACCCGTGGTGCACCAGGATGGCACTATCGAGCTACCGGTCTACCACGA
>Ga0181575_10002451_pt1 | contig 13171 bp, 15 predicted proteins | sample 101ome_23_FD_145599 | JGI IMG/M metagenome (GOLD analysis project Ga0181575, IMG submission 145599) | Coastal salt marsh microbial communities from the Groves Creek Marsh, Skidaway Island, Georgia - 101411CT metaG (spades assembly) | ecosystem: Environmental > Aquatic > Marine > Intertidal zone... | reverse complement strand
AAGAACAATTGCGTAGCACTGTTCAGAAGATGGATTACCAACAGGAACTACTGACTATTCTTATGGAAGAATGTGGTGAGGTTATTCAGGCAGCGTCTAAGTGTATACGGTTTGGTTGTGATAATAAGAATCTGAAATCATTAGAGAAAGAGATGGGTGATCTCTATTGCATGATTGATTTACTGCATGAGTATGATATGGTCAGTCTTACAGAGTTGGATGATCGTGCAAAGGTGAAGCGTGAGAAGTTAAAACTCTACAGTTCTCTTCTGGATGAGTCGTAAGTCATTGATTCTATTGGTAAAATAATTGCCAAATAATGCTTGACATATGTTCTTAAAACAACTATACTGTAAGTATAGAGTGAAAGAGAGGATATGATTATGATGAATTATGTAACTGGTTATGAGTATAGTGGTGTCAACGCAGCAACTCTTGCAGCGGTTGGAGTTGATTCGGTAGTCACTTTCAATCAGGCAGTCAAGAACTTGGGTGTCGCTGGTAAGAAACTGAAAGGTTTGAAGTCGTGTGCGACTTTGGTTCGGTTCTCTAAGAATGAGAAGGTAGAGGATGAAGAAGGAAAGACTGTTCCGAAACCAATCTACTTCTCTGTGTTTGATGCGAGTGAAGTTCTGAAGAGGAAATAAGAATATGAAAGAGTTTATCAAAGAATGGGTATCTGAAGGTCTGGACTACTTTGAGATTCAAGATAAGTTAGTCGCTCGGATACCGCTCGGAGAAGACTCGGAGATTTCTGAACTGATGTCCTATGCGGGCGAACTCATTGAGATGAAGCGGGTCAAACAGGTCGGGTCAACTACGGAGGCGATCGGAGAGTTCTATAGTGAACTTCTGCGCCATGATTGGTTCTATGAATACTCTGATGACCATAGTGTCTGGAGGCGAGGTAGTCAAAATCAAGACTATCTAAGGAAAAAGTCCTACGAATCCCTAGACTATTTTAAGATGTTTCGTGAATATTCTAAGTATATTAGTGGAAAAAGGGAGCGTCCCTACCTAGAGGAGTTCCTAAGTGATTGATTTTATTGACAATTTATTTGGCAAAAAATGCCGAAAAGTGCTTGACAATGTTATGAGAACAGGTTAATATATACTTGTAATGATGAGAAAGGTGATTGAAATGAAAAAGATATTGATTGCAGTAATGATGATGTTTGTGGGTGTGACTACTGCCCATGCGGTTGAGTTTGAAACTAACCAGAAAGTTCTTGAGAGAGTCATTGTTGCAGAAACCGTTAAGATTGTTCTTGGTGGTAAGAGAGACATTGACTTCGGTGGAGTGAGTGTCGGAACTGCTGGTGTGATTGGTGAAGGTAAGGTTCGTGATTGTTGGACTGTTCCTCAGTATCATGGTGACGGTAGTGTTACTATGCGTATGGTTTGTAACTAAGGAGAGGTTCGATGCGGTTTAAGGATTTAACATTCAAGCAACTTTTCGATGGAGTTCAGTCTATCGTGAAGTTCGGTAAGGACTATGAGTTGTCTATTGTAAAGCACTCTAGTTCTTATGGTGGGACACAAGGACTCTATGAGATTGCTGTGTTCTTTGAAGGTGAACAAAAAGAAATGTCTGGTATCACTCGTGAAGGTGATACGGTAAAAGGATTTCTTACTGAACAGGAAGTTGATGGTATCATGTTAAAGATGATGGCACTTACTGGTGAAGATGGAGTTATTGCATAATGGGTGGTGACTTCGGATTAGCGTGGGACTTTCTTCTTCCTCTTATTATGTTCGGAGTAACTATTGGAGTAACTATTTCAGTAGTCTTCGGTTTCGCAAAACTAGGAATCAAATTCGCACCCTACATTGTTATCGGCGCATTACTGATTTGGTTCTTTTCTAACGGAGTATAGGTCAGTCTGGTAGACCACTCGCTTTGGGAGCGAGATGTCGGTGGTTCAAATCCATCTACTCCGACCAATATATGATTAAAAAAATAAAAGAATGGATATGGGAACAAACCAACCTTACAGGGATAGAAGGTTTCTTCGCATTACTAATTGTAGGAATTCTTGAACTGACAATCATGATTTTCCTTATATGGATTTTGCTCACAGTTCTCTAAGTATTATGGTAACACTATCGTTACTTTCTATAGGAGAAACATTATGTGGACTACACCTGCTTATACAGAAATGAGATTTGGTTTTGAAGTTACAATGTATGTAATGAACCGATAAGTTTTCTTTTCTCATACACTCGCCCCTTTGGTGGTTATAAATACTACCAAAGGGGTTTTTTTATATGAGCGATATGTTATCTTACTTTATGGGTCGTGATGGTTTCTCTTGGTTCATTGGTGTATGTGAAGATAGAGACGACCCCAAAGCACTAGGACGGATTCGTGTTCGTGTCTTTGGTTATCACACAGAAGACTTAACTAAAATACCAACACAGGACTTGCCGTGGGCGTGGGTTCTTATGCCACCTACTGCGGGCAATGGAGCGTTCCACAATATCAAACCAGCGGATTGGGTAATGGGATTCTGGCGTGATCCAGATACATTACAACAACCTGTCATTATGGGTATCTTGCCAGGCGCACCAGCGGATGGTGCAGACCCAACAAAAGGATTTTCCGACCCCAACTCTGAAGATGCACCAGACACACAGGCAGAGAAGTTTAAGAAAGAACCAGACTTCGGCCCGTATCCATCTCGCCCAGGCTTTGCAGACACATCTCGTTTGACTTCTGGTTTGTTAGAAGAACATCCAGAGATTGCAGAAAGAGATGAGTCTTATACTTCTGAAGTTCCTATCGCAAACGGTCGTATGATTGTTCAGAACGCTGATGATAAAGAGAACATCGTAAGTTCGCCTCCTGTCAATGTTCAAGAACAGTGGGTTGACAAGATTGGAACGAACACTGACATGACTGCAACCTCTTGGAGTGAACCAAGAACTACGGATGATTCTATTCGTGGTAAGGATGCTACTGGAAAGAATCCAGAGACACAAGAGGATAGAGTCCCCCCATATAAAAGACGCAACACAGAGTATCCATACAATCATGTTCTAGAAACAGAAAGTGGACATATCAAAGAATATGACGATACACCTTTTGCGGAACGCATCTATGAGAAGCATAAGAGTGGAACAGGATATGAGATTGATGCAGACGGAAACAAAGTCACTCGTGTTGTAGGACAGAATTACGAAATCATTGCTGGTAATAACTTTGTCAATATCAAAGGTGATGTCAATCTTACAATTGATTCAAACTGTAAGACATACATCAAAGGCGATTGGAATATCCAAGTCGATGGTAATAAGACAGAAGTTGTGAAGGGCGATGTTACAGAGAAGTATGGTGTGAATCCAGTAACGAACTTCCACTCTACTACTCTGACAGGATTCAGAACCAAGACTATTCTTGGACTTGAGAATGAGAATGTCGTTGGTGCGGTTGTTCACATTTACGGTGGTGTTAAAACTGAAACAGTTGCTGGTAACTCTACATTGGGTATTAGTGGTAACTACGATGTTGATGCTGCAAGGATTGATCTAAACTAATGATTGGTGAATATCAAGTTCTTGTCAATGGTGTTCTTAAAACATATACAAACTATGAGGATATTCCTTATGCGTTTGATAATGTAATTAAGTTTGCACCAGAGTATCCGCCAGAACCACACACAGAAGAACAACACGAATTGATTGCAACATATAATGATAAACTAAAAGAACTAATGAAAAGGGAATTAAAATAATGCCTGCGGCAACAAGGATTGGAGATGCGGATGTTCCACATTGTTCTGGTATGACTAGAGCGGTGGGAAGTCCAGATGTATTTGTAAATGCAATTGCGTGGAGTAGACAAGGAGATGTGAATACTGGTCATCTATTGCCGGGTTCACCTTGCCCATCTCATGCTGCCCCTATTGCGTCTGGTTCATCTACAGTATTTGTAAACGGTAAAGGTGCTGGGAGAGTTGGTGACGGTATTAGTGCTTGCACATCTGTTGCTGCTGGATCCCCTAATGTTTTTGCGGGGCCATAGAATGCCCTATAGGAGAGAGAAGAAATGTATGAGTATAGATGTAAGGTGGTTAAAGTAATTGACGGCGATACAGTTGATGTCGATATTGATCTTGGTTTCGGTGTGTGGCTTCATGACGAGCGTGTTCGTATCATGGGCATTGATACGCCTGAATCCAGAACTTCGGACAAGGTGGAGAAAGTCTTCGGACTGGCAGCAAAGAAAAGATTAAAAGAATTATTGGGTGAGGATGTTGTTCTTAAAACACAAGTGAACAAAGATGGTGAAGATATGAAGGGCAAGTTTGGAAGGATACTTGGTGACTTTGTATCTAATGATGGAAGAATGGTTACAGATATTATGATTGAAGAAGGACATTGTGTTGCATACTTTGGTGGAAGTAAAGAAGAAATCCAAATGAAGCACATGGCAAACAGAGAGAAGTTATTGCGTGAAGGTATTGTCAAACTTCCAGACTGACGGTATAAATAGACTTAGGAGATAATAGATGGCCGTCAACCCTACAGCATTTAGAGATGCAGAAGCAAACAATGAGTCTGATAGAAGTGCAAGAATATTTAAGGACTTCAATCTAAACTTTGCAAGACATCCTGTAACTGGAGACATTGCAAAACTAACTGATGTTTCTGCTGTTAAAGCAAGTGTTAAGAATTTAATTCTTACTAACTTCTACGAGCGTCCTTTCCATCCAGAGATTGGTTCGGATGTTCGTGCGGCACTATTTGAATTGGTAACACCACAAGTCGCTGCAAGACTTGGACGAAACATTGAAGATGTGATTGTGAACTTTGAACCAAGAGCAGAATTGATTAGTGTTATCGTAAGAGCAAACATAGACAGAAACGCTTATGAAGCGACAATCAAATTCAATGTTGTGAATACAGAAACAGATGAACAGACATTGGACTTATTTTTAGAGAGACTAAGATAAGATGGCGACAAAATTACAAGTCACAGAGTTGGACTTCGATCAGATTAAATCCAACCTAAAGACATACATGAAGAACCAGACAGAGTTCTCAGATTATAACTTTGAGGGTTCTGCCCTTTCAACATTGATTGATCTACTTGCATACAATACTCACTACTTGGGTATGAACGCAAACATGGCACTCAATGAAGCATTTCTAGATTCCGCAACTCTTCGCTCTTCTGTAGTCTCTCATGCAAAGAAGTTGGGATACACTCCTCGTTCTGCTCGTGCGCCTGTTGCCTATTTGGATGTTACTCTAAACAATTCTACATTAACATCTGCAACTGTATCTAAAGGAACTAAGTTCACTACAGTTGTTGATGGGACAACTTATGCATTTGTTGTTAATGAAGATAGATCTATCTCGGCGATAAATGGTATACTACGATTTTCCAATCTTCCAGTATATGAGGGAACTCTTGTTACTGCAAAGTATACGGTCGATAATTCTAATTTAGAAAAAAGATTTCTAGTCACAGACAATCGTGCAGATACCACAACACTTAAAGTATCTGTTCAAAACTCTGCTTCAGATTTGACTACAGAGACATATACTCTTGCAACAGATATATCTCAAGTAAAAGAAACATCTAAAGTTTATTTCCTACAAGAAGTAGACGGTGGAAAGTTTGAGGTTTACTTTGGTGATGATGTGGTTGGTAAGAAACCATCAGATGGTAACATTGTTATATTGGAATATATTGTTACAAACAAAGGTGCAGCAAATGGCGCAAAGACTTTTGTTGGAACATCTGTGAGTGGAGAAACAAACATTACTATTGCTACAGTAGCATCTGCTGTTGGTGGTGCAGAAGCAGAAACAATTGAATCAATTAAATACAATGCTCCTCTAGACTTTGCATCTCAAGGTCGTGCGGTAACTGCTGATGACTATAAGGTTATCATTCCTCAAGTCTATGCAGACACACAGGCAATTCAAGTATGGGGTGGGGAAGATAATGACCCCCCAATCTATGGACAGGTATTTGTTTCTATTAAAACAACTTCTGGTATCAATCTAACACAGGCACAAAAGGATACAATTGCGGTTGCATTGGACAGATACAATATTGCATCTGTTCGTCCTACTATTATTGACCCAGAGATTACAAAAATTAAAGTGACAACTAACTTTAAGTATAACTCTAATATCACAACCAAGACTGCTTCTGATTTAGAAACTCTTGTTAGAACAACAATAACAAATTATAATTCATCTGACTTACAGAAGTTTGATGGTATGTTTAGGTATTCAAAGGTTTCTCGTTTGATTGATTCAACAGACACATCTATTCTTTCAAACATTACAACGGTTCGTATACAAAAAACAATTGTTCCTACTCTGAACACAGAAACAAAATATGAACTAAAATTTTCAAATCAATTGTATCATCCACATGATGGACACAATGCTACTATGGGCGGTATCGTATCTTCTACTGGTTTCTACTTGCCTAATGATTCCACAATATATTACTTCGATGACAATGGTAGCGGGGCATTAAGAATCTATAGTTTGGTTGGTGGAACGACTAGAACATATTCAGACACTAGTGCTGGAACTATTGATTATCAAACTGGAACACTTTCTATTCCATCATTGAATATTGCTTCTACAGTAGATAGTTCTGGAATTGTAATTACTACAATTCCTAATTCAAATGATATTGTTCCAGTTCGCAACCAACTCTTAGAAATTGATTTGGCAAACCTAAACATCAGTGGTTCTAATGATACCATTGAGTCTGGTGGTTCTTCTGCTGGAACTGGTTATACAACCTCATCATCGTATTAAGGTCTTATAGATGTCTGGACATGACCCAACACTAAAGAACAAAGTTTCGCCACATATTCAGAGTCAACTGCCTGAGTTTATTCAAGCAGACCATCCTCTGTTCTCACTGTTCCTCAAGTATTACTATGAGTTCCTTGAGGCAGGAGAACTTGTTGTCACTGGTTCTAATAATTATCTTGTAGAGGAAACTCTTACTAAGAATTATATTGTAGATGAATCAGAAGAGAATATTGTTCTTGAGGATTCTGTTGGTAAGTTCACAGTTGGTGAAACTATTACTGGACAAACATCTGGTGCGACTGCTCGTATTCTCGTAGATGACTTTGATGATAACAATCGTCTATTCATTACATCCCAACAAAGATTTGAAACTGGTGAAACGGTAACTGGTAATACCTCTGGTGCTACTACAACAGTTGCATCCTATCGTGCAAACCCTGTTCAGAATATTCAACAACTTCTTGCATACGCTGATGTTGATAATACCGTTTATGATTTTCTTGATAAGTTTAGAGATTCGTTTATGGAGTCTCTTCCTAACACTCTTGCCGATGGCATCTCAAAGAGAAAACTTATCAAGAATATTAGAGACTTGTATTCTGCAAAAGGAACAAGGGATGGACACAAGTTATTCTTTAGAATCCTTTTTGATGAAGAAGCAACAATCATTTATCCTCGTGATAATATGTTGCGTGTTTCTGATGGTCAATGGTCTACAGACAATGTAGTTCGTATTGTTGAAACTGGTGCTTCTGATTTTACAAATGCGGTTGGACAAAGAGTTAATGGAATTACCTCTGGGGCTTCTGCTCTACTTGGTTCTGTTATTAAGTTTACTGAAGGTTCTACACAAATTGCAGAATTAAACTTAGATGCCAATTCCGTATCTGGAACATTTGTTTCTGGTGAGATTATTACCACAACAGACACAACACTAGACTTAGAAATTTCTGGTGTTATAAAAGGGATTGTTACAGAATCGAATGTAACAATTGGTGGTGCTTACTATAATACATCCGATGTCGTATATTTGACAGAAGGTGGCGGTAACGATGCTGCTACTGCAAGGGTAGAGTCTGCTGGTTCTGGTTCTATTGATGAGATTATTATTGAAGATGGTGGTATTGGTTATACTGCTGGTGAAGAACTTGTATTTGACACAACCAATACAGAAGGTAAAGATGTTCGTGCAAGAATTGCTGTTGTAGGTGGTGGATTTATTTTGGAACAGGCAACTGCTCCAGATCACTTCATTACAGAAGACGGTGAGTTAATTGTTACTGAAGATAGATTCTATACACAACAAGAAGAGACTGTTGGTGAACTTGACCACTTGGTGATGGAAGACGGTGGGCAGATTGTTATTGAAGAAGAGACATTTAATGACTTAGGTGTTTCATCAGAGATTGGCGAGATCACTAAGATTGAAATGATTAACAAAGGTAATGGATTTATTAAACTGCCTTTGGTTTCTGATAGTCTTTCTACTACTGGTTCTGGTTCAAGTCTATTCGCTGCATCTACTGTATCGCCTATGGTTGGTCATGTAGAAGGTGTTTCGATAACAAACTTTGGTCTGGATTATGCATCTTCTCCAACTGTAACATTTAATAGAAACATTCTTGTTCAAAATGTTATAGGTTCATTTACTGCTGGAGATACATTAACAAGTCATAACGGAACAGTTGTTGATTTTGATAACGGTAGAAATATTTTAGAGATTAGAACATCTGTTGATTTCAACAGAGGAGATATAATCACATCTATCACAGGTGCATCAGCAACGGTGTATCAATCCTCTCATGCCGATGCAACATCTACGGTTGGCACAATAGGAACAACTGTCGGAGACTTTGTATCTGATAGAGGTAAAGTCTCTGTGGATACAATGCGTATTCAAGATTCTAATTACTACCAAGATTATTCTTATGTGGTTCGTATTGGACAGTCGATTAACGAATGGAGAGAATCTATTCGGCGTTCTGTTCACCCTGCTGGTTGGAATGTATTCGGTGAAGTTTCTTTTGCTTCTCAAGTTAGCGCAACAATTCAAGTTCCAACTGCTGGTGATGTGGTTGACTTCACTGGTGATACTACAACATACTCACCAGAACTTGCATCTACATTTACTAACCTATTCACTACCATCTTTGGTAGACGATTGGGAACAACAACAGATGGAACATCACTCAGAAGTAATCCAAATGAAGGAAGTTCAGAACATCTCTCTTCTGGTGTTAGGGAAGTTACTCTTACATCTGCGGTTAGTGTTCGGTTCGCTGTTGCGAATACAACAACACAAGTCATGGGCCCAACCCTAGACTTGTTGCCTAAGTATGCATTTGCAGTTCCGCCTTTGGAAACCTCTGAAAGAATCTCTCATTATCCAGGCATATATAGAACTGCAAGAAGTAATGATAATGATGCTGCATACTTTACTATAGATCAATTTGGACAGTATCGTATCAATGAAGTATCGGTTCGTTCAGACTATCGTTCAGATGAAGACTTCTCTGATACAAACGCTACATTTGATGATTCTATTTCTGAGAATCTTAGATTTGATTCTACGAATATCATTATTCCAGAATCAGCATATACAACAAAGATCAATGTCCCGCCACCAGGCGAGATTGTTGTTACAAAGGGTGCATTGATAAATGCATTTGATAATACATTTGTATCCTTTGATGCATCCAGACAGACTTTTGATGAGGAAGGTGTTCCTCTAGAAACTTCTGGTTCAATATACGCTTCATACGATGAAGATGCAGTTTCTTTTGATGAAACTGGTAACACATATGATGAAGGTGCGTCAAATCAATCGTTTGATACTTTAGCACTTTCCTTTGATGAAAACTCAACTACCTTTGACGAAACTGTATAAATAAAGGTATAATAACTTAATAGGGGAAACCAAAAATGGCATATCAATCAATCGGGCGTGGAACTTCTGCGAATGATGGCACAGGTGACGATCTTCGCACTGGTGCGGGCAAAGTCAACGCCAACTTCGTAGAACTCTATACCCTCTTGGGTGACGGTTCTACCCTTAGTGCTGATCCTGTAGTTACAGAAGCAGCAACTCAAACACTAACAAACAAATCACTCACCTCTCCAACAATTACTGGAACTGGAGCAATCGCTGGAACATTTACTGGTAATATCACAGGTGATGTAACTGGTAATGTTACTGGTGATTTAACTGGTGATGTGACAGGTAATGTTACTGGCGATTTAACTGGTAATGTTACAGGAAATATCACAGGAAATATTACTGGCGATGTAACTGGTAATGTCACTGGCGATTTAACTGGTGATGTGACAGGTAATGTAACTGGTAATGTCACCGGCGATTTAACTGGTGATGTGACAGGTAATGTAACTGGTAATGTTGACGGTATCGTTGGTGGAACAACTCCTGCCGCTGGTTCATTTACAACAGTAAGTCTAAGTGATGCACTTCAACTTGCTGTATTTGCAGACGGAACTGCAAGGGATGCTGCAATTACTTCTCCTGCCGCTGGTATGTTATGTTTCGTATCAGACAACGGTTCTGCTGTTGCAAAGGCACAAGTATATGACGGTAGTGTATGGGTAGACTTACACTAAGATTTAGGATAGAGAACTATGGCAATTGATAAAATTACAGCAACTGGAATTGCAGACGGAACAATTGATACAGCGGATATTGCTGACGGTTCAGTTGACTTAGTAAAACTATCTGCAACTGGAACTAAGGATGCAACCACATATCTTCGTGGAGACAATACATTCTCTGCATTATCTACCACACTTGCTGGACTAGATGATGTTACAGTAGATACAAGTGACCCCACATATAGCGAAAATATTGCTGGCGCTTCAGTTGGACACCTTTGGGTAAACTCTACTTCTGGTGAAGTATTTGTATTAACTGATGCAACAACAAACGCAAATGAATGGACAAACATTGGTGATGGAACTGGCAGCATTGCACCCCCATATACCATAGATTATCTTATGGTTGCCGGTGGAGCTTCTAGTGGCGCCACGGGTGGCGGCGGAGGCGGTGGATTGGTAGAATCCAATTTAACTGCTTCTGTTGGAACAGTGTTTACAATCACAGTTGGTGCTGGAGGGTCTGGCACAGGCGGTGGCGGTTCTTCTTCAAACGGTAATGATGGTGGTTCTTCCACATTAACATCTGTTGCAACTACTATCTTGGGTGGTGGTTACGGTGGTGGTGGTGACCGTGTTGGTGGCAATGGAGGTTCTGGTGGTGGTGCTGGTGCTGATGGTGCTGGTCAACAGGGTGGCTCTGGAACAGTTGGACAAGGCAATGACGGTGGTAACTCAACTGCGAATGGTGCTGGAACTGCATTTGCTGGTGGTGGCGGCGGAGGTGCTGGTGCCGCTGGTAGTAATGGTTCTAGTGGTTCTGTTGCTGGTGCCGGCGGTAATGGTGCAATCTCAACAATTATTACTGCTGCTAATGCAACGACTTATTCTGTTGGAGAAGTATCTGGTTCTGATGTATACTACGCTGCTGGTGGCGGCGGCGGTGCCTATATCCTAAACAGCGCTGGAACAAGAGCGCTTGGAGGAATAGGCGGCGGCGGTGACGGCGGAACAAATGGAATCGACTCTACTGCTGGAGTAGACAATACTGGTGGTGGTGCCGGTGGACAGGGTAATAATTCTTCTGGTGTTGGACAAGGAACTAGAAAAGATGGTGGTGATGGAGTTACTATTCTGAAGATGCCAGACGCAAGATTTTCTGGAACTTATACTGGTTCTTCTGTAGAATCGTTTGTTCAAGGTTCTGATAGAATTTTAATTTTCAAATCATCTGGAACATATACGGCGTAAGGAGAATATATAATGTCACATTTTGCAAAAGTAGTAAACGGTATTGTAACAAATGTTATTGTTGCAGACCAAGATTTTATTGATAATATGCTTGATACATCACCTGGCAGATGGATTGAAACATTCAAAGATAGAAGTCAAAGAAAAAATTATGCTGGTATAGGGTTTTCATACGACCTTGATAGAGATGCGTTTATCCCACCAAAACCATATGCGTCTTGGACACTGGATGAGGATACTTGTGATTGGGAGCCTCCAGTTGCACATCCTGGCGATGGGGCATATAATTGGAATGAAGAAACCCAGACTTGGGATGCTGTAGAAGCAGAATAAATAATATTATAGGAAAAAACAATGGCAGCGATTATTACTGAAAAATTCAGACAACATAATGCAGAACAGTTCTACGAGTCATTCTCTGAGGCTGCTGCATCAACATACTATTTGTTCATTGGTAAGAGTTCACCTTTTACCACATCAACATCTGGTGGCGATGACAACTCCCCCCCAACTCCAAAGGATATTGTAACTGTAGACTTTTACAAATGGGATTCAATGCTCGCTGCCAAATTGATCTCATCTGCTGATGTGTCTTATGTTATACCTCGCAGAGATTGGACAAACTCAACAACATACGATATGTATGAACATGATGTAAGTGCGTCAAATACCGCTACATCTGGAGCAACAAGTTTATATGATTCTACATTCTACTTTATGACTTCTGAATATAGAATCTACAAAGTGCTTGACAATAATAACGGAACAGCATATAGTGGTGTAGAACCTACATCTGAAACTACAGTTCCTTTTGAATTGGGTGGTTATACTTTGCAGTATATGTATAAACTAACCACTTCACAAATTCAGAAGTTCGTTACTAATGATTTTATTCCAGTAGTAACTGATGGTGCGGTATCTTCTGCTGCTGTAAATGGTGCAATTGATACTGTTCGTGTTACTGGTGGTTCTGGTTACTCAGACACAAATGGCGATGATGGTGCCGGTGGTGGTGCTGGAACAGGCCCATACTATTATGCTCCTATCACTGGAGATGGTTCTGGTGGTGTAGTAAAAATTAAAGTAGTGGGTGGTGCAATTGCAGCGCAAGGTTCTGCTGGAACAACTGTTCCTTCTGGAACTGCTGGAACAAACTACACATTCGCAAATGTAGATTTGTCTGATGTGTATGCTGACTCTGGACTAACCGTATCTGTAAACATCGGTTCTGGAACTGGTGGTGCAGTTCAACCAATCATTTCACCAAAGGGTGGACATGGGTTTGATGCTGTATCAGAACTAGGTGGGCATTATGTGATGATGAACACCAAACTAGAACAGGCAGAAGGTGATGATGTCACAGTCGCAAACGACTTTAGAGAAGTTGGTATCGTAAAAGACCCATACAACTATGGAACGACTACTGTTTCTACTGCATCGACTCGTAGACAATCCTTTGCAGTTCTAATGTCATCTGCCCCAACAGTTGCTTATGAGATTGACGAAAAGATTACTCAGTCAACAACTG
>Ga0181575_10002449_pt1 | contig 13177 bp, 11 predicted proteins | sample 101ome_23_FD_145599 | JGI IMG/M metagenome (GOLD analysis project Ga0181575, IMG submission 145599) | Coastal salt marsh microbial communities from the Groves Creek Marsh, Skidaway Island, Georgia - 101411CT metaG (spades assembly) | ecosystem: Environmental > Aquatic > Marine > Intertidal zone... | reverse complement strand
AGCGGCCCCCTGATTCCCCAGGCAAGTCCGTGTAATGCCGTGAAGACAATCACCATCCAGGTGCTGCTGGAATAAGCCAGGAGCGACAGACCCAGTACGTGTGAAAACATGCAGAGCACGCAGATGACCTGCTTGTTGAAACGATCGCCGAGATAACCACCTACAAGCTGGCCCGTCATCTGGAAACCGGTCATCAGGGCCACAACCAACCCGGCCTGGGCCAGGCTGTAGTTCATGCTGCCAGTGAGATGAGGCACCAGGTGGACCATAATTGACGACACCGTCAGCAGCGCGCAGGCATGGCCGATTGAAATCAACCAGAATGAAGCGGTGCGCATCGCTTCACGGGCGGTGAAATCGCGATTCTTACTGAAGACATTACGCTGTTGATCCGAGGGACCGGTCACGGCGCCATCGGGTATCTCACCGATTTCCTCGGGCCGGTGCCGCACCAGTTGAACCATCGGCAGGCCGGCGACCAGCACAATAACGCCCGAGATGAATGCGGTGGTTCGCCAGCCAAACGCCTCGAGGCAGATGATCACCAGCGGCACACAGATGCCACCCAGGGCATAGCCCATCTGCGAGATGGCGACGGCTTTCGCCCGGTTGCGAGAGAACCAGTTCACCAGCGCAACCATCACAGTCGCGAAACCGCCAAGACTCGAGCCGACCGCTATCAGGGCAAAGACCAGATAGAAAGTCAGCAGCGAGTTCACCTGGCTGAACAGCATAAAGCCGATACCAAACAGGAACGTACCAAAGGTGAGCACCGCCTTGGGACCATAGCGGTCGGCGAGCCAGCCCTGCAGCGGACCCAGGATGCCACTCTCGATTCGGGTCAGGGCAAATGCCCCCGCGACCAGCGCACTGCTCCAGCCAAACTCTTCCTGCAGCAGGACGACGTAAGCGCCATAAGACTGCATCCAGAGAATCGCCGCCAGAAACTGTACACCCCCAGCAGCACCAACCACGTACCAGCCATAGAACAGATGCCCGCCTGGTCGAAACAGACTGTTGAGTCGCGCCAGCATTACAGGCGAGCGCTTTCGACGCCAGCATTCAAATACTTGCCATACGCTAGCTTTGAGAGCTCAGGAATAAACACTTGTTTGTGCACTACAGTTAGAAGATCGCTGTCGTCGCTGTATCTCCTCGCGGAAGGTGAAGGGGCGACGGAACGAAAAGTTTGAATCAACTTCTCTGGAAAGTACACGGGGCACCCAATCGGCTCAAGCTGCTAAAAAATTGATCGAACCCGGATCGTCTGGCAGTCTGCAGGTATGGCTAACAACAATAATAATGTCGAGAGACGCCACTACGTCTTTCTCTGCTTTCTGACGATCCTGAATGTGATGAATTTCGTCGACCGCCAGTTGCTGGCGAGCTTCGCAAACTTCATCGTCCCTGATCTTGAACTCACTAATACCCAGTTTGGCCTGCTGACGGGACTCCTGTTCATCAGCTTCTATGCGGTCATGGGGCTCTTCATGGGCGCACTGGCCGATATGGTGCACCGACCGCGTCTGGTGGCCTTCGGAGTCGCCCTCTGGAGCCTGCTAACAGCAGCCTCAGGCGCTGCCAAGGGGTTTATGAGCCTTGCTATTCCCAGAATGTTCATTGGCGTCGGCGAATCAGTACTGACCCCAACCGCCATGTCGATGCTCGGCGACAGATTTCCGGAATCAAAACTGGGCTTTGCATCCGGGTTTTACTACATGGGCGTGCCCATCGGGGTAGGCGTCAGCCTGCTGATTGCCGGCTATCTGGGGCCCGCCATTGGCTGGCGCAACTGCTTTTACGCCCTGGGCGCAATCGGCATTCTCATGGCTATCGCCATGTTCTTCGTCAGGGAAACGCCGCGCAAGCACGCCGAAGCAAGCGCAGAGAGCGAAGCGAGGCCAGGTTTTTTCGCCATTGCCAGAACCCTCTTCCGCGTCCTTAAGTTCTCACCCGCGCTAACGCTGACCATGGCCGGCGGGGTTGCCACCCATTTTATCCTCGGCGCAGCCACATTCGATCAACTCTGGTATGTGCAGGAGCGCGGCTTCGATCGCGTCCATATTGCACAGATGACAGGTTGGATCGGGGTCGCCGGCGGCGTTCTCGGCAATCTGTTTGGTGGAATCGGCAGTGACTGGTGGCAGCACCATCGCAAGAGCGGCCGTCCCATGTTCCTTGTCATTGCCCTGCTGTTTCTGGTGCCGATCGGCTTCCTTTACCGCATCGTCGATCCAAACTCCTGGTTCTTCTGGTTTGCGATCTTCTGCGCCTATTTTCAGCTCGGCAGTTTTTATGGGCCGACTTTTTCAACCGTACAGGAGCTGACGCCACCGCAGATTCGCTCGACGGTTGTTGCGTTTTACCTTTTAGCACTCAACCTGATTGGCCTTGCCCTCGGCATCACCTTCTCTGGCATCATGATTGACTACCTTATGGCGCAAGAGGTTGCGGAACCGTATACAAAGACGCTGCTTGTCTTCACGGTGCTGTCATCGACAGCGATTCCGCTGTTCTACTTTGCGGCCAAACGCTTTCATGAGGATCGCGACCGACTCTTTCAGGCGATGGCAGCAGGACAATTCCGCCTCAGCGCCAACTGACTTTGTCAGGCCGCGCGCCTGCGACCACGCCGGCTACGACTATTGCGCCGCGACGGCTCGCCGGACTTGTTGCTGCTCGGCTTCCGCTCGCCAGCAGGCTGGCGCTTCTTTGCAAAAGGCACCACATGCTCAGGCTCAAAACCCTCAATCTCCTCGCGCTTGATGTCCTGCTTTATCAGCCTTTCGATTGCATGCAGCTGCTTCGCTTCATCAGCAGAAACCAAAGATAAGGCAGCGCCCTCGCTACCGGCACGGCCGGTGCGACCAATCCGGTGCACATAGTCTTCAGAGACATCGGGCAGGTCATAGTTCACTACTAAGGGCAATTCGTTGATATCGATACCGCGGGATGCGATGTCGGTGGCAACCAGCATCGCTACTTTACCTTTCTTGAATCCTTCAAGCGCTCTTGTCCGAGCGGCCTGACTCTTGTTGCCATGAATCGCTTCTGCTTCGATACCAGACTTCGCGAGATCTCGAACCAGCCGATTAGCACCATGCTTGGTCCGCGTGAAAACCAGCGACTGGTTCCAACCAAACTCATGGTAGAGATGCGCCAGCAGCGCGGTCTTGCGTTTCTTGTCGACCGGAAACACTACCTGCAGTACGGTCTCTGCCGCTGAATTTTTCGGCGACACATCAACTTCGACCGGGTGAGTCAACATAGTCTTCGCCAGCTTGCGGATCTCCGGTGAAAAAGTTGCCGAGAACATCAGGGACTGGCGCTTCGCCGGGAGTCGTTCCTGTATGCGGCGAACATCGTGAATGAAACCCATATCGAGCATACGATCAGCTTCATCGAGCACCAGGATCTCAACCTGGCTCAAGTCCAGCGCACCCTGACCGTGCAGGTCGAGCAAGCGGCCGGGGGTCGCTACCAGCACATCCACACCCTGTCGCAGCCGGCTGATCTGCGGATTGATCTTAACCCCACCGAAAACTACCAACGATTTGAGATTGAGATACTTGCCATACGTGATGACACTTTCCTGAATCTGGGCAGCGAGTTCGCGTGTTGGCGTCACAATGAGTGCGCGCGGTGCCCGCTTTGACTCGCCGCCAGCAAGTTTCTGCAGCACCGGCAGAGTAAATGCTGCTGTTTTACCGGTCCCCGTCTGGGCACTGGCCATCACATCACGACCCTCGAGACAGGCGTTGATGGTGCCCTGTTGGATGGGTGTCGGTGTCTCATAGCCGGCATCAGAAACCGCTTTTGTCAGGGCTTTCACCAGCCCCATGTTTGAAAAAGTCATAGTAAACCTCGGCACCACGACAGGATGCCTCAATATGATTTCGTGTTTCGCCGGGAACTACTTTCCTGGCCACCTGTGCTTTCGCACATCACGGCATGAGAAATTTGAAACTCGGCAGCGGACGAGAGGTCCGGGAAGGAGGGGCAGTAGTGGACAGTTAGCCTAAACAAATAAATATGTCGCTCGCTGAGGTCCAAGTCAGCGCGCGAAGTTTAGTGGCCGAACTCATCGATAGCAAGCAAATTTCAGGTTCTTTATCCGCTCAGCCACGAGAGAATTGCCGCAGGGTCAACCGGGCTCATCTCGATCTAGATCTGGTTTGCCCTGCCCAGCCACTTATGCATCGACTGCTGCATGCGCCAGATCTTGGCGGGTTCGTACAGCGACTCTTTCATAATGCTGTCTGGAGAAACGAGGTTGCGGATACGCAGGCTGCAGTCGAGGTTTTTACACATAACATTACCCAGCGTGTGCCGGCCTTCACTGCCTCGAACCTGGACCGTAAACATGGCAGTGCCATTGGTGCGATGGACATGGTGACACCAGGAACACATCTCCAGCCTGGGCTTTTTTGCTTTGCGCTGCGCCCGATTCAGCCGGATTCCGCGAAGCTCACCAGTATTCGGTGACTGCAACACCACAAAGCCCTGATGACCCGCTGGATGTATCCAGCCCAGATAGTCGTGCACTGCCCAGTCAATACCGCTTAAGTCCGGTAGTACCAGATCTTCGGTGTCATCAAAGGCAGAAAGCACTTCTTCACGACTGAGCGGCAGCATGGGTGCACCATATCATCTGGTCGTCACAGTGCCCACCTGGGTGCTGCGCACATAGCGGTGGAATGACTCAGCTGGATAACGGGAGGTCTTCATTAATCGAGCCCTGTTCCTGCGCTTCTCTTAATAGCGGGTCTTGGCCGGTTTCATCGTTGTTGCGAATGAAGCAAGCTCGTCTGCTTTCGCCTCGTCAGCGAGGCGCCGATAAGTATCTGCGAGCCCCGATACAGCTCCGGGTCATCAGGCTTCAGGTCAATGGCCTGATCAAGAAAATCCCGCGCAGCCTCATAGTTGCCTTGGGAGAAACCCAGGCGGGCAAGGTAGTAATAGTAAGGGTTCTCTCGATAGTAACGATTAACTCGGGCAATGAATTGCCCGGCTTCTGTCTGACGTCCCTCACCGATGAAGAACTGGATCAGATTCGCCAGGGCTGAGTAGTTGTTGCCGTCATGTCGCAACGCCCGCCTGTAACTAAGCTCGGCCAGTCGAGTCTCACCCAGCCGACGAAAAACGGCACCAATTTTGTTCCAACTGTCTGAATGCTCCGGCCAGAGCTTGATGGACTTCAGGATTAAGCCCACGTCATGCTCCGTCTCACGCCGAACCAGGGCCTCGGCGCCGAGATTGTTGTAGTAAAGCGCCAGCGCCTGTTGGTCGGAGATCTGCTGGCTGTCACGACTGCTCGAGCTCAATTCCGGCAGAAAGTCGACGACATAATCATCACGGGAGTCGAGCTTACCAATCGCAATGATGTGCTCGTAGCGGCGATAAACAGGTTGCTGATGGCAAGACAGTTGCCGTAGCGGTTCTGAAAAGTTTCAGCGGCCGTAGCGGTTGAGCGTGCGTCGTACTGAACGTTGAGTTTGTCATCATCGAACAGGTAATGACGTAATGTGCGAAACTTTCGTATGTGACTCCAGTCTTCCTACACCGCCGCTTCGATTTGGTGTGCCACCTCATCCGGCAGCTTAAGGGTTTCCTTTGGATCTCCGAACGCCACATCCCGGGTCAGTTCATCAAGCAGCAGGGCCTCTTCCGGCGTCTCGTAACCGGGATTAACCGCGCACCCGCCAAAACTGAAAACAGCGACCAGGACCAGCAGGGAACCCATGTTCGCGCGCGATCTCATCCGCCAGACAGATCTGCTGAAAGAGCCTGATCTCTGCTCATTGCTCACTTTTTATCGCCGTAGTGGAACCCGGTTCCTGTCAACCCGAGGGATCGAGGCTCGACGCTGCCCTGTGTCTATGTTTTACGAGGATTCGCCGGCGCGGATCTGGGACTGAAGGTAGTTCTGGATACCGGTATCGCGGATCAGACTCATCTGAGTTTCGAGCCAGTCGACGTGCTCTTCCTCATTGTTGAGGATTTTCTGCAGCAGGTCACGAGTAACGTAATCCGCCTCGGTTTCACAAAACGCCATCGCCTCGCGGAGGACTGGAATAGCAATCATTTCAAGTTCAAGGTCGCCTTGCAGCATCTCCTCAACATTCTCGCCAATACGAAGCTTGTCGAGATCCTGCAGGTTTGGCAGACCTTCAAGGAAAAGGATACGCTCGATGATCCAGTCCGCATGTTCCATTTCTTCAATGGATTCATGTCGTTCTTTGTCCGCGAGCTTCTTCAGACCACGATCTTCCAGGATCTTGGCGTGCAGGAAGTACTGGTTAATCGCTGTCAGCTCATTTTTCAGCACCTGATTGAGAAATTCGATGATTCTGGGGTTTTGTGGCTTCAAGGGTACAACTCCTGCTTCTGATGCCGTCACTATATAGGTCCGGATGCGGGAAATCCAATATTATTCTTATAAATCAATGACTTGAGAATGAAACCCATTATCATAAGAGAATGCAAACGAGCTTGATATTACGAATCATTCTCATTTACAATTGCAGCCATGATCGTGTGCATCTGCAAAAACGTGAATACCCGCCAGATTCAGGAGTGCCTGGAACGCGGCATGACCCTGGACGATATCTCTGAAGAAATGGGCCTCGGCACCGGCTGTGGCCGTTGCTTGGACTACGCCGGCACCCTGGTGGACAAAGAGCCAGCCTTCGTTAACGCAGCACAGCCAGCTACCTGATCAGATCAGACTCGACTGATCTCCCAGTCAATACTCTCTTCACCGACATGCGCATCGAGCTTCTTCAGCTCTCGCTGTGATGACATAGCGCCCTGCCACAGCTGAGCCCAGATCTTCAGCAGGATATCCCTTTCCTGACCTGACATGCCCCTCGCAATTCTGAGACCCCAATGTCTCACAATTACCCGGTCACCCTGATCATCGACGGAAGTCTCATCACCCATACCATCGAACATGCGCACAAGGTAGCTGGCAGCATCGGCGAGACTGCCATCAACCGCACCTACCATCTCACGCGTCTGCGGGAAGTACTGCAGGCCAATCAGTCGCGCAGCCCTGCCCCCCAGTTCAATCGTTTGCGCTTCACCAATGACCGTGACCAGTTCGGCTAAACCGTTGCGTATATAGTCCATGGCATAGTTGCGATTGGCCTTTTCAAGCCGCTCTTCGTTCCATTGGTCTGACGGCAGGCTGGGTTGATCTTCGGCCACGAAAGAGGGCGGCGTTTCTCCTTTGCTGAACTGCAGTCGCTCACTGTCACTAAGGTCGTGATCGTACTCTTTGAAGTAACCACATAGACCGAATTCGCCTGTCATATCTTCAGAGACACAGACGTAGCCAAGACGCGGGTTGTTCAGCGAGACGCCGTTATAGGCGTACCAGCCATCGAGGAAACCCTGGCTGACACTCTGCGGTACCCCACAGATCGTCGGGCCGTGGTACATCCAGCGCGGATATCGAAAACGGACCCAGGCCTTCTGGTCGTTCTCGACCATGTATTCCACAGGGACGCCACCAATGCTGTTCGACATGACGTGATACCGCGCGCAGGCAACCGCATGTGGCAAATCAGAGAGTCCAAGTTTTTCAAAGCTCGACAGAAATTTGTCGAGATGCTGGCGTCGAAACAGACGGAACATCCAGTCGCCCATCACCTCGGGCCCCTTGTTGGTCGAAATCATCAGCTGCAGCCCAAGCAGCAGGGCGTGATGTATCTCGGCCTGTGCTTTAATGTTCCGGGGCACAGGTGCTACCGATAAACATAGGGTTTCTGGTTGCTTTTCGACATCGAGCGATATCGTTCCCGCAACATGTCCTGCCGGTTCTCCATCCGGACTCCTTCACCCGCGATGTAGATCGCCTCAGGCTGGCTGGTGACCTCCAGCGGATCAGCATCCCAGAGCACAAAGGTTGCCGCCTTACCTGCTGCGAGCTCGCCGAAGGAATCTTCAACCCCCCATATCGCCGCCGGCGCCGAAGTAATCGCTGCGAGCGCGGCCGACCATGGCAAGCCATAGGCAACGGCAACACCGGCGGACTGGGTCAACATGCGGGACTCTGAGTAAATATCCTCCGTCATGAAAGCAAAGCGGATACCCGCATCGTGCAGCAGTTTCGCCTGGTCCAGCCGGGCACCGAGTCGGTCAAAACTGCTAGGTTGGTTATCCACTACGTTAATCACCACAGGCACATCGGCAGCGCTGATCGCACCAACCACCTGCCAGGCTTCGCGGGCACCCAGCAATACGACGTCCAGTTCGTAGTCTGCGAGGGCTGACAACACTGCTTCGATTTCCGCCGCTCGATCGACATACACAGCCAGTTTCATGTCGCCGGCCAGCAGTGCCGCCAGCACCTCGAGGTCAGCGACCGAGAATACCAGCTGACGCAGGCGGTTGGTCTCGTAAGCTTTCTTTTTCGAGGCATAGATCACCGCCTCATCCAGCCCTTGCAGCAACCACTGCAGAGCGGCTGCCCTGGAGTTACCCGCGTGTCTGCGACCGGTTTCTCCGAGGTAGGCATACACGATCCTGGGCGCGCCAGGGACAAGACCCTGATCCAGCCGCACCAGGCCGCCAAGTCCCGCGAAGACATCTTTACCAGCTTTCGGCGTGACCTGCACATGGGTCACACCTTCATTAAGGATGGATGGAATCAAAGAGGAGTTCTGGTTATAAGCAAGCAACGGGTCAAAGGCTGCGCTCATGGCATCACCTTCATACTCCTGATCTTCCGCATTGGTACTAAGGCCAACTTCCTCGATACCAATAGTAGAACCCGAATCAATCAGTCCCGGCGTCACATAGCGACCGTTGCCATCAATCGAGACTACGTCCGCTGTGTCGATCGACTCACCCATTTCAGCGATGACACCGTCGGTAACCCGGATACTGATCGTCTGCTCGTCATTCCCGGGGCCGGCAAACAACTTCAGGTTGGTCATGACATATTCTTCTGCCTGCACGGTCAGCACAGACAGGCTCAGCGTGAGCAGCAGCAGGTTTCGACAACTCATGATTCACGGCTCCTGTGGCCGAGTTCAAAGTCGGTTACTGGTTTGACCCCCTGCCCTCGATCAAAGCGAAGCGCGCCGTCGATGTAGACCTGCTTTGTTTTGGTGTAAACCGAGAAGGGATTGCCATCCCAGAGCACGAGGTCGGCTGCTTTTCCGACCTCAATGCTGCCCGTCCTGTCACCGATGCCAAGGGCATCCGCCGCATTCTGGGTCAGCCACCGAATCGCGTGGGTTTCATCCAGCTCAAGTCCCATTCGCTGGCCAGCAGCCAGTGCCTTGGCCGCCTCCTGGTTCAAACGCTGAATGCCTCGAGCAGAGTCGGAATGGACGATAGTGCAGGCACCAGCAGCCTGCAACAGCGCCGCATTTTCCTTGATGCCGTCGAAAGACTCCATTTTGAAACGCCACCAGTCTGCCCAGATTGCTGAACAGGTGCCGTTCTCTGCCAGTAGATCAGCAATCTTGTATGCCTCCACGGCGTGATGGAAGGTCGAGATGTGATAACCAAACTCCTTGCTGATCTCTATCATCACTGCCATTTCGTCAGCACGGTAACAGTGGTTGTGGACCAGAATCTCGCCTTCAAGCACACCGACGAGGGTCTCCATGCGCAGATCTCGCTTTGGCTTTGATTTGGCATTCTTCTCAGGATCTTCTTTTGCGGCCTCGACTGACGCCTGGTAGCCACTCCAGCTGTCGCGGTAGGCCTCCGCATCCGCCCAGGCCTGACGGTAACCCGCCACGTTTCCCATGCGAGTGCCGGGCGCCTGCCTGCGTCCACCGTAGACCCGCTTGGGGTTTTCCCCGCAGGCCATCTTCATGCCATGAGGCGCGCCGGGATACTTCATCTCCATCACACTGCGCCCCGGTACGTTCTTGAGCGTGACACCACGCCCGCCCACCAGGTTGGCTGAACCCGGCAGAATCTGCAGCGTCGTGACCCCTCCGGCGAGCGCCAGCGGAAATTGAGGATCCTGCGGCCAGACAGAGTGCTCCGTCCAGACTTCGGCAGTCACCGGACCCGTGGCCTCGTTACCATCTGAATGCGAGGTATAGGAAGGCGACGGATAGTTGCCGAGATGGCTGTGAACATCAATGATGCCCGGCGTGAGCCAGGCGTGCTTGCCATCGACGACATCGACCGCATCCATCATGATGGTCAAACCGTCGCTCATGCGGCCAACGCCAACAATCTTCCCGTCCCTAATATAGACGTAGCCGTTATCAATCCTGCCGGTCTCTGTCGCTGTGAGAATGGTGACGTTCTCAATCAGCAAAGGGCGAAAATTGGGAACTTCATAAGTGGAGCCAAATGGTGCCGCGGTGCTGTTAAGCCCCAAGAGCGAGAGAAACAGAGAACTGATGAGCCGGTGCAAAACTTACCTCACGAGAATTCAAGGAGCGCGGGAGATTCTAGGTACTGGACGCACCCGCATCAAGTTGAGACGGCCTACAAAACGATTGGAACGCAGACCTCGTTATCAGCTTCGCCAATGCAGTGAGTATGGTAACCGTTGATTTCGGCGACGCGATCCTTCACTTGGACCTTGCGTACGTGAAGCAGGTTGGCGCTAAAATGAACGTTGATTTACTCACGTGACCGTTCGAAGTTAAGAAGGATCAAAAAACACCTGTGACAGGAGGTCACCCATGACTCACCCCACCCTCCGAGCCACCGGCAAAGACCGCGTCCTCAATGTCAGACCCGATGCACCCGACCTCCGCGATCGTTACTACGAGCCAGCGCTGATTCCGCTTGCCGCTGCGATCGATAACAGAGAAGCGGCAACGGTGCTGGATCAGGGTAAGGAAGGTGCCTGTACAGGCTTCGGTCTGGCTGCAGTTATCAACCTGCTCAAACACCGCCGTGGTGAGCAGGCGCAAGTCAGCGCCCGCATGTTGTATGAAATGGCACAGAAGCATGACGAGTGGCCAGGCGAGGACTATGCCGGCTCCAGCTGTCGAGGCGCCATCAAGGGCTGGAAGAATATGGGCGTTTGCAGCGATGAGATCTGGCCCTACAACACAAGAACACCGGGCACACTCACCATCGAGAAGGCAAAGGACGCACGAAACACGATTCTTGGTGCCTACTATCGATTGCGGCCAGATCTTAACGACTATCACGCCGCCATCAATGAGACAGGCGCCATATTCGTCTCAGCAACTGTACACAGCGGCTGGAACTCACCGCGAGAACCTGCCGGCGGTGACCTCGCCGAGATCAGCTACAGCAGCGAAATCACCGGCGGGCACGCTTTCGCCATCGTCGGTTACAACCAGCAGGGTTTTATCGTTCAGAACTCCTGGGGCAGTCGCTGGGGAACAGATGGCTTCGCACTCTGGCACTACGAAGACTGGTACCAGCATGTATCAGATGGATGGGCAGTTCGACTGGCAGTCTCGACACCACAGGTTTTTGGCCTGACCACGCGTTCTCAGCCAGACCAGCAGGCAGAGTTTCTCGGCAAGGCACCAAAGCGCATCGAAATCGCCGGCCACTTCGCGCACTTCGATGACGGCAAACTGGTCGAGAAAGGTGACGACTACTGGAGCACGCACGATGATCTGAAACAAACGATGGCAAAGGTGCGAGAAAAAGCGCTTGATGGCTCGATCCAGCATCTCCTGATTTATGCGCACGGCGGCCTGAACGGCCCCAAGGCTTCAGCTAATCGGATCGCCGCGCTGAAGGATGGTTTCTTACGGAATAGCATATACCCACTGCATATGATGTATGACACCGGCCTTGGAGAGGAACTGGGAGACGTTTTAAAACGTGCATTCAGGCGATCCGAGGGCCTGTTTGATCAATGGAAAGACAAGCTACAGGACGCCAACGACAAAATCCTGGAAAGCATTGCTCGAAAACCGGGTACCGCGCTGTGGGAAGAGATGAAACGTGGCGCGGCCGGCCCTTTCAATACGGCTCAGAGTGACGGTGTGAAAATCATTCGAGGTTTCCTCGATGCTCTGGACGGCACAGGGGTGAAACTTCACATCGTCGGCCATTCGACCGGCGCTATCCTTCTGGGTCACCTTCTAGAAGGGAATGACCTGGTTGCACCCGCCAGCATCACTTCGTGCTCCCTCATGGCGCCAGCCTGTTCCACCGAATTCTACAAGCAGATCTATGAGCCCAGGCTCAATGCATCGCCAGGTAAATCTGACATTAAGAAACTGGACCTCTACAACCTTAATGATGAGCTGGAACAGGATGACCATGTTGGCTGGGTGTACCGCAAGTCGCTGCTTTATCTGGTGTCACGAAGCTTTGAGCGCACCAAAGCCAGACCGTTGCTGGGAATGGATCGTTATGCCGCAAAGCTGTCTCATGCGAGATTACGACAGCTCGTCTCAAAGGGCAGCCGGACAGGTCCAACTCGAAGTACCAATCATGGTGGGTTTGACAACGATTTAGCGACAATGAACACGGTATTGAAAAGAATAAACCGAAACGCAGATTCTCCTTTCAGTGCCAAGGAGCTGAACTACTAGTCGAGACATCGGAAACAAAAAAGCCCCGACTGCTTCCGCAATCGGGGCTTTCTTATTTAATGCCTGACAATGACCTACTCTCACATGGGAACTCCCACACTACCATCGGCGCAAAGCAGTTTCACTTCTGAGTTCGAGATGGGATCAGGTGGTACCTACTTGCTATTGTCGTCAGGCAAACCGGTGTGAAGCATCGCTGCTGTTTACAACATCTAGTACAGCGCTACCTCAGCATTCTTAGAAAGGTCGGAAGTGATAAATGACATCGTTTTTGATACTGATACGACGCTTGCACTCTTTCATTGGAAAGAAAGTGCAAATTTAATATCTATCTGACTATTTCAAGGACTATCCCATACAGCCTGAGTTGCTTTTCTCTTCCTTCGCAGAGCGAAGGAGCGATTAGTCGCTCAAGTTATATGATCAAGCCTCACGAGCAATTAGTACTGGTTAGCTCAACGCCTCACAACGCTTACACACCCAGCCTATCAACCTCGTAGTCTTCGAGGGCTCTTCAGGGGAATCAAGTTCCCAGTGAGAATTTATCTTGAAGGGGGCTTCCCGCTTAGATGCTTTCAGCGGTTATCCTGTCCGAACGTAGCTACCCGGCAATGCAATTGGCATCACAACCGGAACACCAGAGGTTCGTCCACTCCGGTCCTCTC
>Ga0181575_10002448_pt1 | contig 13177 bp, 5 predicted proteins | sample 101ome_23_FD_145599 | JGI IMG/M metagenome (GOLD analysis project Ga0181575, IMG submission 145599) | Coastal salt marsh microbial communities from the Groves Creek Marsh, Skidaway Island, Georgia - 101411CT metaG (spades assembly) | ecosystem: Environmental > Aquatic > Marine > Intertidal zone... | reverse complement strand
AAATGGCCTTGCAGTCATACACTGTCGACTTTCTCATTGAGAGAGGCTTCACCTTTGTTCAGCCACCCGCTATGATGAACAGGACAGCATACGAAGGCGTTACAGACCTCTCGGATTTTGAGACCGTAATGTACGGAATCACTCCAGACCCCCTCTACATGATCGCAACTAGCGAGCATCCTCTAACTTCGATGTATATGGATGAAGTCATCGAGCCAAGCTTACTCCCAATCAAAATGGTTGGAGTAAGCCCTTGTTTCAGAAGAGAGGTCGGCGCTCACGGTCTGTCAGATAGAGGTATTTGGCGAGTTCACCAGTTTACTAAGATTGAACAAATCGTTATCAGCCATCCAGGCGAATCATGGGACCACCACGAAGATTTGCTCAAGAACTGTATTGACTTGTGGGATTCACTTGGACTTCATTATGAAGTTGTGAATATATGTACTGGAGATATGGGAACCGTCGCAGCGAGGAAATATGATTTGGAAGCGTGGCTTCCTGGAGCCAATGCATTCAAGGAAATCGTTTCTTGTTCCAACTGTACCGACTATCAGGCAAACAGACTAAAAATGCGTTTCAGGACTACAGAAGGTAACGCTGCGGTCCACACTCTAAACTCAACTGCGGTTGCTACAAGCAGAGCACTTGTCGCAATCATGGAACAAAACCAAATTGAGGATGGCAGGGTAAGAGTGCCAGAAAGCCTCGTTCCATTAATGGGTGGAAAAAAGTACTTAGAGCCTTGTGAGTGGTGATTTTATGCGTTCAATCTTTATCGTTTTAGTTTTTTTCTTAGCATCTTTTAGCGGTTGTTTTGGAGAAGATACTCCTACGAAACTAACGCCATCCCTGTCTGTCGAAGAAATATCATTTGCAACAAGAGGGCAATACATGTCCATAGAGGTCGATTCGAATACAGACTGGTCCGCAAACCGCTCCGCTGGTTTGTTTTTCATGGACTCATTCGGTGTGCTCCGAGATGCTGAACAGATGACATTCCCTTCATCTCAGAAAACTCTCGACTTCCTAGTTATGGATTCAGAAAGAGATGATGTCCAAATAACAATCACTGCGGGAGAAGAAGTTTTGAGTTTCAATCTAACTTTGGAAGACAGCACAGAATTGATGGTGGTCGATGGACGAAGAGCATACGATACAATCGACATGCTGACTACCAGTCACAACAGTAGATGGTGTGCATCTGCTTCCATACATGAAGGTGGGTCAAACTATGAGAACGCTGCAGAAGCAATGGCTGAGGACATGTGGGAAATGGGATTCGACTTCGTTGAGGTAACTAGATACCCAGATGACCCAGACCAACTTAACGTTGTAGGTTACAATTGGGGCAGAGTCAATCCTGACGAATATATCGTAATCGGAGGTCATTTTGACATCGCATACGCTTTCACTCCTCCAAGTGGTGGTACAAACGAAGGAGCGAACGATGACACATCCGGTTCAACGGTCTCACTTGAAATGGCTCAAGCATTAGCAAAAATGGAGTTTGACCATACAGTCGTTGCAGCACTTTGGGCTTGTGAAGAAGAAGGACTTCTCGGCTCGAGAGCGTACGTAGCGAACCTTCCGGAGAATGTTTCAGTAAAGGCTTACATGAACTTCGACATGGTTTCATTGAACTATCCAATAACTCCACTTAGCGAACCAATAGTTGGGCCCGGTGGAGAATTATTTGAGCCAACAAAGTATGATTGGTCGATTAGTATTGCTGGAGCAAGTCAGGAGAATATGGAGAGGATGATCGATTGGGTAGGTACAACAATCGATGAAGACCTTGCATACCAGCCAACCGAGGGAAACCCAATTTATTGGCAGATAGCTGAATCGTGTGCGTCTGACCATTGTTCATTCTTCTCTGCTGGTTATCCAACTTTCAACTTCTTCAGCCCTGGTGGAGATATCTCATTTTGGCAAGAATGGCACTCCCCATCAGACACACTTGAATTCATGACGGCAAAAGCTGGTGGTCAGGATGAAATGGCGAGTGGATTCAACAGTCTTGTTTGGTCGTCATTGGACCTATTCATTCGGGTCGATAACGCAGAAAATTTCCATGGGACATGGAAAGAATCTTCCGAGTAATATCCAATTGCAAAATTAAATTTACAATTGGAATATTTTTGAGAATTATGCTACGTAAACGCTAGAGTTATCGTTCTTTACATCTTTGAGTGTCATTGTCGGAATGTACGCCATTCCTCTTCTGCTAAGGATGTTCTTAACCCAAATTCTAGGTCTGCAACTGTGATGTTTTCTTGACAAAAACAGGAAATTTTTCGCTATCCATCTCCATTGCCAATCTGTTCATCTCTTCCCGATACTCTTCATCGAACCCCTCATTCATCTTTCCACCTCTGTTGGTGCAAAATATATGCAAAATCATCTATTTTATCCGCACACGGTATATTTGAAACTGGTCTGATATTGACCAATTGATTTTGAACTATCAAAAAAATCAACTTTGCGACACTATCATGAATGGGTGGCCTTTCATGACAGGTAAGGAGAGGGAGGATTATGACCATTATCGCGGATGTGTTAACTTGGCTTGATGACCTAGATTTGTGGGCCCAATGGGTGGTAGGTCTAATACTCACGTTGGTAGCCCTTGGAATTTTTCAAATAATTTTCAAAAAGATAATATTAGATTTCGTCAAGAAAACATCTTTTGATTGGGATGACAAACTGTACAAACCGGTTTCAAAAAGAGGATACATATTCCTTTCAATAGTTGGTATTCAAACAACAATGAAGTGGGTTCATGGCGATGGTCATTCTCTTGTTTTATCTTTTGAGCCGTTTTTCCAAGCAAGCTATATTTTGCTTAGCACATCACTTGTAAGTGTATCATTGAAAGTAATGGTACCAGTTGTCATGGATAAATTCTCCGAATCTTCGAGTGTTACTGTTTCGGGAAGTAATTCATTAGTAATTTTCTTACTCAGGGCTGTTGCGTGGTTCGGGGGATTATATCTCGCATTTTCTGAATTGGGGATCGAACTGTTTGGAGTATTGGCATCGTTAGCGGTATTTTCCCTAATTATAGGTTTGGCAATGCAACAAACCCTTGGAAATATCGTCAATTCATTTATGCTGGCTTTGGACCAACCTTTCGAAGTAGGTGACAGAATTGAAGTTGAAGGTAACCTTGGTTCGGTAGTATCAGTGGGTATATTGTCAACAAAAATTCTAACACATGAAGAAAATTTGGTTGTTATCCCAAACAATAGTTTGGTCAATTCAACAGTAATCAACCACGCAAGAGGTGGCGGTGATGGAAAGGGTAGAAGAATTTCGTTAGTTCAAGATATCGGAGTTGGATATTCAGAGGACATCGACCACGTGAAGTATACTATTCTCAAATTGATGAGAGAATGCCCCTATGTTATAGCTAAACCAGAACCTCGTGTTCTACTAACAGAACTTGGAGACTTTTCCAAAGTATTCCGTATGTTTGGATGGGTTGAAGATTATTCCGACGAATATGTGGCTAGAGATTGGTTACTAAAGAATTTAGATGAAAGATTTGGTATTGAAGGTATTGAAATCCCATATCCAAAGTCTGTAGAAATTAAGGGTGCTGAAAGCCCATCGGTTGATTCGAGCAATAAAAAAGCAAGCATTAGAAAAGCAAAATTGCACATGGTAAGAGAGGACAAACAATTAGAAAAAGAACGCTCCAAGGCTAAGGATAAAATCGAAAAAATAAATGAAAAACTCAAAGACCCCGACCTAAATCCGAAAGTGAAATTTGGGCTTGAGGAAGATCTGAGGGAGTTACAAAACATACTCGGTATGTTTGAAGCCGGAGAAGATTGATTTTGAATTGGTGATGGTATGATTTCAAACCATTCATCTTTGAAATTTGCTAATCTTGATTTAAGATACATGCAAATTGAAATATCTTCGGAAATTGGTAAAAATCTACCAGGTTACAAGATACTGAATCAATTCAGATTTTGTGAGTTTCTATCAATAATCTGTACAAACGAAAATGGGATAAAATGTTACCTTAGGGTTGAATTTGATGATAGAGAAAATCTACATTCGCCAAATCCAATATTAGAAATTGAAGAAATAGTGAGTGAGACAAAAACCGCCGCTTTAGTCAAAGTAAATTTTACCGGGCCGATTCCCAAGATATTTGTTAAAATTCCAAATGTGTGGTGGGTATCTCCAACAAGTCTCGATAAAGACAAATTCACGCTAACGGTCAGAGGAACGAGGTCAGCTTTGATTTCGCTACGACAAGAATTGAGGCAATTGGTTGGTAATGGATTTGGCGTCAAAATAGGAAGCGAATTTCTAGGCGGTCCTGAAGTCGAAGAAATATTGTCAGAAAAACAAAGATTAGTTTTGACTACTGCAATAAAAATGGGATATTACGGAAGACCTAGACAATGCACTCAAAGAGAAATAGCCAAAGTTTTAGATGTAAAACAAGCCACAATTTCTGAGCATCTTCAATCAGCAGAATCTAAAATAATCAACGCATTCCATACTTAGCCTTTCATGATAGGTGCGAAGTGTTTTGGACTCCGTGTTTTTACAAGCGATATGGCACGAGTAAACCAATCCGGATACTGTAGAGCAGTTTTCCTATCTATTATCATGGTCCTGATGACCCAAGTGGGGTATGTTGACCTCATGAACACCTGGTCGGCCGACGAAGAATCGCTTGACGAAACCACCGACGTTCTCGAAACGGGCGGCGCTTCGCAAAGCAACTTTACCGCCAGCGTCGAAGGTGCAGATATTATCGTTGATACGCCGATGACCAACATCACGTTCCAGTACAACGCAAGTGCGGCAAGCGGTTCGGGTAGTGGCTCAGGCAGCGGCTCAGGCGGTGGCTCAGGCACCACAACCAACGGCAACGGAACAACATGGAACGTGGCTGATATCATCAGCGGACAGATCGGCAGCAACCCCGGACAATACATGGAGATACTCGTCGGTGATACGCTCTACTTCGATGCGGAGGATGGAAGCAGCGGCATAGAACTGTGGGCTCATGATACCTCAAACGCCTCAACGTGGCAGGTGGCTGATATCCGCAGCGGATCAAGCAGCAGTGCCCCCGGATATTACATGGAGATACTCGTCGGTGATACAATCTACTTCGATGCGGATGATGGAAGCAGCGGAAGAGAACTGTGGGCTCATGATACCTCAAACGCCTCAACGTGGCAGGTGGCTGATATCCGCAGCGGAACTGGCAACAGTGCCCCCGGAGGTAGCATGGAGATACTCGTCGGTGATACAATCTACTTCGATGCGGATGATGGAAGCAACGGAAGAGAACTGTGGGCTCATGATACTTCAAACGCCTCAACTTGGCGGGAGTCTGATATCAACAACCCCGGACAATACATGGAGATACTCGTCGGTGATACGCTCTACTTCAGTGCGAATGATGGTAGCAGCGGCGACGAACTGTGGGCTCACCGATTCTCAAACGCCTCAACGTGGCAGGTGGCTGATATTTACAGCGGACCAGCCGGCAGCAGCCCCGGATGGCCGATGGCGATGCTCGTCGGTGATACGCTCTACTTCAGTGCGAATGATGGTAGCAGCGGCGGAGAACTGTGGGCTCATGATACCTCAAACGCCTCAACGTGGCGGGTGGCTGATATCAACAACGGAGGAGGCAGCAGTGGAGCCGGACAATACATGGCGATACTCGTCGGTGATACGCTCTACTTCAGTGCGAATGATGGTAGCAGCGGCGGAGAACTGTGGGCGCACCAGCCAAACGAAATCACTCCACTGAGCAGCGGCTCAGGCGGCATGACCAACGTCACCGGTGCAACCTGCACCGTTTCACCTGCCCTTCCAACCGGCCTGTCCATCGACAGCAGCACGTGCACCATCAGCGGTACACCAACGGTTGCGACAAGCAACACGACCTACACGGTCACGGCCGTCATCAGCGGTGTGACCTACCAGGGCAGCGTCTGGCTTTCAACTGGTTTTGGCACACTTTATCCAAGCGTCGAAGGTGCGGAATTAAACGTTGGAACAATGATGACTGACATCACTTTCCAATACGATGGAACCCTCTCCAGTAGTTCAGGTAATAGCTCAGGTAGCGGCGGCTCAGGTAGCGGCGGCTCAGGCGGTAGTGGCTCTGGTAGCGGCAGCGGATCAGGCAGCGGTGGCTCAGGCGGTAGTGGCTCTGGTAGCGGCGGCTCAAGTGGCTCCAACATTTTCTATGGAAACAACTCAACTTGGTCTTCAAGTACAACAGAAATGTATTCTTCAAGTGCATCCCAATCTATTGTGATTGGAGACACTCTTTACTACACAGGTATAGATTCTACATATGGAATGGAATTACATGCATTTAATTTTGCTAATATGACTTCTTGGTTGGTAGACGACATCAACACAGGAAGTGGTGATGCATATGTACACCTGTTGGGCACTATTGGCGACACTCTGTTCTTCAGAGCAACTGATGGAAACACGGGAGTGGAGTTATGGGCTCATAATCTTTCAAACCATACCTCATGGAACATAGCCGACCTACGGGGGGGCTCAGGAGACGCCTACCCCTCATTGATTGGCATCATCGGAGATACAATCTACTTTTACTCTAAGTGGCTGGATCCTGGCGTTGGATTTGGTGCTGCGATTTACGCATATAGCACCACAAACCAATCATATTGGGAAGTTGCAGACCCAACAACGAATTCTGGTCAAAATGAAGGGGTCCAAAAATCAACCATTGTTGGAGACGACATTTATTTTGGTTTTCGAAATTATCAAAACAATGTTGGTTCCAGGTCAGACCTTTACGTCTTGAACACCACAACAGAATCGTTGACAAAAATAACAAATCATGCATGGGTTACTGACCAAAACCTTGGTAAATTCGTGTTTGAAACCCTTGGTGACATCCTATTCTACGACTACGATGATGGAAACGGGTTGAGGATGTGGGCATACAATATTTCAAATTCTACAACATGGAAAACAGGAAGTGCATATCCAAAACATACAACTTCTACTAGCACTCTTAGTTCTCACGTTTCGATTAACGACGTGTTTTACTTTGGTTCAACCGATGGATTGTATGGATATAATACAACCAATGAAACTCAATGGAGAGCGGCTCATTCCACTTCCAATACGGCGAGCTCCTATTGGGCCAAAGATTTGATTGTAGTTGGGGATACGATATACTTCACCTCTAATGCAGATGATGTGTACGGTAATTTCCTGACAGTTCAACTACTTGCATACGACACATCAAATGATTCAACTTGGTTAGTAACAGAAATCGGCTCAAGTGGTTGGACTGACGGAGTTGAAGATACCTTAGTCGTTATGGGCGACACGCTATATTTCACAGCAAAAGATGCTGAAAATGAAAACGAACTCTGGGCACATGATACGTCTACATGTGTCACATGGAATGGGATAACCCCTGCATCACAAATGTCAACCTTGAGTAAGGCATCTTTGTGGCACTACTTTGATGGAACAACCCTCTACTACCACTGGGATAATGGAACCAACGATTCAATTTTTGCTCACCAACCAGCAGAAATAGACAATAGCACAACTACCGGTTGCTTCAGAGAAGGTGTTCTACACGGTGTTACCCCTGACGAGGAGTTACCACTGGCTATTGTTGAACTTGCAACCGGATCCGCATACTCCTGCGCAATTTTAGCAAATGGTTCTCTAGCATGTTGGGGAGATAATGACTACGGTCAACTTGGAAATGGAAACAATACAGACATGAATTTGCCTACGTTTGTCAACCTCCCTGCGGGCCGAACTGCGACAGACATATCCGCAGGATATTACCACGCATGTGCAATCTTGGATAACGCCTCTGTAATGTGCTGGGGAGGCGGTGGTTCCGGACAGTTAGGGAATAACAATAGTACAACTACAAACAGTCCAGTTTATGTTGAGCCAATGCCAAACGGAGCAACTGCAATTAGTCTGGCTTTAGGGAAATCAAATTCATGTGCTTTACTCGACGATGGTAAAGTTGCTTGCTGGGGACGTAATTCCGAAGGAAGTTTGGGTACAGATACTAGTAGTGTTTACAATCAACTCTACCCTGAATTAACATACAACATGCCTGCTAATTTACCAGCGGTTTCGATTACAGCGGGTGAAGATCACTATTGCGCACTACTCAACAACGGAGACGTTGCATGTTGGGGAGAAGGGACATACAAGCAGACAGGAATACTAGGTACTCAGAATCATGTTACTTCTGATGACCGTATCCGCCCAACATTAGCAGACGGATTCAACTACGACGACAGAAAAGTCAGAATGATATCAGCTGCCAAAACTAGCACTTGTGCCCTTTTGTCAAATTATTCAGTAGTGTGCACGCCGATTTCTTCCACTACTGGAATAATCAGTTATTACACTATGAATTTAATGCCTATGCCTGGTGGCCAAAAGGCACTGAGTGTTACAGGCGTAGGCAAGGGACACTGTGCGATACTTGAGAACTTATCACTTGCCTGTTGGGGGGAGTACGTTCTAAACGAACATATCGGGGTAAATGGTTCTTCATCCCCCATCCTGCCTGCTTACAGTAATTTGAGTGCCCTTGGAGACATTGGAGCAATCGGGAAAAGTTTCGAATCTTACCATACCTGTGTGATCACAACATCAGGAGAATTAGGCTGTGTTGGAAGAAACAATGACGGCCAACTTGGACAAGGTAGCACTGGAGGAAACCTTGGACCAGGATATGTTGGCGGTAACTGGTCATTCGGACCAATCTTCGGTGGTGGTTCAGGAGGCTCAGGACCTGCAAGAATGCTAGTCACTAATGCAACCTGTTCTATCTCTCCAGCATTGCCAACAGGACTTACGCTAAATCAAGGAACTTGTGCAATTTCAGGCACACCATTCCTTGGCTTGGAGAATACAACATTCACCGTTACCGCAGTGATTGAGAATGTGACCTATGCAGGAGATTTCTGGCTAAACATCAGTGGACCACTCGACCCACCAATGCCATTGATCGCAGTTAACAATACGGCAATTATCGATTATGAACCATACTTCGATGTTGATGGAGCCACCTACGAGATCTCACCTGATTTACCCGGCGATTTGGTACTAAACCCAACTACGGGAGTGATTTCTGGAACACCAAGAGAGGCACTGGCTAACACCACGTTCACCATCTGGGCTAACTCTTCATCAGAGAATCGAACATGGAATCTCACCCTTGAAATCCTCGAAGATACGGATGGTGATGGTTTCCCTGACCAACTTCCTGATGATTATGACCCTGGGGTTTCAGCCCCGCCTCAATTGACTGAAGATTTAGATGATGATGACGATGGAGTCACAGACATTCAAGAAGAGTTGGACGGCACAAACCCGTTTAATCCAGACACTGATGGTGATGGAATGTGCGATGGTCCGATTTCAGTCGACCCTAGCTGTGTCGCAGGACCGGATGCCTTCCCTACCGACCCAGCAGGAGATACAGACACAGACGGTGATGGAAAGCCTGACGTTCTATACCCGCCATCTAACAGCGACCCTGCACTTGAGGAAGATCTTGACGACGACGGTGACGGTGTGGAGGACGTATTCGAAACCAACACAGGAATCTACAACGGAGAGACCGATACTGGAACTAACCCACTGCTCCCAGATACTGACTTCGACGGGCTTTGTGACGGACCTGTAGATGTTTATGACAAAGAAGGCGTGTTAATTTGTATAGCAAGTAATGACACTGAGTTAGGTGTAATAGCAGATAATACACTCTATGGAGTGAATGGAACTCAAATTACTATTATCCGTCCAAGAGTTGTACCTGATGGCGCAGTTTGGACTATCTCTCCAGCGCTTCCAGCAGATTTGACATTAGATACTAATAGCGGAATTATCTCTGGAATACCTAACATTGTAACTGGAAACATTTCCTACACCTTGACAGGAACTGGAACAAGCGAAACCTATACTAAATCCTTCAACCTTCAAATTATGGAAGATAGTGACCGTGACGGATATCCAAATCAGTTGCCAACAGATTACGATAATTCGACTGAAACACCATATGAGGAAGACCTCGATGATGATAACGACGGACTTGTAGATACTGCGGAAACAGGCACGGGTGTGTACAATGGAACATCTAATTACGGAACTAACCCATTGAACCCAGATACTGACGGTGACAAAATATGTGATGGTCCAAATTCTGTTCCAATGGTTTGTCTTGCAGGTCCAGATGCTAATCCGTTTGGCACCATGAGTAATAGTAACATTGTATTGGTTGAATACCAGCCAATCGCTGTGCCAATTCCTCCACAAAACAACGTGCCTGGGGCAACTTGGGAGATTTCACCAGCCTTGCCCGAGGGATTAGGTTTCAACAGTTCTTCAGGATTTATTTCTGGCACACCTACTCAAATTAGTAATGACACCACATACACAATTTGGGCAAATATGTCGGAACAATTGTGGATAGATTCCACTGAAATCAATCGAAAACTTGGAAGAAATGCTAACGATATTTACTCGGTGACAATGACAGTTTCACTTACAGTTCTTGCCGATACAGACGGTGACGGTCTGCCAGATGAATTGCCTGAGGATTATGATGAAGAAATCGGTCCACTTGTCGAAGACCAAGATGATGATAACGATGGATTATCTGATAGCGATGAAGCAATAGAAGGCACAAATCCTCTGAATCCTGACACGGATGGTGACGGGTTCTGTGACGGACCGGCAAATGTTACGGATTCTGGTGGAAATGTAATATGTATAGGCCCAGACCCTGAGCCTCTAGATGCAAATGCGCCATTAGACACAGATGGCGACATGTTCCCAGATGAAGACCCAGACGGCCCGGGAGGACTTGAAGCGGACCTAGACGATGATAACGATGGATTCCAGGACGCTTACGAGGTCTCTTGTGAAAGTGACCCTAAGGATATCACCAACACGCCTAACGACTTTGATTTGGATACGATTTGCGATAAAATCGACCTCGATATTGATGGTGATGGAATAAACAACGATAACGAAACAAACACAACAATTTACATCTCTGTTTCGGATACGGGTTCAGACCCTTGGAATCCTGACACAGATGGTGATGGTTACTGTGATGGGCCAGTTTCGCCTCCAATTTCAAACTGTACAGTAGGACCAGACCTTTTCCCATCCAATGATACGGAATGGTTTGATACAGACGGTGATAGGATTGGAAATAATGCTGACACGGACGACGATAATGACGGTGCCTCTGATGAAGCGGAATTAGAATGTGATACGGACCCATTAGATGCAGGTGATGTTCCAAAAACTAACAAAGATGGAAAATGTATCAATGATAATAATTCATCTGAGAGTGGATGGAGCTGGATGATTTGTTTCCCAATTATTTTGGTATTATTGTTATTATTACTGATTCCATTATTCATACAAAAGGATAGGATGTTGCTATTCATGGCGAAGGGCCCAGAGCCAGAGAATACAACTTCTGAGCCAGAATTCATTTCTGGTTCAGGTACCAGTGAAGATCCGTTCGTGTTGAGTCCGATAGAAGGAGTAGAACCTGGTGGCTCAGTGTCAAGTCTTGAGGTTATCACAATTACATCAATGAGTGACATAGATGTTCATTTGACAGACCTAAACGGAGCAGTCAATGGAGGTCGATTCGGCATGTTTGAAACATCATTTGATGAGATTACAACTAAGGTAGTCAAAGTTGGTGAAGATGGTGAAATTACAATCAACTTAGAATTTGATGATTCAGAAGACCCAACATATGCCGGAGGAGGCTATGAGGGGTTACTCAAACTTGGTACAGAATCGGTGTATTTCTCTTGGAAGATTTCTATCAAACCAGATAAGAATAAGATGAAAGAAATCAAGGCCGCTGAGAAAGCCGCAAAGAAGGCTGAAGAAAAAGCCAAAGAGAAAGCAGCAAAGGAGGCCGAAAAGAAAGCCGCCGCAGAGGCTGCTGAACTACTTGCAAAAGAAAAAGCCAAAGAGAAAGCAGCAAAGGAGGCCGAAAAGAAAGCCGCCGCAGAGGCTGCTGAACTACTTGCAAAAGAAGAAGCCGAAAAGAAAGCATCAAAGGAGGCTGAAAAGAAAGCCGCTGCAGAGGCTGCTGCATTACTTGCTGAGGAAGAGGAAGAGGTTGCTGCTAAGGCTGCTACATCCAAGGTTATTAGCAAAGAAGAGAAGAAGAAAGAAGAATTGAAGCGCGTTAAAGAGCGCTCAAATAGTATCGACTTCAAGATTCTAGGAACAGCAAAAGCATCTGACAAAGATGACTTGCAAGCAATCAATGGAATTGGTCCTTTTATCGAAGAGAAATTGAACGCACTAGGAATTTACACCTATTTGCAGGTCTCAAAGATGACCAGTAAACTCGAGGATACAGTCAACGAAGCAATCGAGTTCTTCCCTGGAAGAGTTAAGCGTGACCAGTGGGTTGCTCAAGCCAAGATTCTTCTTGGCGAAGATGTAAAGATCGACGAAAAAGCACTGAAGAAAGCTGAAGAATTAGACCGAGTTGCAAAGAAGGCAGAAAAGATTGACTTCGCTACAATTGGAGTTGCATCTGCATCCGACAAAGATAACTTACAGGAAATGAAGGGAATCGGTCCATTCATCGAGGAGAAGTTGAATGCACTTGGGATCTTCAAGTTCGAGCAAATAGCAAAGATGACATCTGATATCGAAGAAGAGGTCAACATTGCTATCGAATTCTTCCCTGGAAGAGTCAAGCGCGATGAGTGGGTCAATCAGGCTAAAAAGTTGGCTAAAAAGTGAACAGAGAGATAATATAAATCATAATCCACCCGCTTTAAAGTGGAGGGGTTTTAGTTGGAAGTCTCAGTGGTCACCCCTCACATAAAATTTGACGGCCAAAAGGTGTTAAGAAATCAGCAAAGGAAAGCATTTGTCCTTTCGATTTTGATGTTTACATTGGCTCAAACGGCATTTATTGGAACTATTGCTAATTGGCCTAATTCCGAATTAAAAGATGAAACTGCGTCTCAGGCCGGAGGCGTGAGTGAAGTCAGCTCGGGTGGTGATGTTCGTTTGCTTCTCGACCCTACCAATACCACCTCCTACGGAGGTAGCGGAACGAACTTCGCTGACCTGTCCGGCTACAACAACAACGGAA
>Ga0181575_10002435_pt1 | contig 13230 bp, 10 predicted proteins | sample 101ome_23_FD_145599 | JGI IMG/M metagenome (GOLD analysis project Ga0181575, IMG submission 145599) | Coastal salt marsh microbial communities from the Groves Creek Marsh, Skidaway Island, Georgia - 101411CT metaG (spades assembly) | ecosystem: Environmental > Aquatic > Marine > Intertidal zone... | reverse complement strand
GAACTGGTAGAAAAGGCGTAGGCCATAACCGGCGAGAAATCGCGATAGAAACTGATGGGATTCAGGTTCGCAATGAATCGGACCAGCAGTGAGTATGTCAGGAGAAAGTGCAGCACCAGCACACCCGCGACGGTCATAAAGTATTTGATCAGGTCACCGATGGCGGCAAAGCCCATGTTGGAGAACAGGGACAGCATGAGACAGAAAACACCAGCCGGCGCGATGAGCATCAGCATCATGATCAATCGCATGATGACCTCATTCCAGTCAACCAGGCTGGCCCTGACTCGCTCGCCAGCCGGGCCACATTTTGCGATCGCAACACCCAGGAGGATAGCGAAGACAATCACCTGCAGCATGTTGCCTTCCGCCATTGCCTTAATTGGATTGGTGGGCACCAGCCCAACGATGATGTCCTTCAGCGGCGGGCTTTCCTTTGCCACAAAACTGGCATCCGTCGACAGAGCCATGCCGTAGCCAGGGTTAACGATATTGGCGACCGACAGGGCTAACGTTATTGCGACAGCCGTTGTAAACAGGTAAAGCGCGATAGTTTTCAGGCCGATCCGGCCAATACTGGAACCCGCTGATAGATTGCTCGCGCCACAGGCGAGAGAGAAAAAAACCAGTGGCACGACCAGCAGTTTAAGGCTGGCAACAAACGCCTTGCCACCGACATCAATGATGCCGTTGACGCCGTAGACCAGGATCGGGTTATCGGCTGCCAGCGCCATGGCATGGATACCCGAGCCGAGCACCAGACCGAGCACCATGCCGATGAGAATATTCTTCGTCAGTGCTGCCCGATCAATCATGCGTCAGGATCCCGATCAGATTTCCATCATCTCGAAATCTGCCTTGCCGACACCGCATTCGGGGCAGACCCAATCTTCGGGTACGTCTTCCCACTTCGTGCCAGGCGCGATCCCTTCGTCTTCCCAGCCCTCTGCCTCATCGTAGATAAAGCCACATACAATGCACTGCCAAGTCTTCATGCCTAAACATTTCCTTCTTTCGAATCAGCCATTACGTATAAGAAGGCCTTCTTATTGAAGGCCCGGCGAAGCGACGTATACTACATGATTTGCCTGACCCGTGACAGATTCCGCCCGCGGCAGACAGCTGCTGAAAAGATTGCCAGTGCGCCTGCAGCACTACATTAGCCTGACGCGCTTTGATAGGCCCATCGGAACCTACCTGCTGCTCTGGCCAACCTTGAGCGCGCTCTGGATTGCTGCGGAAGGCTGGCCAGGCTGGCACCTTTTCCTGGTGTTCGCCATTGGTACCCTGCTGACCCGGTCCGCGGGCTGTATCATCAATGACCTTGCCGACATGCGCTTCGATGGTGAGGTCAAGCGTACCAAAGACAGAGCACTGGTTACCGGCAAGGTTGACCCCATTGAAGCTCTGTTTGTTGCAGCTGCGATACTTTTTTGTGCACTTTTACTGGTTTTGACAACAAACCTGCAGACCGTCATGTTGGCAGCGGTCGCAGTCGCAATCACAGCGATTTACCCATTGATGAAACGCTATACCTATCTCCCTCAGGCAGTGCTGGGTCTGGCATTCTCAATGGGTATACCCATGGCTTTTACGGCAACACAGGATTCGATTCCTGCCGTTGCCTGGCTGCTGCTGATTGCCAATCTTCTCTGGGTTGTTGCCTACGACACGCAATACGCGATGGTCGACCGCGACGACGACCTGCGTCTCGGCATTAAATCCACTGCAATATTATTCGCCGACCTCGACCGGGTGATGCTGGGAATCCTGCAAGCGGCCTTCCTGCTTGTTATGCTGCTGCTGGCCAGATCCGTGCATTTCTCGGTGTGGTTCTACCTGGGTCTCGCTGGTGCGGTTGGCCTTTTCATCTACCAGGGCTACCTCACCTGGGACCGCTCGCGGGAGGGATGTTTTGAGGCTTTTCTGAACAATCACTGGGTGGGCTTAAGCGTCTTCGCAGGGATTTTTGTGCACTACAATTTGATTTCCCCCTAAAAATCAGAGAGTTAGTAAACCAATTCTGTGGCAACGATAAAGTTCCGTTTCTACCACCACGGCAGCAGCTCTTAATCCATGCTCGCCTTTTGCGAGCCAGGGTGAAATCTGCAGCGGGGGCGGAAGTCAGCTTCATCTGATGTGATAACATTCGCCGTCTTCACAAACGCTGCAGCAAGATTATCCCGTGCTAGGCCTGCTGACACGATCTTATAAAACAATTGATCGACTAAACGATCTGACCGGGCGCCTCGTTTCGTGGATCACCCTGCTGATGGTGATTGTCACCTGTGCCGTAGTCCTGGCCCGCTATGTTTTCGGAGTTGGCTCAATCGCTCTGCAGGAGTCGGTCATGTATATGCACGGCATCGTTTTCATGCTGGGTATTGCCTTTACCCTCAAGGAACAGGGACATGTCCGTGTTGATGTCCTGCATGAAAAATTCTCCCGTCGGACCCGCACTCTCATCGATATCGCGGGTACCATTCTGTTTCTCTTGCCGCTATCGATCTTTATTTTATTGACCAGCCTCGACTACGTCAGTTTCGCCTGGTCTTTACGGGAATCATCCGCTCAACCCGGCGGGCTGCCCGGCGTTTTTCTGGTTAAAACCCTGATACCTGTGATGGCTGCCCTGCTTGCATTACAGGGGATCGCGGAGATCCTGAGGGGTATTGTGTCACTGGCCGGACAGCGCTGATGGAGTACGCAGCGCTCTACCTGTTCCTGGCAGTTTTCCTGGTTCTGCTGATGGGCTACCCCGTGGCGCTGTCACTCGGTGGCACAGCACTGATCGCCGCCGGCATCGGTGCAATGACGGGGGCATTTGATACGACGTTACTGACCGCCATGCCGAACCGGCTCTACGGTATCGTCAGTAACCAGACACTCATCGCCGTGCCAATGTTCGTGCTGATGGGAGTGACACTGGAGAAAACCCGCATCGCCGAGCAGCTGCTTGACGCCATGAGTCGGGCATTCGGCCGAATGCCAGGTGGTCTCGGGCTGTCAGTGACTATCGTCGGCATGCTGATGGCAGCCAGCACCGGTATTGTGGGAGCCACCGTTGTCACCATGGGTCTGATGTCGCTGCCTGCGATGATGAAAGCGCGCTACGATATGAAACTGGCTACCGGCACAATTTGCGCAACGGGCACGCTGGGTCAGATCATTCCGCCCTCTATCGCACTCGTGCTGCTTGGCGATGTAATCGGCAACGCTTACCAGCAGGCCCAGTTGTCGCTGGGGATTTTTAATCCAAAATCCGTATCGGTCGGTGACCTGTTTGCCGGCGCACTGTTACCAGGCCTGGTGCTGGTCATACTGTATCTCGTTTACATTCTGACAACCGCCATTCTGAAACCGGAGAAAGCGCCGCCGGTTGAGCTTGGCGATGTTTCTTTCATCGAACTTGTGAGCAGCATAGTGCCGCCTCTGCTCCTGATTGTCGCCGTGCTGGGTTCAATCCTGGGCGGACTGGCAACACCGACGGAGGCAGCTGGCGTTGGTGCCATGGGTGCCCTGGTACTGGCAGCGATCAGGCACGAGCTGAATCTGGCTCGGCTACGTGAGATTGGCATCTCAACCACCAAGACGACCGCCATGGTCTTTTTTATTCTTATCGGTGCGTCAATCTTCTCGCTGGTTTTCCGGGGCTATGGCGGTGAAGAGTTGGTCGCCGGGGCCTTCGAATCGATGCCTGGTGGGGTCATGGGCGCCACCATTATCGTCATGCTCGTGATTTTCCTGCTCGGGTTTATCCTCGATTTCATCGAGATTACCTTCGTCGTTGTGCCCATTGTCGGCCCCGTCCTGCTGGCCATGGGCGTCGACCCGGTCTGGCTTGGGGTAATGATTGCCCTCAACCTGCAGACCTCTTTCCTGACGCCACCGTTCGGCTTTGCCCTGTTCTACCTGCGCGGTGTTGCACCACCCGAAGTGGCGACAGCGGATATTTATCGTGGCGTGATTCCGTTCATCCTGATTCAACTCTCCATGCTGATGCTGCTGGCTTTTGTGCCGGAACTGGCCACCTGGCTGCCAGGCATTTTGTACCGGTAAAAAAAAGCTGCGAGGAGCTTTTGCTCATCGCAGCTTTTCGTGGGTAGATCTGCTTGTTACAGATCGTGCTTCAGATCAAAACGATCCAGCTGCATCACCTTAGTCCAGGCGCTGACGAAGTCTTCAGCAAAGCTCTGCTCAGCGTTATCAAACGCATAGACTTCAGCAATCGCACGGAGCTCGGCATTGGAACCGAAGATCAGGTCTACCGGCGTCGCCGTGTACTTCACGTCACCCGACTTGCGGTCCACACCCTGGTACAGGCCTTCTGTCTCAGACTTCTGCCAGACAGTGCCCATATCGAGCAGGTTGACGAAGAAGTCATTGTTCAGTGTACCTGCGTTGTCAGTAAAGACACCATGGGTCGCGCCACCGGCGTTAGCGCCAAGGCTGCGCAGGCCGCCTACCAGAACCGTCATTTCCGGGATGGTCAGGTTCAGCTGGTCGGCGCGGTCAACCAGCATTTCTGTCGGCGAACGATAGCTGCTGTCAGCATCATAAAAGTTACGGAATGCGTCAGCATGCAACTCGAGCAGGCCGAACGACGCGACATCAGTCTGTTCCTGACTAGCATCATTACGCCCAGCCACAAAAGGCACTTCAACGTCGACGCCAGCGTCAGCCGCTGCCTTCTCAATCGCTGCAGCCCCACCCAGAACAATCACGTCAGCCAGAGACACCCTCTGGTTGCCACGCAGCTTGTCGTTAAATGCAGCCTGCACTTCCTGTAGCTTGGCAAGAATGTTATTCAGTTCAGCCGGATCATTCACTGCCCAGTTGTTCTGCGGCGCGAGCGCGATGCGCGCACCATTGGCACCACCACGCATGTCGCTGGCACGGAAGCTGGAAGCTGATGCCCAGGCCGTACGGACCAGCTGCGGTACGCTCAGACCGGAGTCCAGGATTGCCTTCTTCAGCTTGTTGACGTTACGGTCGCTGAGCACCTTATAGTTGACTTCAGGAATCGGATCCTGCCAGATCAGCTCGTCAGCCGGTGCAGAGTTGGCGAGGTATCGAGCTTTCGGGCCCATGTCGCGGTGAGTCAGCTTGTACCAGGCCTTGGCGAATGCCAAACGATACTCTTCCGGGTTGGCCAGGAATCGCTCAGCGATGGCGCGATAGGCCGGGTCGAACTTCAGCGCGAGATCAGCGGTCGTCATGACCGGCGCGTTGAACTTACCCTCGACGTGCGCATCGGGCACCGAGTTGTGCATGGCTTCGTCAACGGGGATCCACTGGATTGCGCCGGCCGGACTGCGGGTCTGCTTCCACTCGAGGTTCAGCAGGTTCTGCAGGTATAGCGTGGTCCACTGTGTCGGCGCCTGGGTCCAGGCACCTTCGAGGCCGCTGGTTGTGGCGTCTTCGGCATTACCCTTGCCACATGAGTTTTTCCAGCCAATACCCTGCTGCTCAGTCGGCGCACCGCCTGGCTCGGAGCCCATACATTCGCCTTTACGGGCACCGTGCATCTTACCGAAGGTATGACCACCCGCCACCAGTGCCACGGTCTCTTCGTCGTTCATGGCCATGCGACCGAATGACAGGCGAATGTTCTTGGCTGATTCAACCGGATCTGGCTTGCCCATCGGGCCTTCGGGATTGACGTAAATCAGACCCATGTGCATCGCTCCGAGGGGGCGTTGCAGCTTGCCGTCTTTCTCTCGACGGTCGCTCGCCAGCATTTCCAGCTCCGGGCCCCAGTAAACGAGATCCGGTTCCCACTCGTCGGAGCGACCACCAGCAAAACCATAGGTTTGGAAACCCATGTTTTCCAGTGCGACCGAACCCGCAAGGATCATCAGGTCGCCCCAGGAAAGCGCTTCACCGTATTTCTGCTTGACCGGCCAAAGCAGACGGCGCGCCTTGTCGAGGTTACCGTTGTCGGGCCAGCTGTTGAGCGGATCGAAACGCATCTGGCCGCCGTCGCCACCACCGCGACCATCGAGGGTTCGGTAGGTACCGGCGCTATGCCAGGTCATACGGATGAAGAAAGGACCGTAGTTGCCCCAGTCAGCAGGCCACCAGTCCTGAGAGTCGGTGAGGGTTGCATCGACATCTTTTTTCACGGCATCTAGATCAAGTGAGCTGAATGCTTCGGCATAATCGAAGTCCTCGCCCAGCGGGTTCGATCTTGCATCGTGGTCACGCAGCGAAGACAGGTCAAGCTGGTCCGGCCACCAGAACTGGTTGGTTCTGACCTCCTGCTTCTCGGATGAAACAGCCATTGCTGTTCCAGTCGACAGCGAAAGCGCCAGCAAGGCTGACGACAGCCTTGTTTTCAGTTTACGTCGCTCAAGCTTCATAATTGGGGTCCTCATATCGGCACCGGCATGCGGCACGCGTTTGATTGGCGAAAAAACAGAGTAAGCGCTTCTCACGCCACTCTGAACGGACCACAAGAGTAACCACCCAACAAGGATGTGTAAAATTGAATGTTTTGGTCGGATTGATCGATAAAACCGATCAACCACCGATGCCCTTTCGGCTTTTCAATCAGAGGCCAGATCACCCACTGCCTGCCAGTAGGTGCGGAGGGCATCAATATGCGCCTGGGGAGAGTCGAGACCCCGGCCCTGGCCCCGTAATCGCTGCGCTCGCATAGAGATGTAGTCGGCACCGGCAGTGAGCCAACCTTCCGCTTCAGTCCGCCAGTGCGCCGGCCCCGACTGAAAATTCATCAATGCTTCAAAGCCAAAATCGTCCGCTGAACGCCCGGCCTTCGCCAGTTCCGCCAGCATCATTTCATGCGCAGCGAGGTTATTTTCATTGCCGCCGCCATAAATGAAACCATCGCCCAGCCGTGCTGCCCGGCGGAACGCCACCGGGGCAAACCCCCCGAACCAGATAGGGATCTGCCGCCCTGGCAGCGGATTCAGACCTGCACGTTCAACCCGGTGAAAATCACCTTCGTAATCAACCAGGGGGCTATCCCAGAGTTGACGCAGCAAGTCTACCTGTTCTTCCTGCCGGTGCCCGCGCGAGCCGAAATCTTCGCCGAGGCCATCATACTCAACATAATTCCAGCCTGTACCAATGCCCAGCCGGAGCCGACCGCCCGATAAGAGATCAATCTCGGCAGTCTGCTTGGCAACCAGTGCGGTCTGACGCTGGGGCAGGATCAGAACCCCGGTAACCAGTTCGACGCGGCGAGTGCAGGCCGCAAAATAACCGAACAGGACCATAGGCTCGTGAAATGGATCATGTTCCGTATAGGGCCCCCAGAGTGCCGGTTGCCTGTCTTCATGACTGGCACTCAACACATGATCGTAGACGAGCAGGTGGGAGTAACCCAGTTCCTCGGCCGCCTGCGCCCAGTCTCTTAAGACGACCGGGTCGTTGCCAATCTCCTGATGGGGAAATACTGCACCAATCTTCATACACGCCTCTCACACTGAAGGTTCCTCGTCATGATACGTGAGCACAGCATCGATCCCCAGCATCTATGCTGCGTTCACGTCAACGTTAAACCCTGTCCGGCATGTTAAAGTCCGCGCTAGTCTTCAGTTACCTAAAAAAGGACACGGACCATGACGAAAGTGCTTTACCTCAGTGCCTCTCCCAGAGGAGAGCAATCTGTGTCGATTCAAACTGCCAACGTTTTTCTTAAGGCGCTGTCAGATGATGTTGAGGTAAATCACATAGACCTGTTTAACCGGGCACTGCCAGACGTAACAGCGGAGGTCACCGCAGCTAAGTTCAAGGCATTTCTCGGCATAGAGCTGGAAGCCGAGGAAGCCCGGCAGTGGCAGGTGATCACCGACCTGGTGGCAGAGTTCCTCAATGCAGACCACTACTTGATGGCGATTCCCATGTGGAACTTCGGTCCGCCCTACAAGATCAAGCAGTACATCGACCTGATCAATCACCCCGGGATGACATTCACCCGGGATGAAAACGGACCTCGAGGGCTGGCTTCGGGTTCGGCGACCCTGATTTACTCCAGGGGTGGTGACTACTCGCCCAGGGATGGCCTGCCTGACCCGCTTGATTTCCAGTCCACCTATATGCGGGCGTGGCTTGGAACGGTCGGCATAACCGACGTTGAAGAAATTCTGGTTCAGAACACGATGGCAGGACCGGATGCACTCAAGACCACCATTGACGGTGTTACCGGGCAGCTGACCGCTATTGCTGCTTCAATCAGCTGATTCTACGCCCGACCGGAAGGAGCGGATGGGTTTGTAAAAGAACCAGATCAGAGCCGTTGCAGTAATCGAGAGAAAACCACCCAGCAGCATGGTATTGGCCGCTCCAATCGCGGCGGCAAAGGCACCGACCCAGATCGTACCAATATTATTGGCTGTCTGAGCAGCGACATACATCAGGGCAAAGGCTCGACCGCGCATCTCATCCGGCGTGGTCAGCATAACCGTGGTATGCCTGACCGCCACAGTCACCGCATCTGCTGCGCCTAGTAGCCCAATCATCAGCATACCCAGCCAGAGCGTGCTGGCTGTGCCAAATCCGAACAAAATGAGACCGTAGGCAAAGCTCGCATACAGTACGAGCATGCCGGTCGCCCGGTAACCGACCAACAGCATGGCAATCAGTGAACCCAGTATTGCACCCGCTGAATTGGCGGCACCCAGCATACCCGTGGCGCCGGCACCGCCAGCAAACAGGCCCAGCGCCAGCACCGGCAGGATCTCCCGGTAAAAAGACACGGTGGTAATTCCAACATCCAGCATGAAAAGACCGGGCAGAATAGGGTGCTTTGCAACATACCGCAGGCCGTCCCGAGTTTGCTGCAGTTGGGAAGGTTTGGTGCCAGAGACACTCGTCTCGTGGTGGGCAACACCCGCTGCACGGATAAAGAGCGGCAGCAAACCGGCAACTACACCGATGACCGCAGCGACCAGGAACACCGCTGTGAGGTCAGCCAGAAGGGCAATACCAGCAAAGATCAGTGGCCCAATAATCGCCGCCGCATTCGAGGAGGCGACATCGGTGGACGACGCCAGCATCAGATCCTTCTCCGGCACGATGATGGGAATCATTGCAGAGCGGGATGGGCCCGATAAGACATGGGTACCTGCCATGATGGCGATGCCAATATAGACCATGGTCGGAGTCAGCTGACCCTGCCAGTTCAGCAATCCGATGGTCAGCAGCGAGACTGCAGAGGCGCCATAACCGAAGGCCATGACCCGGCGCCGATCAAGCCGGTCGGCGAGGGTGCCCGCCCAGAGCGTGGTCGGCAGCTGGACCAGCAGCTGGATGACACCGATGACACCTACCAGCATGGCTGAACCGGTTTCGTCCAACAGCCACTGTGCGGTACCGAGAATCCTCATCCAGCCGACGATGGAACCCAGCATCATGATCGACCAGATGAAACGGTAATCACGATAACGAAAGACGCCCAGGGCGCGGGTCTGGAACAATGCTGTCATGTGCTGTATGACAATGACTGACGCACCCCCCGGGCAATTCTCATACCGGGCGCGGTCAGCCTCAAGTTATCTGGCGCGAGCGTTGATGTATGCCCGCTCAGAAATTTCGTGGTACTGCACGACGTTATCGCGGTAATCCGTCCATGAGTCAAAAATCCGCTGCGACAACTCATCCTCACTGACCAGTTCAGCGGTCTTCTGCTCTGAAATCTTGCGGATCTCCGCTAGCACGTCATCCGGCAACCGCCGCAGCTCAACACCGTGCTTCTCGGTCAGCTCTTTCAGCGCCGTGTTATTCCGTGCTGTGTATTCCGCCAGCATGTCGGTGTTCGCGGTGAGCGACGCCGTTTCGACGATGGCTTTCAGGTCATCCGGCAGTTCATTCCAGGCATCCTGGTTGATAATCACCTCGAGTGTCGGACCTGCTTCCTGCCAGCCTGGGTAGTAATAGTATTTCGCGACCTGGTGCAGGCCGAACGCAAGATCGTTATAGGGACCAACCCATTCCGTCGCATCAATTACTCCGGTCTGCATGCTGGTAAAGATTTCACCGCCGGGCAGATTAACTGCCGTACCGCCGGCCTGCTCAAACACCTCACCACCAAGCCCTGGTATACGCATTTTCAGGCCCTTGAGGTCTTCAAGCGAGTTAATTTCCTTGTTGAACCAGCCCGCCATCTGCACGCCAGTATTGCCGCCGGGGATCGGCACCAGGTTGTAACGCGCGTAGAGTTCACGCCAAAGCGGCAAGCCACCACCATGCAGAAGCCAGCCATTCATCTCCTGCGCCATCAGGCCGAACGGCACAGCCGTAAAAAACTGGGCAATGGGTACCTTGCCTTTCCAGTAGTAGGCGGCTCCATGACCCATCTGGGCGGTGCCCTGAGAAACTGCTTCAAAAACTTCAAGCGCTGGAACGACTTCGCCAGCGCCATAGACCTTGATATCGAGACGACCATTACTCATGACACGAATGTTCTCCGCCATCCGCTCAGGCGCCGTGCCAAGACCGGGCAGGTTCTTCGGCCACGTCGTGACCATGCGCCACTTGTAAACCTTCTGTGGCTCAGTTGCCGTGCTCGTGCCCGTCGTCTCAGTGCCGGAGCCACACCCCACCAGCAGCAGTATCATTGCCATCAGGCCAGTCATTCTTCGCATCAGATTTCCCTTGTTATTATCCCACTGGTTTCAAGTTGGCATAGCCCATTACCAGCCACTTGCTGCCAGCATCGTTGAAATTCACCTGCACTCTGGCAGAACTGCCTTCACCTTCATAGGTCAGAATGACCCCTTCACCAAATTTCTGATGAAACACGCGCTGGCCGAGGCGCAGATCGGTGCCCGAGACTTCCGCCGTGGCAAATCCACGGGAGCCACCCGTGCCACCGGCACCAGCCATGGATCTCGGTCTCACCAGGGTGCTGCCCTGGCGAACCTCCTGAATGACTTCCTCCGGCATTTCGCTGATGAAACGTGAGGGCCGATTAAAGGTTTCGTTCCCGTTGATACGCCTGGATTCGGCGTAAGTGAGGTACAACTGCTGCATCGCCCGGGTCACACCCACGTAACACAGCCTTCGCTCTTCCTCGAGCCTGCCCGGTTCTTCCATAGACATCATATGCGGGAACAGGCCGTCTTCCATCCCGGCGAGAAAGACCAGGGGAAACTCAAGACCCTTGGCGCTGTGCATGGTCATCAGCTGGACGCAGTCTTCATTGGGGTCACCCTGGCCCTCACCGGCTTCCAGCGCGGCATGATTCAAAAACTCATCCAACAGTGACAGGGGCGGTGCTTCTTCTTCTGTGTTTTCCTGAAACGTGTAATCCATCGAGGGGTCATAGGTTTTAGCTGCGGTGACCAGTTCTGCCATGTTTTCGACCCGAGCCTGGCCACGTTCACCCCCCTCCTTGGCATGGAAATCTTTCAGATTCGTCTCTTCGACAACGATTTCAACCAACTGGCCAAGATCTGCCTCGGCAGTTTTCTCATCAAGACTGTCAATCAACTCGAGGAAACCCGCTATGGCCTTGCGCGCTCGCGATGACAACAATTCCTGTTTAACGATGACTTCTGCTGCGTGCCAGAGCGAGGTGCCGGATGCCCGGGCGAGGATTCGGACTTCAGCCACGCTTTTCTCGCCAATGCCGCGCGTAGGTGTGTTAACCACCCTTTCAAATGCGGCGTCGGCATCACGGTGACTGATCAGACGCATGTAAGCCAGTACGTTGCGAATCTCCGCTCGCTCAAAGAATCGCTGACCGCCGTAGATGCGGTAGGGCATCTGTGCTCGCAGCAGCGCTTCTTCCAGGACCCGCGACTGCGCGTTAGAGCGATAAAGGATAGCTGCTTCACGATAGGTGTTGCCCGAACCAAACCAGTTCTTAATGCGCTCAACAATAAATCGCGCCTCATCGATCTCGTTGTAACTGGCATACAGCTGGATCTGATCGCCGTCGCCGAGATCTGTCCAGAGCTCCTTACCGAGCCGGCTGACATTCTGGTCAATCAGGCCGTTGGCCGCTTTCAGTATATTTGAGGTTGAGCGGTAGTTCTGTTCCAGCCTGATAGTCGATGCATTCGGGAAGTCAGTAGTAAACTGCTGAATGTTCTCGATCTTGGCGCCGCGCCAGCCGTAGATCGACTGGTCGTCATCACCCACCACCAACAGATTGTCCTTGTTGCCGGCGAGAACGCGAAGCCAGGCATACTGAATAGTGTTGGTATCCTGAAATTCATCGACCAGCAGCGCGGCAAACCGCTTCTGGTAGTGCGCCAGCAACTCAGGCTTGTTGAGCCAGAGTTCGTGGGCGCGCAGCAGCAGCTCCGCAAAATCGACCATGCCGCCGCGTTTGCAGGCGTCTTCATACGCTCGATAAATCGCCAGCTGGGTTTTCAGGAACAGGTCGCCATAGTCTTCAATATGCTGCGGCCTGAGTCCCTCGTCTTTCTGGCTGTTGATCCACCAGACTGCCTGACGCGCAGGCCACTTTTTTTCATCAATATCGAGGCTAACCATCACCCGCTTGACCAGACGGAGCTGGTCGTCGGCATCCAGGATCTGGAAGTTCTGGGGTAAATCGGCGTCCTGGTAGTGCGCCCGCAGCAGACGATGGGCAATACCATGGAAGGTGCCGACCCACATACCCCGCACCGGCAGTGACAACAACGCTTCGATACGACCACGCATCTCTGCGGCAGCTTTGTTGGTAAAGGTCACGGCGAGGATGCTATAGGGTGAGAAACCTTCGGTCTGGATCAGCCAGGCAATACGATGAACCAGCACCCGGGTCTTGCCACTGCCGGCCCCAGCCAACACCAGGGCGCTGCCTGGTGGCGCGGCGACAGCCTCGCGCTGTCGATCGTTTAATGAATCCAGCAGATGCGATACGTCCATCCGTTATTCAACGACGACGGAGTATTTTCAAACAGAGAATAGGATTCTCGTCAATTTTAAGTTTTCTACCAAAAGCCATGTGATGCTTTCTTAAACCTTTTTTCCTTCGTTTTTTCGGAAGCTGTAATAAACCATTGCTGAGATATAGAAAACAATCAGCACTTCAAAAATTACACATAGCCAGAAAATTATTTCGGATGTCGTTCCACCTCTTGGAACAACCATTATTGCGACAGTATTAGCAAAGAATGTGTAAAACACATTGAGTTTGTTTGATAACCGATCCTGCTCAATTGATTCTTGAATCTTTCTTAGCATTTATCCGTCTTTAAGATTCTCTGGTCTAAATTCATTCCACCGTCACCGACTTAGCGAGGTTTCTCG
>Ga0181575_10002431_pt1 | contig 13243 bp, 5 predicted proteins | sample 101ome_23_FD_145599 | JGI IMG/M metagenome (GOLD analysis project Ga0181575, IMG submission 145599) | Coastal salt marsh microbial communities from the Groves Creek Marsh, Skidaway Island, Georgia - 101411CT metaG (spades assembly) | ecosystem: Environmental > Aquatic > Marine > Intertidal zone... | reverse complement strand
AATTCAAGAGTTAAATTAGTAGTCGTACTAACTGCACCATTGACACCATCAGTTGCGTTTATGGTTAATGAAAATGTTCCAGCGTTCGCTTCTGTAGTGCTTGGTGTAATCGTGAATACATTGTCTGCTTGACTTACTGTAGCAATACTACCAAGTCCAGAAGTGGAATAAGTCCATGTGAGAGGGAATCCTTCAGGGTCTGTAGAAACCGCTGTGATTACAGTAGGAGTTCCATCGATTGCTAGTGAATAAGATCCAGAAACGCCAGTGATTGCTGTTGGAGAATCGTTTTGAACAGTTGCCACTTTATACCAACCAGTACCAGAATAGATATAAAGATTATTGTTTGCTGTTACAAATGCCTGATCCCCATTAGACATTCCAGTGGCTGCTATTAGTGCTGCCATATCCGCATAGACAGTAGCACCACCAGTATCACCAGAAGATTGTGCTGCAGCTTCAGTAGAATAATGTTTCCAAATTCCCTTTGTAGAATTGAAAATAAGTTTTCCGTTGCCGACTATGAGTTCTTGACCATCTGTAGGATTTGCTGGAAAATTAATTGGCATTCTCTTATCCTTTTAGCGGTTCTGTTGGCGGTGTAAAGTTTGCGGTGTATCTTGCTAGCCCTTTAGTGATTCTTACATCCTGCATATAACCAGTTAAAGTTTCGCCGGGGGCCCCCAATGTCTCTGCAATAGCAAAACTTGTAGCTGAATAGTTGACACTTTGTAAATAATCACCACCAACTTGTGTGCCATCAATATAAGCTTTTATAACACCACTACTTCTTACAACAGCAAAATGATACCATGTGTTTACGGAAAATTGATTGGAAGCTTGAATTTTTATAGCACTGGTTCCTACTTGATCGTAAAAGTTAAAATCTCCTGTCGCATCTGTTCCAAAATTCATTCCTGTGGACCCTCTGGTGCTACTCACCAAACATATCCAATCATAAAATGATGTAAAATAGACCCAACCATCTATAGTAAAATCTCCAGAGCCTAAACCACCATCAATAGTTGTTGTAATATAATCCCCAGTTCCATCAAAATACATTGACTTAGTATTCGCAAACTTAACCTCAGTCGTTGAACCAGTAGTGTTTCCAACCAATTTTAGGTTGTTACTTTGAGACTTATCAATGATGGAAGCATCTGTGCCTTGGATGTGTAAAATTGATCCAGTCGAAGATAGAGGAGCAGTTGGTGGAGTGAAATTTGCAGTATAAACTATACTATCTGTAATTCTATGATCTGCAATCCATCCTTGACTATAAGAAGTCGTGCCAGCATTCATAGTATCACCACACCCAATGTTAAAAACAGTATTTAAACTGCCCGGATGATATGCAGAAGTTCCATTGAAAACATTAACACCATCAACATATATTTTGTATCGTTTTTCGCTCGCATCGTGAGTTAAAGCAAGGTGATGCCATTGATATCTTAAATCAACGCTGCCAGTATAAGTCAAATCCCATGTATTGACATTATCCCTACCAATACCCAAGAATACTTTGTAACTACCACCGATAGAGAAAACTGCACCATCAGCGGCTTGTCTGTTTCTTGACAATGCAATGGTCATGCCTCCGATTGCATATGCCCAACATTCAACTGTGTAGTCGGCATCTCTATCCCAAGCAGCTGCTGGAATAATCAATCCATCGTCAGTCCCATCAAAATATACAGACCCGCCATGAACGGCTGTTTCGTATTTGAAATTGTCATATCTACTAAATGGTTTTATTGATGTATTACCATTTGATGTAATTGTATATGCATTTGGTGAATTATCAACAAGATACGGAAACTGATTTTGATTTGTTAATAGTGTAGTGTTAGTTACTGCTGTTATATTTTCAGTTGAAGGTGTAAAATCACCATCATATACATATGAACCAGTGACTAATCTTAGGTCTGAAACATAAGCTTTAGCTCCATTAAAAAGTGTTCTTGTAGTTAGATTGCTTGTTAAATTTACACTATCACTAAAAGTTCCATTTTCATTATATGTACTCAATGTTTGACTGACACCATTTGCATAAATTTCTATAGTTCCGTTTCTTCTTTGAGCGACTAGATGAGTCCATTCACCCTGTGGAACCCAATAATTATCAACATATTTTCCTACAGTATAAGAACCATATACACCATAACCAAAAGTTAAACCATTATACCCATTATAATTAGATACATGAAAAGTCCAAGTGGTGCCACTGCCACTAGATTCAGTGTTCATAAAAATTTTACCGGCAGTATTAGTCCAATCTTCATCTGGCCAAATCCAAAATTCAAATGTAAAATCACCAGTGCCAAGATGAAGGCCACTAGGCACAGTGTAATTGTCACCAGTTCCATCGAAATATGTACTATATCCGCCATGACGATAAGGACTAAACGTGCCGGCGTTAGCGTCACCTAATACTGTGATCGTATGATTATTTGTTGAAGAATCCGTAATGTTACTGTTACTTGATGTATCAACCGCTGTTGCTAATAAAGTTGTATAATTACTATTTGCAATAAAAAATTCCAGTTCTATCGATGTATTTGCACTCACTGCACCATTAACACCATCAGTTGCATTAATTGTAAGAGTAAAAGTTCCTCCATTATTATCATTAGTACTAGGAGTTATCGTGAATACATTATCCGCTTGCGATACTGTAGCAATACTTCCTAAACCAGAAGTAGAATATGTCCACGTAAGAGGAAACCCTTCAGGGTCTGTAGAAACTGCTGTGATTACAGTAGGTGTACCGTCAGTTGCAAGTTCGTAGGTTCCATTCACTCCAGTGATTGCTGTTGGAGAATCGTTTTGAATTGTCGCAATCTTATACCAACCAGTACCAGAATACATAAACAAGTTATTACTTGATAGCACTAAAGCCTGATCTCCATTAGACATTCCTGTGACAGCGATCAAAGCAGTCATATCCGCAACAGTTGTCGTTGTTGCTTCTGCTGGTTGATATCTTATAGTTGCGTAATTCGTCATTTCTTAGTACCAAGTTTGAATTTCAGTAGTCCCGCCAGTTTGTCCACCGCCACCACCACTTACATCACTTTGGATAGCTCTTGCGATTTTATACTGTCTGCGTGTTCCGTCTAATTGCCTCAATTCTGCGAGATTATAAGGAACTGTATTATTTATAGATAGAACCGACTCTCTAAAATGTTTAGGAGCATATGTTATGGTATTTTCAGCAGACACTTGTATTTTTATTCTGTCATTGAAAGATAGGTCTGGTGCTGTGTAAGAAGATGGTGGTATGTTTGTATAAATAGCATTATCCTTCCAACCAGCAATACCGCCTCCGCTCATTGCAAGAGAAAGTGATTGATGAAGGTCTTGAATTTCGCTTGTAGAAAATGCCTGATTACAAAATCCAAATTCTATAAAATATCCTGGCGCCTGACCAGAATAACCAAAAGATGATGCATTTGTTCCAGAGGCTACTCTATCTGTAGTTCCAACTAACTGTCCATCTATATAATAAGATTGAGTTCCCGTTGATGCTGTAGAACTATCTCCACTACCAACGACAATAATTGTCTGCCATGCTATTGAAATATCATATCCTGTGTCCCTAAAAGCACCATTGCGATTTGAATACATACCAAGATTTTTTGTCCCATCCTGTACAATAATGTTATGATCATTATCCCCGCGCCAAAATGTTCTCCATCCAGTATCTGTTACTCTAGGATACCATACAGCAAACATAGTATAGTATTGGCCAAATACCGGCGCAGTTCCTGACATACTAATAACATTAGTTGTATCTAGATCAAGACAAGTTTTTCCATCTATTGTTGTTGTATTTACAGCAGTGCTCCAGTTAGGAGAATAAGAATCTGATAAAGCATTTCCAGAAGTATGTCCAGATACAGTTGCAAATTGTTGTGGTGATCTTGTAGAGATATAATCAACTGTTGCAGGAGTTATTTGACTACTAAGTGTATATGCACCTAGAGACGCATTCAAGGATACTGCGCTTGGCCAAGAAACATTAGAATTATAACTACCTACAGGAAATCTCCCATAAGTAGGTTTGATATCTGGTATCCCGCTTGCACTTATAGTAAGGGTTGTCATATATCCCCCTTAAATCGATACGTTAGCTACAATATCACTAAGTCCGGCACCTGTAATAACAATAGCTACAGATGTTTCTGCTGATGTTGATGTAGTTACAGTTGTTGTAGTTGCTGCACCTGAGAAAGTCATAGTACTACCATCAATAGATAGTTCAACATCAGTTGCAATTCTTTCGCCTGCAATGTTATATGCACTCACATCGATAGTACTATTAATATCTGTACCAGTGTGATTATATGAGGATTGGGCAGGAGTGATAGTGATTCTCACAGGAATTGTTGGTGTGATAACATGAATATCTGCGTAAGTGCCACTTCCACCACCAGCAACCATCCAGATTCTATCTGTAGAATCTCTACCTACTGCAAATGCTTTTTCTGCAAGAGTTGTTGTGAGCGTCCAACCATTTACATTATCCCAATTATAGATATAAAACGCATCTACACCAAAAACTCCTAAAAGTGTTTTTGCGTCATTCAAGAAAACAATTTGTTTTACCGTTTCTGGAATAGTGACTGCTGAATGGTGTGTAAGAGCTGTTGGGTCCGCTGCATCTACTGAATATGTAACAAATGTTCTTGCAAGCGGTTGACTATCTTGTGATCTATGTTCTCCGTTAAGATACATAACAGTTAAATATCTATTACCACCATTCACAAATGTTTCGTTATAAACAACTCCTACGAAACCCCTGCTATCACTGGTTGTGCCGAACAAGTTTAACATATGTGTAGAACTCAAATCTCCCGTGATGTTTGTTGCCTGATCTCTTGTAAAAGTATCGGTTGACTGATTCCATCTAAATACGAATGGATGATAGTTATAGCTCGTATCAAAATACGGCACATACCAACACTTATCACTTGCGCCAGGATCATCAAAATGTTTTGAAGAAATCTTTTGAAGTTGACCCATTGTGGCATTCATAGTTCTTGCACCACCATATGAGGTGCCAGAAGCGCTAGGTGCAGTTGTATTCACAAACAAATCAGTTGTATTATCAGTTGATACATTATGCCTACGAATATAATGTTGATAATCTGTATCGTGATGAGTCATCAAGTATAGTGGCTGTCCGTCTTGTGTGGATTGTCCAATATACATATACCACCAAGGATTTGATGGAGAAATATCATATTTGTCATTACTACTGTTGAATGATGAAAATGAGTTTCTTGCAATACTCATCCAAGGTCTAAAATTATACCCCCATCTGAAATACCCAGCAATTCCCGAAACTCTGTCACTGTTTGGATCTTTTACAGTCCAAAAAACAGGTTCTTGGTGATCTGTAGTAGTGGTCGAACCAACATATCCGTAAACATCTGTTGGATTAGTTTCGTAAAGCTCTCTAGTGCTTGGCACGTTATACCAAGAATGTTGATAATACCAATTATAATGTGTTATTTTAATATTGTATAGTAGCAGTTCATCATTAGTAGTAGAGTCTACAATTCTTCTAAGAGGACCCGATTGAAGTGTGGGGTCTATCGAAAAAAAGTTCCAGTAATCTACATTATTTAATTGATTTCCCCCAGCCGCTCCTTCGTAGTGCCAGCAATATGCAGTTTCTTTCGTCAGTGCCATAGTGTAAGCGCCGCCTGCTCGACCATCATAGGCGTTGGTGTTTGTTAATCGAATATAATTACCTGAGAAATAACCATCAAAATCGTCAGCATTTCCTGCTACTTTTGTTCGCAGAGTTCCTCCAAATTTAGGTGCTAAAGTTGTTTTGTCGTGCGCCTCATGTTCTAAATATAGGGTATTTTTTGAAGGTCTTGGGTCTTCAAAAACTGTATATTTGTTTATTGCTCCTGCTCTTCTAATTTTTGCCATTTTTTTCTCCTTAGAATGCTACGTCTAGGTCTTGATACCAAGAAACAACTTCATCTAAATCTATCCAATCACTTCTTGTTCCATCTCTATTGGTTTTCCAAGGCTGCAAAACTAAACTTGTTTTATTTCCTTCAGCGTCCACTAAAAAAACTTCCGCAACACCATTTTCTAATGTTGCGTGAAAATTCATTGTTTTTGTCGTAGCTTCGCCGTTTTCATCTACAACATCTACATCTCTGGTAAAATCCATTGTAATCTCCGATTTTTCTACTATTTATACTTTTTTATATGTAAATTGAACATAAAGATCTTCTCCAGTATTCGTTGTTCCTATACTTGTAACATCAACTGTAAGATAATCATTTACATTCATATTAATAATTTGATTTGTAATTGTAGTTGTTGTTGCATTTGCACCAAAAGAATATGTTTCCTCTGAAACTCCATTCTTTTTAATATCAACACCAACTGTTGCATCCGCAGCTGTCCCAAGTCTGGAAGCAATCCCTGTAACTTGTAGATTAAATGGAGCATACCAACGCTTAGTTCCAGTATGAACTTGAAGTGCTCCGCCTTGATGCAAATTTATATTGAATATTGTTTCATCTTTAATTTTTGTAGAAACTTCTGCGTCACTCAAACCAGTTTCAACTACAGTAGATTCGTTAATAACCTTTTCTATCTTAGACTGAAACTGGGCAGTATCATCCATATATTCGCCCATGTCTTTTGCTTTGAATTTATTCGTAGTACCATCCCACACAAGTGTCAGATTATCTACATCATTAATTACTGGCACTGGTTTTACTTCAACAGGAGTTTTGTGTCCTTGTTGGTCATGTTGAAAATACAAAATATAATTATTCTCTGAATTTGTCTCGACTGCAAGGTCTTTTATTGTAATTGTACCTCTCATCGCGCCATGAATGCCACATTGATAATATAATGTATCTGGTGCATTAGCTGGAACGGTAAATACAAGAGTACCACTTTCATTTCTAGAACCAGTGACACCATCTGTATATTCTCCAACATATGTTCCAGAGACATAGTTTGTACCGTCATCCGTGGTAAGATAGAATGGATGACCAGAAAGACTTGCATCTAGATTGAATGTGTATGTTCCGCCTCTATACAATGGATTTAAGTCTGGATTGTCTCCATGTGCCGAACCTCCAAAAGTATAAAATCCTGTGTTTGCAAATGAGACATCATATGAAACTATTGGTGGTGTAAGTGTTGGTAATGTTATTGTAGACGGAATACTAATATTCAATCTTTGCACTTCTGTGGCCTGTCCACCATTGATATCTGGATGAGTAACACCAGTTACATTCAAAGTAGAAGTTGCCCAAGAAACCAAATTGTCTATTCCTGGCCCGTCAATCCATTTGAGATATATTTTATGTGTTTGTGTCATTCCGCCATGCAAATCATGGGCAGCGAAGTTATTTACAACATATGTACCATCAATATACAATGGAATATTTGACTGTAATGCGTTAGTAATTTTAAGTCTTGTGTATGCAACCTTACCGGCATCCCAAGTCCATTTCCAATCCATTCCCCCGCCGGCATCTGGTGCATCAACATTGATAGTGAAAGTTTCTGGATCGATTGTGAGGTCAAAGTCTAAAATATCAGTTTGAGAAAATGTTTTGTCTCCAAGATATAGAGTGCCAGCACTCAAATATAAATCTCTGAATTTATTGGTAGCACTTCCTAAATCATAGGTTTCATTTGCGTCTGGTATAACATGTCCCGACACTACTGGTGGTATAGATGTTCCTTGTTTTGCCCAAACACCTTTAGTAGAATTGTAAACAAAAACAACTCCATTAGCAGTAAACGTATCACCATTAGATGGACTTGATGGAAAATTCTGTGCCATTTATTATCTCTCCATTAACAACCAACCTTGAGTTGAGTTGTAATACACCAACCCAAAGGCAGCCCTATCCGTATCTATAATTAAGTTGTCTGCAACCCCTTGAATATTACTTCCATTTCTTGCAATAGTAATATTATTTGTAGACGCATTTCCTGTAGCATCAATTATTCTAATTTCATCTCCCATAGATGGTGACACTGGAAGAGTCACAGTCACGGCACCACCACTACAATCAACAAAGAGTTTATCTCCAACACTTGCTGTGTGGTTTGTTGTTTCCTGCCAAGATGGTGTTGTAGATGAACCAGATTCGCCTGATACATTTACCCATTGTGTTCCATAATAGACGAGTAAAACCGCATATCTACTATCAAACCACATATCACCTTCTGTTGGTGTGGTTGGTGCAGTATCAGATACAGTTACTGAAGATCCGCCGCCTCCACCACCGCCATTTGATGTAGCTCCAATAAGATTTACCCATTGCTCAGATGTTCCGTCATTATATCTAAAATATAGTGTTCCGTCTGTAGAATCAAACCACATACTGTTTTCAACTGGATTGGTTGGTGCAGTATCAGATGCGGTGATTGGAGATGTTGCTCCAGAAGGATTGGATTGAATCCACTGAGAAGATGTCCCATCATTAAAATACACATACATTTTTGTGTTTGATGAATTAAACCATAAGTCGCCTTCAGATGGAGAAGTTGGTGCCGTATCTGAAACTGAAACTGAAGCTCCACCACCTCCGCCGCCGGATTGTGCAACCCACGCATAATCAGTGCCATCCCATGAAAGTACTTGATTAGATGTTGCGGTTGATGTATTGAGGTGAGTATCTACATCTGCGTCTACATAGCCATCTGTAATTCCATATCCTGCTAATGTTGTTGGCGTTCCAGTTATTGAACTCCAAGAAAAATCTTGAGCAACAATTTGACTATCATTTGCAAGTTCTATCCAACTACCGCTATGGGCATAATATGCTTTGCCTGTACCATGCACATGTGCAAACATACCATGATATGAAGTAGCAGAAGGAAGATCTCCAGTTGTAGCATACATGTTAGAGAATAAAACTTTATTAGTTCCTAAATCTAAATCTTGTCCTTCTACATGAGCTCTAACTCTTGCATCAGTATAATAAAGATTTGTACCTTCCGAAAGATCTGTCGTAGACTTTGCAGTGAAAGCAGAATCAAATCTTGTTTGAGTATAATATAGATTTATACCTTCAGCAAGATCTGTGGTTGTTTTAGAACTAAGGTCTAAATTAGTTCCTGTTTGTAGATTTACTCTTGCATCTGCTCTTGCGTCCGTATAGTAAAGATTGGTGCCTTCTGAAAGATTAGTAGTAGATTTTGTTGTCAACCAAGAATCGGCAGTTGTATTAAAATCAGCAGTTGCAAGTTTAGTTCCAATCAAATTGGTAATTGTAGTCGCAAAATTTGGATCGTCACCAAGTGCTGCGGCAAGTTCATTGAGAGTATCTAATGTTGTTGGTGCTGTATCTATTAGATTTGAAATTGCAGTATCTACATAACTTTCCGTTGCGAAAGTGTTGTTTGCTCCACCAGCAGTTGGTGTTACTAAAAGAGAACCAGAAGATTCTGTGAGAGTAATTCCACCAAGAATAATACTATTTCCACTTAGATACAAATCTCTAAATTTATGAGTTGAACTACCCAAGTCATAAGTTACATCTGTATCTGGAATGATACTACCAGAAACATTTGATAGATAATTTTGTACAGAGGTATTTAATGATGCAGTAGTTGCTTGATTGTTTGAATCACCAATAAAGATGTTACCGTCATTTAGATTGGGTACAGCATTTATACGTCCTGCACCCATAATAACGCCGCCGCCGTTGGATGCATGAACTTTTGTGATACGGCCCAAGTTTTGTAATAGATTACTTTCACCAACTGGAGGGGTATTTGTGTAACCACCACCGACTGCAACATAAATTATGTCTCCTTCGTTGAACGCACTTGTATCAACTCCAGAAATTTTACCCATATGGATAACAAATCCAGTAGCACCTGATACTAAATCTTGTTCTAAAACACCAACCGCTGGCATTGTAGCTGAACTACTTGCATCAGCTGGTGCAATTGTCATTGCATTGCCACTTGTTCCTGTTTGATAAACAGGTGTGCCTTTAAGAATAGTTGACCCAGTTTGGTTTGTTACTTCAGTATGAATTGTGTCTAAATTTTCAAACGATAACGTACCGCTACCATCTGTCATAATAACTTGGCGATTTGTACCATCTGCAACTGGCAGACTATAACCATCTGCACTAATATTAGTAATATTAAATCCACCAGAATTTAAGTTGCCGCCTAATGTGGGAGTTGTATCTTCTACAACTTCATTTATACTAACCGATTGAACTCTTGCATCTGTATAGTAAAGGTTTGTAGAGCCCTCTGGTAATGCATCAGTATCCGCAATAGAAGAACCGCCGCCGCCAGAAGATTCAATCCATTGAGCCCCACTACCATCATCATAATAAATGAATGTTTTAAGAGCATCAGAATCAAACCACAAATCTCCTGCTGATGGACTTGATGGAGCAACATCAGAAATTTCAATAGATGTTCCACCACCACCTATAGCTCCTGTTGGATTTGATTGTACCCATTGAGAAGATGTTCCGTCATTATAATATACATATGTTTTTAATTCGTCAGTATCGAACCACAAATCTCCATCATTAGGACTTGTTGGTGCAGTAGAGCTTGTAGTAACAGATGCTCCACCACCAGATTGTGCAATCCACTCATAATCACCTGTACCTTGTAATCCACCTGTTGCATTCCAACTTAGTATTTGTCCATCAGATATAATAGTTTGTCCACTCGAATTATTTTTATTCAAATGAAAATCTACTTCATCTTGAATAGTATCACCAAGTCCACCGACAGTTGCGCCACTAAAATTTACCAAAGTATGAGTAAAATCTAATGTTGCAAGTTGTGCGTTGATTGAACCGCCAGTACCTATATCTAAACTATCGGCAGCAACCTTACCAGTAACAACTACACCCTGTGCGTTATCTGCGATATTTGCCAAACCAACATCAGAATTACTAAGACCACCTACAGTTGCACCACTAAAGTTTACAGTAGTGTGAGTAAAGTCTAGTGTCGCGGTAGATGCATTGATTGAACCACCAGTACCCACATTCACCGAAGTAGTTTGGATAGGGCCCGTAATCCAAGTATCTGAAGTGATACGTTCAACAAACATTTCCTTACCGACACTGACTTTTCCACCCATGCCGCTGTGATTCGCACAGTAATAATACAATCTTGGAGTAGCATTTGTGACCACAAACTCAACATAAGCACCAGCATTTCCTGCCGTACCATTAACAGTTACACCTGTTGTGTATTCTGTTGCGCCACCACCAGCATGTGTTCCATCTGAAACTTCAGAAAATCTAATTGGATGTGAGTTATTTGACGCATCTGACTGATCGAAACGATAAGTTCTACCTGGCTGGAGTGTTACAATTCCTTGTTGTTCGCCATCAATATAGAAGTTTCCACTAGAAGTTGTTACTGATACAGTACTGTAAAGTTGATCTCTAACTCTAGCATCTGTATAATAAAGATTTGTAGATCCCTCTGAAAGATCATCTGTCGTTTGAGCTACAAGGTTTTGTAGGTATCTACCGTCTAAATTTACACTAGCTGCAGTCGATGAATCATCCCTAGTGAGTGTCAGTGTACCATTTGAGAAAGTCGCATTATCAACTCTTGATAAATTTGTATCATCAAAAAATTGACTGAAATCTACAGTAAATGTGGATGCATCATCTCTTATAAACGTAGCAATACCATTTGCAGCAAGCGATCCCGAAGTAAGTCTTGCAAGATTTGTATCATCCAAATAGAGAGATAAATCAATATTTGTGGTATTTCCATTCTCATCTGTGTATGTAAGAACATTTCCAGCAATCCCAAGTGAAGTAAGTGTTTCTGTGGCAATACCTTGTGTAGTTAAATAAGATTGAACTCTTGCATCTGTATAATAGAGATTGGTTCCTTCAGCAACATCAGTTGTTGTCAAAGCATCTATTTGATTCTGCAATCCAATGTCTGCCTGTTCTCTATCATAAATCTCATCATCAAGATCGGATTGAATTGCTCCAGTTTGAGCTGCGACTTGTTGTGTTACAATAGAAGTTACTTGAGAAGTAGAAACTCCGTCTGTAATACCGTAACCAGCAAGTGTAGTTGGAGTATTTGTTAAACTGCTAAATTGTCCATCAAACAAATTGGCCGCAGTTATTCTTGCATCAACTCTGGCGTCTGTGTAATAGAGATTTGTAGAACCTTCAGTAAGATTGTCTGTGGTTTTTGTGGACAATCTAATATCAAATCTAGCGTCTGTATAATAAAGGTTGGTTCCTTCAGCAAGATCAGTTGTTGATTTCGTAGCAAGTCTTGTATCAAATCTGGCATCTGTATAATAGAAATTTGTAGAACCTTCAGTCAAATCATCAGTAGTTTTATTGGCCAAAGACAAATTTGTGCCGGTTTGTAAATTAATTCTTGAATCAACTCTTGCATCTGTATAATATAGATTCGTGCCTTCAGCTAAATCAGTTGTAGATTTTGTTCCTAACCAAGTGTCGGCAGTTGTATTGAAATCAGCAATTGCAAGTTTGGTTGCAATTGAATTTGTAATCGTAGTCGCAAAGTTAGGATCATCTCCCAGCGCAGCTGCTAGTTCATTTAGAGTATCAAGTGTTGTCGGCGCTGAGTCAACCAAAGCAGCAATAGATGCATCAATATCACTCTGCGTTACTGCACCGAATGTAGTAATTCTTGCATCAGCTCTAGCATCTGTATAGTAAAGATTTGTTCCTTCTGCCAAATCTGTAGTGGATTTCGTTGCAAAATCTGTATCAAAATCGCTTGTTGTATAAGAAGTCTTTGAGTTGATTTGATTTTGTAAATCAATATCTGCTTGTTCTCTATTATAAATCTCGTCATCTAAATTGGAATTTACAATTGCAATTTGTGTGTTTACAAGATTTGTTACATATGAAGTAGTAGCATAATTGTTTGCAACCAGATATGCACCGACTCTGGCGTCTGTGTAATAAAGATTGGTAGTACCTTCTGTTAAATCGTCTGTATTTTTTGTTGCAAATCGTATGTCGAAATATGAATTAATTTCATTACCAAGATTAATAAATCCAAAATTACTATTTCCAGCATCATATAATAAAACATCTCCATTTGCTGGTGTATCAACTGCATCTACATCTGATAAGTCTTGTATACTTGCAAGATTAATACGAGAGTCTGCATATGTGGTTACTTCAGTTGCAAAATCGACTGGTAGAAATTCACTACCATCATACAGAAGGAAATCTCCAGT
>Ga0181575_10002429_pt1 | contig 13250 bp, 3 predicted proteins | sample 101ome_23_FD_145599 | JGI IMG/M metagenome (GOLD analysis project Ga0181575, IMG submission 145599) | Coastal salt marsh microbial communities from the Groves Creek Marsh, Skidaway Island, Georgia - 101411CT metaG (spades assembly) | ecosystem: Environmental > Aquatic > Marine > Intertidal zone... | reverse complement strand
ATGTCACGCCAATCAGAAAACTCGATAGATTGACGTTTACACTCAGGGATGAAAATGGCGCCACCATCACGGATGGCGCCGACAACTTTTTTGTTTTTAAATTTGTCTGCAAAAACAGGAACATGCCATTCGTAGAGTCTGGGCGTTAGGTACGTACATTTTTTACCTTTTATTATTATAAATGTCGGCGGGTGTCGTTCAATTGATAGCCATCGGGGCCCAAGATGAACACATCATGGGTGAGCCAGAGATTTCATTTTTCTCGTCGACGTTTAAACGGCATTCAAATTTTTCACAGTCCGTCGAGAAGCAGACCATACAGGGGAATGTGAAAAGTAACGCTATGTCATCAGTAAAGTTTGAAAAAACTGGCGATTTATTGGGATACGTGTATCTCACATTGGATGATAACAATCAAGCACTCGATACCCAAAGATGGGACAGAATTGTCGAAAAGGCTGAAATATTGATAGGGGGGCACGTCATTGACGCACAAGATGGCATTTTTACCGAAAAAATCGCCATCGATACGTTTGCACAAAATGTATCTAAGAGCGCAAACGGAACACACCCGGGTGTGAGCGCCCGTTCTTATTTTTATCCATTTAGATTTTTCTTTTGTGAAGGTCCTCAATGCGCTTTACCGATCGTAGCTTTACATTATCACGATGTTGAAATGCGCATACATTGGGGGCCAGACGCCGGAAACTACAATGTAGAAATGTATGCAAACTATTATTATTTGGACAACGAAGAGCGAGGAAACCTCGTATCCAGAAATCACGAAATGTTGATAACACAAGTGCAAAAGAACATTCCATCTGGTGAAACGATACAAGAACTCACGTTTAATCACCCAGTAAAGTATCTCGCGTCTTCCGATACGACGACGGAAGGTGCATTGACTTCCACGACAAACAAGGTTAAATTGAATATTAATGGTTTAGATGTTGGTAAATACAGGTGGGGTAAACCACATTACATAGATGTAATGAATTATTATCACACAAATTTTGTCACGTCTCCAGATTTCTTTTTGTATTGCTTTTGCTTATCTACGAGCTCTCTTCAACCCACAGGTACGTTAAATTTCAGTAGACTCGATTCAGCAAAAATCATGAGCGAAAATGCACCAATCCGTGACCCAATATATGCAGTAAATTACAACATATTACGTATACAAAACGGTATGGCGGGACTTGTTTATGCAAATTAAAATGCAACACTATATTAAATGGTTAAGAACTTACCGACGGTGGAGCGATCCACCAAAATTAGGTTTGGTAAGAACTGCACGGACGACCAGGCGGAAAATACAATTGTATTCAACGCGAGTAATGCTCAAATAGATGCGAGCATACCCGGGGCGGTGTACATGACACCTCTCCGAGAACAACCCGATTTGTTTGATACAAACGTTACGATGATGACGTATAACACGTCGACTAAAGAGATCATGGACTCTGGTGTTTTGGCATCGGACGTACTTAACTTTGATTTAGAAGACGTAACCATAAACGGGAATGTCACGTCGAATACAATGATTTTTAGAGGAGAAACCGCATTTATTACCGAATCCACTAAAACTGGTATTTCAAATAGCGCACCCACACACACTTTAGATGTGGGTTCAAATTTATATGTAGACGACACGGGTGATACGATTTTAAACGTCACTGGTACTACGAAAACAAGTGAATTACGTGTCACTGGAGATGCGCGCGTATCAGGAAACTTAGAAGTTACGGGTGTAGTGACTTCTATTCGCACAGAAAATGTGGTGATGGATGACGCAATCATAGAACTCGCGAACAATAACACGCTTGGAACGACGGATATGGGTGTTATCATGACAAAACCTGGAACAAATGTAGGTTTGGGTTACCGTGGACATGAAAATGAATTCATGGTCGGTTTCACACAAAGTGATGCATCTGGACTCGATTTGGTACCGGATACATCTAATTTGATACAAATGAAGGTGTATGGTGACCTTGACGTGTCTAACACACTCGATGTATCGACGCGTGCTACCGTGGGATCAAATGTCGTGATAGATGATGATGTGGATAACGTCATATACGTCACAGGTAACACGTACACTTCTCGAGCAGTAAATGTTGGTTCTAATGTCGCGATTGATGACCTCGCTGAAGATGTCATCGTGGCTACGGGGAATGTTGCGATTTCTAGAGGGCTAGACGTAGGCTCTAATGTCGTAATTGATGATCTCGCCGAAGATGTCATCGTAGCCACTGGAAACACTCACACAACTCGAAAATCAACCATTGGTTCAAATGTTGTGATTGACGACTTGGCTGAGGATGTTATAGTAGCTACTGGGAACGTTTCGGTGTCCCACGCCTTAGACATTGGTTCAAATGTTGTGATTGACGACTTGGCTGAGGATGTCATCGTAGCCACTGGGAATGTGTCCGTGTCCCACGCTTTGGACATTGGTTCAAATGTCGTCATTGATGATTTGTCCGAAGATGTCATAGTAGCTACTGGGAATGTGTCCGTATCCCACGCACTCGATATCGGTTCGAATGTTGTGATTGACGATTTAGCTGAAGATGTCATTTCTGCGGAAGGGAATGTATACGTGTCCCATGCACTCGATGTCGGCTCGAATGTTGTGATCGACGATTTAGCTGAGAATGTGATCGTAGCCACTGGAAACACTCACACAACTCGAAAATCAACCATTGGTTCAAATGTTGTGATTGACGACTTGGCTGATGATGTCATAGTAGCTACTGGTAATGTTTCGGTGTCCCATGCCTTAGACATTGGTTCAAACGTTATCATTGACGATTTAGCTGAAGATGTCATCGTAGCCACTGGGAATGTCGCAATTTCTAGAGGACTTGATGTGGGTTCGAATGTTATCATTGATGACCTATCGGAAGATGTCATCGTAGCCACTGGGAATGTGTCCGTCTCACACGCACTCGATATCGGTTCGAATATCGTGATTGACGATTTAGCTGAAGATGTCATCGTAGCCACTGGGAATGTCGCAATTTCTAGAGGACTTGATGTGGGTTCCAATGTTGTGATCGACGATTTAGCTGAAGATGTCATCGTAGCCACTGGGAACACTCACACGACTCGAAAATCAACCATTGGTTCAAATGTGACCATAGACACACTCGCATCGGATAAAATTTATGTTCAAGGAAACATACACGCGTCTCGTAAACTCACAGTGGGTCCAAATGTTTCCATCGACACACTTCAATCAAATGTCGTGTCTGTCACCGGTGGTATGTATGCATCGGAACACATACACGTGGGTTCAAACGTGTTGATAAATGAATTCAGTGAAGACGTGATAGTAGCCACCGGTAATGTCTCTGTGTCCCACGCTTTGGACATTGGTTCGAATGTCGTCATTGATGATTTGTCCGAAGATGTTATCGTAGCCACCGGGAATGTATCGGTGTCTCACGCATTGGACATCGGTTCGAATGTCGTCATCGACGATTTAGCTGAGAATGTGATTGTAGCCACTGGAAACACTCACACAACTCGAAAATCAACCATTGGTTCAAATGTCGTGATTGACGACTTGGCTGAGGATGTCATAGTAGCTACTGGTAACGTTTCGGTGTCACACGCTTTGGACATTGGTTCAAATGTTATCATCGACGATTTAGCTGAAGATGTCATCGTAGCCACTGGAAACGTTTCGGTGTCACACGCTTTGGACATTGGTTCGAATGTTATCATCGACGATTTAGCTGAAGATGTCATCGTAGCCACTGGAAACGTTTCGGTGTCTCACGCATTGGACATTGGTTCGAATGTCGTCATAGACGATTTGGCTGAAGATGTCATCGTAGCCACTGGGAACGTTTCTGTATCCCATGCATTGGACATTGGTTCAAATGTCGTCATAGACGATTTGGCTGAAGATGTCATCGTAGCCACTGGGAATGTGTCCGTGTCTCACGCTTTGGATATTGGTTCGAATGTTATCATTGATGATTTGTCGGATGATGTGATCGTAGCCACCGGGAATGTATCGGTTTCCAGAGGACTCGACGTGGGTTCGAATGTCATCATAGATGATTTGTCTGAAGATGTCATCGTAGCCACTGGGAACGTTGCGGTTTCTAGAGGGCTCGACGTGGGTTCCAATGTCATCATTGATGATTTAGCTGAAGATGTCATCGTAGCCACTGGGAATGTGTCCGTGTCACACGCTTTGGACATTGGTTCGAATGTCGTCATTGATGATTTGTCCACTGATGCCATAGACGTCACCGGAAACATCCGTGTGTCCCAAACGCTCACCGCGGAAGACGTCGCGTCTAACACCGTGCACGCAAATACGTATTATGGAGATGGCGGCATTCTTTCGAATGTAACCCTCCAAGTCGTATCGGATAAGGGTAATGCGACCACACAGACGGTCCAATTTACCAACCCAACGACTGCGTTCACAACCGATTTAACATCAAACGTTGAAGTCAAACTCGACCAATTGTCAAATGTAATCATCACGAATCTACAAACGGATCACCTTCTCACATACGATGGCGAGAATTGGGTAAATGATTTCAATATACACAACTTCATTAAAGTACACAACACCACAGGTGATACACTTCATAAAGGTAATGTAGTGTACATTGTAGATTCATTCAATAATAATGTCGCAAACGTGGCACTCGCAAAATCTGATTCGAGTTCAACCATGCCGGCCATCGGTCTCATCCACGAAGATGTGGCTCCCGGAGGAGAAGGTGTCGCTGTTGCGTATGGTAAGGTGACTGGTATTAATACACTTGGGTTCACAGAAGGTCAAACCGTCTATGTGAGCAACACGAGTGCGGGTAATATCATGGACTCGAAACCATATGGTTTGGGTGACCAAATTCAAAACGTGGGTATTTGTATTAATGTGCACCAAAGTAACGGTGTCGTGTTTGTGACGGGTGTCGGCCGTTCGAACGACATTCCAAACGCACCCATATCTTCATCTCCCAACTACGTGTATGTCAATGAAACCAACAACGACATGAAGAAGATTGCACCCGAAAACTTGTTGACAAAGCTTCAAACGTTGGAACAAGTCGTGAATACAGGGAACACCGTGTCAAATTCCATCGAAATCACGGGAAATTTGACTGTTTCTGAAAATGTGTCCATAGGGGGTTTAAGCTCTAATTACATACCCATTGTGGGTGTGGGTAATTATCTCGAAGATTCGTCCATTCGAAAAGATAACGGAAGTATTATTATTTCCACGGACACCGAGATCACTGGAAATCTCATCGTGACCGGCAATTCATACGTCGTGTCCTCAAACAATGTCATCATTGAAGATAGAATTTTAGGTCTGGCGAACAATAACACGAGTCACGATTTAGACACGGGCATCATCATGGAACATCCCGGGCACAACGTGGCCTTAATTCATCACGGAGATGAAGACAGATTTTCGATGGGTTACACACAAAACACATTGACCGATGATCACGTGTTACCCGACAGCAATATATTTTTGTTGAATGTATTGGGTAACGTCGATGTACAAAACACTATTACGATACAACAAAATGCATATTTAAATGGTAACGTTGGTATTTCAAACAATGCACCCGAACATGATTTAAGTATCGGTTCTAATCTGTACATGGATGATACGGGATCCAACGTGGTACACGTCGAGGGTAACATCGCCGCAACGCGGTTCATTGGGGATGGTGCGTACCTCACAAACATCGCCTCAACATTTGAACAAATTATCATCAATGGAAATGTTACCGCAAACACAGTTGAATTCGAAAACGCAATCAGTATAGTCACGACTGGATCGGTTGGCATTTCGAACACCACACCCGAACACGATTTGAGTGTGGGTTCCAATCTCTACGTGGACGATGATGGAACCCATGTGGTCAATGTCACAGGTAACATCGCGGCGACTCGATTCATTGGAGATGGTGCATATCTCACAAACATAGCCTCAACATTTGAACAGATTATCATCAACGGAAATGTCACATCCAACACGGTTGAATTCGAAAATGCAATCAGTATCGTCACGACTGGGGCGGTTGGTATAGCAAACAGTGCACCCGAACATGATTTGAGCGTGGGCTCGAATTTGTACGTGGATGACGATGGAACCCACGTGGTCAACGTTGCGGGTAACATAGCAGCCACTCGATTCATCGGGGATGGTGCGTACCTCACAAACATCGCCTCAACATTTGAACAAATTATCATCAACGGAAATGTTACCGCAAACACGGTTGAATTCGAAAATGCAATCAGTATAGTCACGACTGGGGCAGTTGGTATAGCAAACAGTGCACCCGAACACGATTTGAGCGTGGGCTCGAATTTGTATGTGGATGACGATGGAACCCATGTGGTCAACGTTGCGGGTAACATCGCAGCCACCCGATTCATTGGGGATGGTGCATACCTCACAAACATTGCATCTACTTTTGAACAGATTATCATCAACGGAAATGTCACATCCAACACAGTTGAATTCGAAAATGCAACCAGTATCGTCACGACTGGAGCGGTTGGTATAGCAAACAGCGCACCCGAACATGATTTGAGTGTCGGTTCGAATTTGTACGTGGATGACGATGGAACTCACGTGGTCAACGTTGCGGGTAACATAGCAGCCACCCGATTCATTGGGGATGGCGCATACCTCACAAACATCGCCTCAACATTTGAACAAATTATCATCAATGGAAATGTTACCGCAAACACAGTCGAATTTGAGAACACGATCAGTATCGTCACGACTGGAGCGGTTGGTATAGCAAACAGTGCACCCGAACATGATTTGAGTGTCGGTTCGAATTTGTATGTGGATGACGATGGAACGCACGTGATCAACGTCGTAGGTAACGTCGCAGCCACTCGATTCATTGGTGATGGCGCATACCTTACAAACATCGCCTCAACATTTGAACAAATTATCATCAATGGAAATGTTACCGCAAACACAGTTGAATTTGATAACACGGTCAGTATAGTGACTTCCGGTAACGTAGGTATCGCGAACAGTGCACCCGACCACGAATTGAGCGTGGGTTCGAATTTGTACGTGGACGACGTGGGTTCCAATGTTTTGGTGATAAACGGAAACACGTACATGGGTGCTTTGACGCTCGGCTTCGGTGAAGCGACCATTCAACCTTCGTACGGTCTTCATCACGTGACTGAATCGTATAACCAAACGGGGGACACGATCATTTTGACAAACGCGACGACAGGTCTCGATGTCACATCAAACATAGAAATCGCCGGAAATTTGAAATTCGATTCAAACGTGCTCATTCCAAACATGCGTGTCGCAGATTTCGCGACCAATGTGGTCACGTACGATGCCGTGACGGGTGAATTCACGGACTCCGGTGGACTCATTTCCAATAAGTTTGCCATCGTGTCCGAACAACCCCCGAGTGCACTGACGGGTGCTTCCACAGTCATCGCGGAACACGGTACTTACGGTGTCGACCAATCCACTGGAACGGGTCAAAACGTTTTCGATAAATCCACTGGTACGTGGGCATCCGCGGCGGACTACACCGGTACGGATAACGTGTATGACGGTGTCGCGGAACACCACTCGGGTGGTGAGCTTGGTGACTGGATCGAACTCACACTTCCATACAAGGCTAAATTGAGACACATTTCTTTGTTACCCGCCGTGAGCACGGATTCTTTCCCAACGGCGGGACACCTGTATGCATCGAACGATGATACCACGTGGACTGATATTAAGTCTTGGACGGGACTCACACCTTCGAGTCTCACGGATACACAACGCATCGCCGTGGATGCGTCCGTCGCATACAAACAGTACGCACTCGTGGCGACGCAAACTGTGGGTGCGACGACGGCGAACATCGGGGAATGGAAACTCTTCGCGGAATCGTTTGCCATCGATGGTGGTATCATGAATACGACGGCACAAATAAGCCTCGATAACGGTATCCAATCAAATTTGGAGGTGGGTACGGCGAACCTCTTCGTGGACACGACGTCTGGGAATGTTGGTGTGGGTACGACGACTCCGGGACACCCATTGGACGTCCGCGGAACAGCAAACGTCGAGAGTCTCACGGCGACGGGTATTTACGGACCAATTGTCGGTTCAAATACGATAGAGGCATCTACTGTGTATGCAACCACCGTTGGTACCCATTACGGCACAATCGCTGGGTCAAATGCGATAGCGGCGTCGACGGGGACATTTAGTGACGACTTCGAAGTCGGAACAGCCAACCTCTTTGTGGATACATCTTCGGGGAGTGTGGGTATTTCCAATAGTGCACCCACACACAATTTGGATGTTGGTTCCAATCTGTACGTCGAGGACACAGGAACTTCGGTTTTGACCGTTCTAGGGAACGCCGTGGTGTCTAATAAACTCACGGTCCAAAGTTTCCGCATTTCTTCGTCTTCCTCGAGTGGTCTCCAAGCCGTGACGACAGGTGTGGGTGCAAACACCACTTCGAACCCCATCGTGATCACGAATGCCGATAACTCCACGAGTTCGTCGACCGGTGCACTCACGTTAACAAACGGGGGTCTCGGAGTCGCCCAGGATATTTACGGGGGAGGATCCATGACACTTTCCAGTGACCTCACGGTCGACACGAATACCTTGAAGGTCGATGCGGGTCAAAACAGGGTCGGTATCTTAACGGCGAGTCCAGGGTACCCATTAGATGTCCACGGAGCCGCGAATGTCGGGGCCTTGACGACGACTTCTGTGTCTGGTGACGGTTCGGGACTCACAACCTTGAATGCGGATAATATAAGCTCTGGGACACTCGACAATGCTCGTTTACCTTCGACTATCAATGTTACCAATTTGGTTGGTGACGGTTCGGGGATCTCTGCGATCCAGTCCTCCAATGTGAGTGACTTTTCGTCGAACGTATCGAGGATCGCGGCACTTGAGAGTGGAGACTTAACCATCGATGGTGAAAAGACGTTTAGTTCTAACTTGGAGGTGGGCACGGCCAACTTGTTTGTGGATACGACGACGGGGAACGTCGGTATCGGGACGGCGAGTCCGACTGGAAAGGCCCACATTTATGTAGATAATGCTAGTAGTGGACAACTTTTTATAGAAAACGCGAGTACATCGGGTCGCGCGGGTTTGATCTTGAGAAATGTGGATGGTGAAGATTTTAATATTCAACATACCAATGGTTCTTCAAATGCCGCTATTATAGAAAATTTCAGTACTGTAAATGGTGGAATAAAATTTTATGCCAAGGGGGATGGTGACCATGAGTTCAGAACTACCAATTCAAACAATTTACGCATGGTTATAGGAAACAGTGGCAACGTCGGCATTGGGGTGACCAATCCAGGTGTAAAATTAGACTTGCCGGATGCATCCGGCTATAACCCAGTGATACGTATCGGTACGAATACAACATACGATGATGGTCAACTTTACTCACTTAGATGGGGTGGGAGTGGTTTAATGGGTATGGGTCTTTACAGTTCGACTAGAACTGTATTTGGAAGTCAGGGAATTGGTTTACACATACCAAATACAGAAGAGTATAGTGTGAGAACTAATGGTTGGGCTAAATTATTTGCGTTGGATGGCGCAACATATAAAGCTCATTTTGGTGGCAAGGTCGGCATCGGCGTAACAAATCCCATTGCTGATTTAACTGTTTATGGTACAGGGGGTCTCATAACGGGTTCTACAACTAGGTCGCACTTCACTGGCAGTCTGGATCATTTATATAGAGACACTGGTACAGCATCTGGAAACGTAAATATTCTTGCGAGATATTGGATGTCGGCGTATGGATTTATCGCAGTAAATAGTGTGTCAAGTTACTCTGACAAACGCATCAAGAAGAACATTGTAGATGCTGATGATACCGAGTGTTTGGAAGTCCTCAGGCTCTTGAAACCCAAAAAGTATCAATACAAAGACGATGTTGAGAGAGGCACCGAACCTGTGTGGGGCTTCATCGCCCAAGAGGTTCGGGAGACGCTCCCATACGCCACCACATTGAGAAAAGCGGTTGTTCCAAACATTTATGAATTGGCGAATGTCTCACAATCAAATGTAATCACATTCACCAACTTTAACACCTCCAATCTGGAGAGTAATGCGACCACAATCATTCAAATACTCGGGATTGATGGTAAAGAGCATGACATAAACTTGGTTGAGGTCATAGACGAACACACCATTCGTGTGGAAGAGGATTTGACTGAGTGGATTGGTTCAATGGACGAAACCGGAAATGTTATAGCGGGTGGAAACCAGCTCTTCATCTACGGACAACAGGTTGATGACTTTTGCCATCTCACGAAAGACGCCATTTGGACGGTGGCTACATCTGCTTTACAAGAGGTTGATAGACAGCTTCAAGCTGAGAAGGCGAAGGTCGCGACCTTGGAGACACAACTCGCCTCAGTCTTGGCGAGATTGGATGCCCTCGAAAATACCTAATTATAATACTGCGGATCCCATCCCGGTGCAACTAAACATATACCACACCACGCCCCAGTCATTTAATAATTCTCTCCCGATATATTAAATGCCTATCGAGACTCCGGCAGGAACCTTAGAGGTTGAGAACGCCAAGTTCCGTGCGAGCTCAGTCGAGGCGACCATCGCGGTCGGCATAGGTACGGATTCCAACGATGCGTACCCTTTACAGGTATTCAAGGAAACGGCACCGAGCATACGTCTCAGTGAAGGTTCGACGATTTCGTCAGCCGCGAGATTTTACTCGAACAACAGTAATCTCTACATCCAGACGGGGACCGACTTTTCATCGGGATCTTCGGGAGACGTGGCGTTCCAGACCATGGGAGGTCAGTCGACACACATGGTGATCAAGAACGATGGGAAGGTGGGGGTTGGGGTGACTAATCCACTCAATTCCTTGATTGTTAAAGGTAAGACAACTATTGGTACAGGGGCGTCAACCACCAATAGTCAATATCATGATGGGACGCTTAATGTGATTGGTGGAGGGACGAGAGCCATCTTGAGAGTTGAGAACAACAATGGCGTTGGAGACCCGACAATCATATTGGGCGAAGGTGGTGGATTTACAGAAAATACAGTTCCAACTATTAAAAAAATTGCGGGTACAAACAATTTATCTATTATGACTGCTGGCAACGTCGGCATTGGGACGGTGAGTCCGGGAGCAATATTGGACCTACACACACCCAGTACCGATCCGTCTGTTCCGACGCTTTTCGTTGGTGATCAAGTTAGAGACTTCGGTGACTACGGTATGGTTCAACTCGCGAGACATCCGACGGCGGGTGGCAGCAAAGCACATCTCGCATTCATACGAGGTGCCAACGCGGTGTCAGCTATGGGCTTTTACAACAACACAAACACATTTGGAATCTGGACACCATTCGGTTCGGTCGCAAATTTACCTACAATGAGTTTCCTTTCCGACAAGGTCGGCATCGGGACGACGAGTCCTGCAGTACCTCTGGATATTAAAACCACCGGAAACTATAACGGCATCGGTCTTTTGGGAAGCTCATCTGGGCGATACACATTATCTACGAACAGTACTGGTCAACATTTGTATATGTCGAATGGAAGTTATTCATTTGGGCGGTGGGTACAGGCACACCACTACGACGTGTATTCAACGTCCGCTTTCACTGGCTCACGAGACTTATTCCTCAATTATTATTCGGGTGCGGGTGTGAAACTAGCTGGACACGTGTATGTTACGAGTGATGATAGAATTAAAACGGAAGAAAGGTACATTGAAAATGCTACAGAAACACTCCTAAAACTCAAGCCACAAATATATCTCAAAGGTCCAAATGTAGGTTCAACTTCAAATATGTCCCGTATAGAATCTGGTCTCATCGCACAAGATGTGTATTATGACGCACCAGAGTTGAGACATTTGGTCTCTCTTGCCGATGACGCTGAACCAACTGAAACTAAACCATACACAGACGATGACCCACAAAATGACCCAGATTATTCGTCGTGGGGCAGTAAAAGTGCGGGGCTTGAATACGAAGGACTCATAGCGTATCTCATCAAGTCTAATCAAGAACTCTACACCGAAATCCAAACACTCAAATCTCGTATCGCATCTCTCGAAAACCCCTAATTACTTTTTCCTCCCCTTATAGTAGAAATGTCTATACAATCCCCAGTTGGAACTTTAGATATTAAAAATGCCACCTTACGTGTTGGCAAATTGGAAGTCTCGAACATTCAGGGTGTGGACACCGCCCTCAATGTCACGAGAGCCAATAGCGTGCTCATCTACGATGATCAGGCTTCAACAACGACCTTTACGGGGTTCACGAGTACCCCGGGGGTTCGTGATACTGTGAATGGCTACCTCGACGTCGCCGATGGCTACGTGTATTGGGGTCAAAAGCTCCCCAATGCGTGGGTGATGGACTTCGAGATGGACATCCGTTCGGGTACGAATCCCGGACCACTCTATGCAAACGTGTTTAGCACCACTAACACGGGCGGAGACGGCTACTCTTTCACGTTTAATGATAACAACGACAAAATCAGTCTCTACTACGACGGCACCCTTCTCACGGAGGCCACGGTCACGGGACTCTTCACGGCCACAGAAAATTGGCAAAAGGTCGTGATCAATTACGAGCGTGGCATGATCGCCATAAGTCTCGGTGGGTCCAGAAAGTTTTATTACAAGGATATCGAGCGGGAGAAGCCGTACGTCAACGGGGAATACACAAATTTCTCTTCAGCGTCCACGGATGGGCGGAAGATTCGTAATCTTCGCATCGTTAACGGTGAAAAGTGGATGTACACGGGGGAATCGAACATCGCGTACACGCAGGGGAGTGTGGGTATAGGTGTCTCCGATCCACAATACACACTCGATGTCGGTGGAGACATCAATCTCTCGGGGTCGTTCTACCAAGGTGGGTCCCCCTTTGTGAGCTCCCTTTGGACGGATGGTTCAGATTCTCTCTATTACCGTTCCAATGTCGAAGTTGGCACGGGCAACCTCTATGTGGATACGACGACGAGTCGGGTCGGTATCAACACCACAACACCCGGCTACGATCTCGACGTTAACGGGGACATTAACTTTACGGGTAACTTTTACCAAGGTGGTTCGGAATTCGTGAGTTCCCTTTGGACATCTGGTAACGATTCCCTGTATTACACGGCGAGTAACGTGGGTATAGGCACGGACACCGCGGAGTATACCCTCGATGTACACGGAAATGCCAAT
>Ga0181575_10002424_pt1 | contig 13270 bp, 8 predicted proteins | sample 101ome_23_FD_145599 | JGI IMG/M metagenome (GOLD analysis project Ga0181575, IMG submission 145599) | Coastal salt marsh microbial communities from the Groves Creek Marsh, Skidaway Island, Georgia - 101411CT metaG (spades assembly) | ecosystem: Environmental > Aquatic > Marine > Intertidal zone... | reverse complement strand
CGATAAGTGGCAGGCCTACGGCCAGGCAAAATCCGCCCAATCCCTGATGGCCGTAGAGCTCGACCGCCGGGAAAAAGACAATGGTATACGCAGCTTTGCGGTCCACCCCGGAGGCATCTTTACGCCGCTACAACGCCATTTAGGCAATGCGGAAATGGCCGAGTTTGGATGGACCGACGCCGATGGGAATCCCTCTACCGTCGCAGAAAAGCTATTCAAGTCACCCTCGCAAGGCTGTGCCACATCACTGTGGGTCGCCACTGCGCTGTCATTGAACGGCATGGGTGGCGTCTACTGTGAAGACTGCAATATCTCCCGCGTAGTGCCGGACGACAGTAACGACTTCACTGGCGTTAGACAGTGGGCCGTGGCATCGGAGATTGCTGAGCAGTTGTGGGATGAGACAGATCGCCTTCTGGCGAGGCTGTAATCCGTTTCGATAGTTTCCGGTCGGAGTTCCTCTGTCGAGACAGCACCACGTCTTAAATCAAAGACAAAAAAAACGGGAGCCGAAGCTCCCGTTCTCTAGACAATTCCGTATCGCTTAGAAGCGGTACTGGAATGTACCTTGGATGTATCGACCAATCAGATCGTAAGCACCAATAGCTGAGAAGGAGTTCATGCCGTAGGGCACGTCTTCGTCAGTGATGTTACGAACCGCAATAGACGCATCCATCTGGTCGTTCATTGAGTAACGAACGAACAGCGTGTGCATGTAGTACTCGTCGATTTCTGGAATGTCGTAAGTACGTGGAGGCGCAGTGTTGCTCTTCTTAGCGCCGCTCAGGTACATGGTACGCCAGTTAAACGTCCAGTCATCGAGCATGTACATCAGGTTCACGTTACCGCGAAGCGATGAGTTACCAATCAAACCTTTGGTATCACCCGCATCATCACCGGTCACTGATACACGACTGTCGTTGAGATCAAAGAAGTTCGCACGAAGACGGAACTGACCAGGAATGGTGTCGGCAAAGTCGAAGCTGTAATCAAGCTCAGACTGGAAACCCTTCAAGATTCGGTAACCCGCGTTAACGAAACCAATCGAGAAGTCATTCACCTGGAAGGTTGATGGATCACGGGAGAACTGACCACACGCAGGTGCACTCAAGTTTCCGCCGTCGTAACAACCAGCCATAATCGAGGTCAAACCCAGCGTCTCAATCGCATCATCGAGGAACACATCGATCATATCGACCGAGAACGTCAGACCTTCAGCAAAGTCAGGCTCAACCACGACACCGATCGACTGTGACTCGGAGGTCTCATTGATCAGGTTAGGATTACCACCAGTGAAGCCCTGCTGTGACGCGTTAACAATGATGGACTGGAAGCTGTTTGGATCATAACCAGCAAATCCAAGTGCTTGTGCTTCCTCAGCACACACCTGAGCACGTCGACCATCTACTTCGCCCGAATTCACGAATCGCGCATCACAAGGGTCACTTGCAAACGAGAACGTTTCAGCTCGTGGCAGGAATGCCTCGGCAATCGCAGGCGAACGAACCGACTCGGTATCGTTTGCACGGAACGTCACGTTACCAAAACGAGGAATGTCCAATGCAAGACGAAGGCCGATGTTAAATACCTCGCCTGTACCCGCAGAAGAGTGATCAACGGTACGGAAAGCACCTTCTACGTCGAATGCAGAGATGACTGGGAGGAAGTCCTCAGCTAACAGAGGGAGACGTGTCTCCATGTAGAATTCCTCGGTGTCGAAACCGCCATTCAAGGCCTCCAGTGCGGCTGTACGGCCCAGACCGTTAGCAAGGAAGTAATCAGGCTGGTAATCGCCATTTTCCTCTCGGTTTTCATAACCAACCGCCATCTGCCAATCACCACCAGGCAACTCCATGAGGTCCGTCGCCATATTCGCGGTAATCACTCGCTGCGTAAGCTTAGAGTTTTCATAACCCTGAAGCGTCACGTAGTCGATGACAGCCTGATCGGTAACAATACCGAAGATGTTGAGTGGCACGCATTCTGAGTTACCGCTGCTACAGACAATCTCCCCGCTGCCATTGACTTCTAAATCAAGTGCTTCACGGAAATTTTCCTCAACCAGCTGTGTGTTATTGGTCTTGCTGCGGCTCTCACCACGGTTCCAAGACACATCCCAGCGCACGTCACGACCACCGAACTCGAACTCACCCTCTAAACCAAACACCAGCCGAAGCATGTCGGTAGAGCCCTCAGTCCGGCCGCTTTGAGAAAGGTCATCCATCGCCTTATGGAAACCGAACGATGTCGCATCGGGGCCCAAGTTATCCAGCAGTACTTGACGGTCGTCTGGATGCAGGAACGGGTAATCCATTGGCAGGATCAACGTAGCCGAATCGCCACCGAACAGACCGCTCTGATAGAACGGCTGACGGTTGGGGTCAGACGATGAACCGTTGTAGAAGTTCAGCTCGGCGTTTGCACGCAAGTTATCCGAGATTTCGTAGTTGGCGAACATGTTGACCATGTGACGCTCGATTGGAGCACGAATTGAATCGTAATCTTGGAGCAATAGTCCGTCGCCACCAACGAAGTTCAAAATGTTGGCTGTTGGCTCTCCAATATTCATGGCTGTCAAACGGCCATCGGGTCCAAACTGAACGGGGTTGCCATTGGCGTCACGAATCACGTTAAGACCGAATGCATACAGAGGTGTTCCGTTCAATGCGCCACCAGGAGGGCTTGGAATACCTGTGCGCGTTACGATCGGAATGGATCTTCCTGGCGCATAGAAATAACGAGAACCCGTTGAAGCATCGTCCGGATCGTACGTTGTACTCTCGAAATCGTAATAGTAGTTACGAAGGAACTCACGGTCGTTAGCAAGTACCGCGTCGGTTTTGTTGTACTCGTAACCAACAGCGATGTTACCGCGGCCATCAGCAAAATTAGCACCTGCTGTCACGCCAATACGGTGTTCCCATGCATCACTCTCCGCTTCAGCAACACCTGAAGAGATATCGATTTCAAAGCCTTCGAAGTCCTTCTTCATGATGACGTTGATAGTTCCTGCGATCGCGTCTGAACCATAAATCGGTGCACCGTTCGCAGAAATCACGTCGATACGCTCGATCAACGCTGTTGGGAGTGTGTTCAAGTCAACCTGTGAACCCGCCGATGCACCAAATGCAGTTGGCGCATTACCAGACACCGAACGACGACCGTTAATCAGCGTCAGCGTGCGCTGGCTTCCTAGACCGTACAGGTCTGCGAAGGTTTGACCTACGTTACTGCCGCTCGACTCCGCCAAACTGGTGCCCGATGGTGTGACGAGTGGTAGTGAGTTAATGGCATCAGCGGTGTTTACAAAACCACCCTGAGCGATGTACTCCGCATCAACAACGATGTTCGGTGTTGTTTGCTCGAAGCTTGATTTCTGAAGTCGCGTACCGGTAACGACGATCTCTTCGAGTTCGCCAGTCGCCGATTCGTCAGCTTCGTCTTGGGCCAAGGTAACTCCGGGGGACACAAGCGCAACGGCTGTGGCCAACGAGAGCAGTCTACGCTTGCCCGCGTATCGTGACGTAAACATATCAGTGTGCTCCTGATTGACTTTTTTCTAGGATTTAAAGGGTTACACCCTGAGTGAAATGTAAAGGAAAGAGAGCCACTACGCCAATAAATCGTCAAAAACCCGGCAGTTAACCGCAAAATTACCTCCGTAATACCCTATTTTTCCGTTTATAACCGTTCGAAAGCGTCATTTTTAGCGGAACTTCCCGCTGCCTTATCATTATTATGTTCTGCGTCAATTCGGAAAAACGACCCTACATCCATGCATATCCAATTCATCACGACCGGCGGCACCATCGATAAAATCTACTTTGATGCGCTAAGTCAGTTCGAGGTTGGGGACTCACAGGTCAAGGCGATGCTGACCGATGCACTGGTTGACTTCAGCTACGAGGTCACAGCCATCATGAAGAAGGATAGCTTGGACATCACAGATGAAGATCGAGCCACTATCCGTGCTCACATTGAGGGAAGTGATCACAGCCACTTCATCATCACCCATGGCACCGATACGATGCCCGAGACCGCAGTGGCTTTACGAGGCATAAAAAATAAAACAATGGTGCTAACGGGTGCACTGACCCCCGCGCGTTTTCGAACGACTGACGCCGTCTTTAATATTGGGATGGCGGTCGGCGCCGTTCAAACCGCTGCGCCTGGAGTCTATATCGCCATGAGCGGGCAGGTTTTTGAAGCAGGACAGGTTCGGAAAAATCGCGAAGCCAACCGATTTGAGTCAACACTCGACTAGCACAAGGGTTTACAGGTCCCCCTGCAGCCTAGCTAGCTGTCAGTCGTCGTCTCTTTCATGGCGTTATTAGGCCGCGCGCCTCCGACCTCGACGTCCACCCGATGGAGCACCACTTACAGGCAAATCTGGCCAGGCGGGACCGAGCGCATCTGACATGGACTTAGAATTCAGTGGTCGCGGTGGTGTCGAATTCAATGCATCCACCATGGCGGCGAGGTGCTCAGGGGTTGTGCCACAACATCCACCAATAACCGTTGCGCCTGCGTCTCGCGCATAGACTGCGTATTCAGCCATCAACTCAGGGCTTCCGTGAAAGTGAATTTCACCGTCAATGTACTGCGGAATCCCGCAGTTCCCCTTCGCAATGATCGGTAGACCAGCCTCCGCGCTCATCAACTCGACAGTCGAGTCCATCAGTTCTGCAGGGCCAATACCGCAATTCGACCCCATTAGATCCAAGCCTATCTCCCGGGCGAAGGCTGCGTACTCCGTGGGAGTCACGCCCATCATCGATCGCCGCGCGGTATCAAACGTGAGCGTTGCGGCGACAGGTAAGCCCGTGGTCTTTGCTGCTTCGGCAGCCGCTGCGACCTCTTCCTTCGCAGACATGGTCTCAATCCAGAGAACGTCGACCCCACCCTCAGCCAACGCGTAAGCCTGCTCACTAAAGCAGTTGACCGCCTGTTCGTAAGTAAGGTCGCCCATGGGCGCGAAGAGCTCACCTGTAGGTCCCATCGAGCCAGCGACAATCCCCTCATGACCTGACGAATCCGCAAATCGCCGCACGGCTTTTCGCGCAAGTTCTGCCGCTGCTTTGTTGATTTCGTGAACGCGATCTTCGCTTTTATGTAACTTGAGCCTCGGGGCATTCGCACCAAAGCTGTTGGTCAATATCAGGTCCGCACCTGCCTTCAAGAATTCGCCGTGCAGCCAAAGTACTTCCTCAGAACGCTCGACGCACCACAGTTCGGGCGGGTAACCAGCCTCTAGGCCGCGACCAAAAAAATTGGAGCCCGTGGCGCCGTCGGCGACGCACCACCCTTTTTTCCTGATGAGGTCATTAATGGGGTTTGACACTGGAGAAATTCCTGACACAAGCATTTATACCGCGGGCAGATGTTAGATAGTGTTTATTACACAGTCACTACATGACGACAAAACCGTAACTTACGACACCTAGACAGAGGTAGGGAAGACACGAAAAAAGTGTCCCCGAAAATAATGGACTAAAACCGTTGGTCTGTTACGTTCTCATCGTGTCGAATGCCGTTCACTTCAGACAATAATAGTCATAAGGATTCTGAGGTTTTTCTACAGGCGATGATGAGGACCTAAAATGGCAATACCAAACCATAGCCCTTACGTCATTGTCGGTGCCGGCATACACGGATTGAGCACCGCGTATCACCTCGCGCTTCAGCTCAAAGCCACAGGCAAAGGCGACGGACATGACATCATCATCTTAGACAAGTCCGGCATTTGCTCCGGGGCCACGGGGATTGCCTGCGGTGTCATTCGCAATAACTACTATCAGCCGGCCATGCGCGAACTCATGGCGCACTCAGTACGCATTTGGGAGAGCGACCCCGAAACCTACAGCTACCACCCGGTGGGCTATATGCAGATCAGCTGCGAGTCGATGCGCGAGGACGTACGCTCGATTTACGAGCAGCAGCAAGCCATCGATTACGAGTCGACCTTTATTGAGGGCGCTAAAGCCAGCAGCGACTATATGAAAACACTGTTTTCAGACTGGCGTGCGGAAGGCATCACCTCGGTGCTTCACGAAAAACCTGGCGGCTATGCCAACAACTCAAAAGCCATGTATGGCCTCGCGGGTAAAGCTGAAGCACTAGGCGTCAGAATCATCTCAGGTATCGAGGTGACCAGCCTCTCTTCCGACAATTCGGGTGCAATCACCTCAGTGAATACCGACCGTGGGAACATCGCCTGCGACTACGCCGTGATCGCGGCCGGTCCGTGGGTGAGACGGTTCTGGGAGATGCTCGAGCTACCCATGGGAGTTACCATCCGCAACCCCGAGACGGGAGCGCTTGCCCAGGGCATTCCAATGTGGATCTACTGGTCGCTTCAGGAAGGGACCTTGGGGGTTGATCCAAAGCTGCAAGTGACCAATGAAGGACACATGCCCCCCGTGATCCATGTGGATACCGATGCGCCGCTTTACTCAGATGACGACGGCCGACTCATCACGGATAAGATGTGGGGCATCTACTACAAACCCGATTTCCACTTTGGCGGTGTCCAGGGTGGCGCCGCGCCCTTTATCGTTGATAAAGCCGCAGCTGACGTCTCCGTCGACCCTTACGGTCCAGCGTCACCCGAATTCATTGTGGGGCCAGAATTCGCTGAGATGTGGGTATCTGCACTTGCGCACTGCCAAGAGCGGTTCTCCGGCACACTACCAAAATTCAAGCGCGAGCCCTCTGGCGGCATCGGCGCTTTCACGCCGGATAGTTTCCCCGTCTTCGACGCCATGCGCGAAAACTGCTTCGTTCTTGCGGATTCCAACCATGGTTACAAAATGATTGGCGTTGGCGACTTGGTAGCCCGAACAATCTGCGGAGAGCCGCAGTCTTTATTGCGACCCTTTAGGTTCTCGCGCTACGAAGAAGGCGATTTGCACCCGGTATCCAACAGCCCATTCCCCTGGAGCTGACCCGCTGTGGGGTTAGAAAAAGGGATTGGGGAAATTGCCACGCGGGCGTACACTGCGCGCCCGATGACATTGATCGACGTTATCTCTAGGTAAGCCATGTCCACACTAGACCTTATCCATTCTTCGAACGACAGTGGTATCGAGTCGGCAGAAGCCTCAACGGCGTATCCAAAGACCGGCTTGCCCAACACCCATTACACCGATCTCAGCACTTGGCAGAAAGAACGCGACCACGTCGTTGCCAAGACCTGGGCAGGACTCGGTTTTGGTGCCGATATTCAGGAGGCTGGGTGTGTTTATCCTGTGAATTTCATGGGGCTGCCACTCTTGATGGTTCGCGACACCGAGGGTGTTGCGCGCGTATTCCACAATGTCTGTAGCCACCGGGGCATGACACTGGTCGCCGAGAAGGGCTCGGCAGGCATGGTGATTCGGTGTCCCTACCACCGCTGGGGCTATGGCCTTTCCGGAGAATTGAAAGCGACGCCGAATATTGGCGGCATGGGTGTTCACAACATCGAAGGGTTCGACTGTAGCCAGCACGGATTGAAGGAAGTGCGCTCTGAAGAGTTGATGGGGATTGTCTTCATCAATTTATCGGGTGAAGCACCGGCGCTGTCCGAGCATCTTGACCCCATCCTCACTCGCTGGGAAGCACTGGCAGGAAAGGACTTTACCAACCGGCTGGTGAGCGACACGGGGCCGTATGGTTCGATGGAGCTATCAGTCGAAAGCAACTACAAGCTTGCGATCGAAAACTACTGCGAGTCGTATCACTTGCCGTTTGTTCATCCGGATCTCAATACCTACTCACCACTCGATGAGCACTACAACCTGATTGTCGACCCCATTTCGGCGGGCCAAGGTACGCACGTCTACGACCTCACGCGCGGGGCATCAACGCCATTACCTGTGTTTGCCAACTGGGACGATTCACGCGTCAAAACGGCAGAGTACTTATCGCTCTATCCCAATGTGCTTTTAGGCATTCAAGCTGATCACTTCTTTGCGATCTTGCTGATGCCAGAGTCACCGGAAACAACGACCGAGCGCCTGCAATTCTTGTACTCGAGCGAAGAGGCATTGACAGACGTATACGCCGAACGCCGGCAAAGTCTTCATGAGGCGTGGAATCTGGTGTTCTCCGAGGACGTGTCGGTAGTCGAAGGTATGCAGCGCGGCCGTGCATCGCCAGGATTCACAGGAGGTGTGTTCTCGCCATTGATGGATATCCCAACCGCTCATTTTCACGGCTGGTTTGCGGATCGATACAGCGTGAGTCAGGCCTGAGAGGAAGTCTCTAAGCCCTTCTCTGCAAGTGCTTCCTCCAAGGCAGGTTTATCGCGACTTCGCGACAATAAAAAAGGGAGCAATCGCTCCCTTTTTTGTCGACACGAGCAGCGTTATAGATCAGTCGTCATCCAAAGCACGATCGATATTCATGACCAACAACTTGGCATGCGCTTGAGAGACGCGATCGCCTCGGCGCTTACTTGCTAATTGATCACGGAGTTCTGACAGCGTCAGAACGGCGAGTGCTTGCGCTGTGCTGTGATACTTAGCCGCACCCTTTTCGCTCGCCATCATGGCTAGCCGATCGACGTACTCTGCCTGCAGATTGCGCCGGAAGCTATTAACGCTGCCTTTTGCATCCGCTTCGAATACCGCATCGGTCAGGTCGTCGAAGACTTCGACCAGGGGATACTTGTTTCCATACAGTTCGGTGTCCGTGATTCGTTTAAGCACCGTTGGATGGAGCAAGTGATCAAGGACTCGCTGCTGAGCCGATAGAACAGCGCGGTGAACTTTTGGATCCTCAGTCGTCCCGCCGTGCTCAAACCCACGTCGCTCAGGCGCTGCCTGACGCCATAGCCCGCCATCAACGTCAAACGCATCGGGACCGAACAGTTGCTCAGCGAGCGTTGCCATGGCCTCTTTCTGTCGGTCTCGCTCAACCGGAATAAAAGGCTCCGTCGCACCTTCTTGACCAACGACCGCTCGATCGACATAGACGCCACCAACCCAGCGCGAAATGACGCCAGCGTTAAGACCCCAGAAACGAACCAATAAGGCAACGCCATCGACAACATCTTCGTAGGAGTCACCCTCATCCGGTGTCCAGTCAGCCGTCTTATTCAGCGCGTCATGCATGATTCGCATCTGATTCGATGCATAGGCAATGGAGTCCGAGCTGTTGTCGTAAATGTTGACCCTGGGGTCTATGCCGGTTCCGGGGCGACGCATATCGTCGGCGTCGTTCCCGAATGCTAGTGCAGGTTCTGACGAGCGTGTAGCGATAGCCTCGAGTCTTGCCGCTTCAGCGTCCGCATCATCCAAACCGGGTGAATACGCATACTCGATATACCAGTCGTCATAGGGACCGGGGGCAATTGTATAAAACAGTGTTTGATCTTCTCGGTTTGGCGCGTAGTTGACGGCAGGATAGTCCATCACCGAGCCCGAGATGATGCCCGACTCAAGTACCGCTGGGTCCTCGAGCTCCTCAGGTGACAGCAACTGAGTCGCCTTCATGTTGTGGTTCATCCCAAGGGTATGACCGAGCTCGTGAAGGATGAGGTAGTACATACGGTCGCGCTTGAGCTGCTCTTCGATCGGCGCGTCGCCGCCCGTCATCTGAAGCGCAATCTCTGCCATCAAACCGCCTTCGGCGATCGTTCGACCAACCGAGCAGAGCCGCGCATCGTGGCCATCAATCATCATTGGCTCGACCGCCTCCCCCTGAATGAGCTCACGCGTCAATTTGGAGCGGTTCAAGAAGGAGTACTCGAGCATGATATCCGCGCCCAGCAACTGTCCCGTGCGAGGGTTGGAAAAGCTCGGACCGTAGCCACCAAACGGTGGTCGTGGCGATGACGTCCAGCGAAGCACGTTGTAACGAATGTCGCCCGCATCCCAATCTGCATCATCAGGCTGCACTTTGACCGCCATTGCGTTGCTAAAGCCGGCATGCTCGAACGCCTTGTTCCACTCCAGTGCCGCGTCACGGATCAGGTCACGCCACTCAACGGGCGTTGTGTTTTCGATCCACCAGGTGATGGGCTCAATAGGATCAGAAATCTCAGCTGATGGGTCTTGCTTGACTAGGTGCCAACGCTCTAGCAGATCGCGGTAAGGCGCTGAATCAGTCGAGGTAAGGTCGGTCACCTGCACGTTAAACGATCCGAGTCGTGCATCGGCAAATCGGGGCTGATAATCGTTTTCGGGCACCGCAATCAAGGTGTGCAGCACCGTGATCGACACATTGCGCGCATCAGTCACCGCATCGCTGCCACCGTTTTTCGGCGCCGGATTATTAAAGACGTACTCGACTTCCACAGCCGAGTTTTCAGGATAATTTTTCAGCGCAAGGATCTGACTCTTCTCGGAGTCCATTTTACCCACTCGGAACCGATCGCTCTCTTCATCATCTCCACCTCGGCTGCGAACCACGCTGGCAAAGGTTTCGGATAGGAACAGCGAGTCCGCATCGATCAGAATATCTCCTGACGCCTCGTCTTGGGCAGCAATGGGTAAGACCGCAAGCACCGCTCGAGAAATGTTCTTATCAGACGCGCGGGAAATCGCGTTGTCAGGGTCGAAATAGTAAGCCGTGTTCTGGCGAACAAACTCGACTTTGTCGAATCGGCGCTCAATGGTGAAAATAAACTGGTCACCATACGATCCCGTGAATGCACCGGCATCAACCACGCCATTCATGGTGTGCTTGAAGTAGATAAATTCCTTGTTGATCTGATCGCCTGCGATCAGCATTTTGGTCGCACCCGTCTTGGGGTCTCTGAATAGCGTGAAAAGACCGTCGAACCGATCGGTATCTTCTGTCAGGTCAGCGATGGTTTTTGGTTTTTCTTCTTTTTCCTCAGCTTCGCCATCATCTGAAGAATCCGGGGCCTCTTCTGCCGCAGGCGCGGTCTCTTTGGCCTCGGGCGCAGAAGGCGCATCCTCGGCAAAAACAGGTGTAGAGAGTGTGAATGTCAGAGGAAGCACCAGCAGCAACTTCCAAAGATCGATAGGCTTCATTTTCTTTCCTTTTTTGAGTAGCGTGAGTGTCGAGCGAACTACGTGAACAAAGCCCCCTCTAAGCGCTCAACGGGGCGACTCAAGATACTCCCAGCCACCACCAGAAATCAAAGAAATCCGCTCAAATGCATCACGAACGCATCGCTTAAAACACCACAAGAGCAGTACACTGCGGGCCTCAGTCACCGAGAACTCATTGATGCCAAGCCTTTATCCACCCGTAGAGCCCTATCGAACCGGATACTTGTCGGTAGGTGATGGTCACTCAATCTATTTTGAAGAGAGCGGGAATCCTGAAGGTAAGCCCTGCGTCTTTGTACATGGCGGCCCGGGTGGGGGATCGTCACCCACAGCAAGGCAGTTCTTTGATCCCGAGCGCTATCGCATTGTTCTCTTTGACCAGCGCGGCTGCGGTCACTCAACCCCGCATGCATCATTGGAAGCGAATACGACCTGGCATCTAATTGCGGATATGGAACAACTGCGCGAGGAACTTGCCATCGAGCAATGGTTGGTTTTCGGCGGATCGTGGGGCAGCACGCTCAGTCTTGCCTACGCGCAAAAACATCCTGACCGGGTCACCGAACTGGTACTCCGAGGTATATTCCTACTCCGTCCGGAGGAGATACGCTGGTTCTACCAAGAAGGTGCGAGCTCGCTGTATCCGGACACCTGGCAAAACTATCTGGCACCGATTCCAGAAGATGAGCGATCGGATCTCGTCACCGCCTTCCACAAGCGTCTGATTAGCGACGACGAAACCATACGCCTTGCTGCAGCCCGTGCCTGGTCAGTCTGGGAAGCATCCACCAGCTTCCTGCATCAGAACGCTGATTTCATGGAAAAATTAGACGCGCCTGAGGCTGCACTGGCAATGGCACGCATCGAGTGTCATTACTTCGTGAATGGCGGATTTTTCGATTCGCCCAATCAGTTACTCGAGAACATCGACGCCATTCGTCATATACCTACCGAGATCGTTCAGGGCCGTTATGACGTTGTTTGTCCACCCACAACGGCCTGGGAACTGCATCGAGCTTGGCCCGAAGCGAACTTCCACATGATTGCGAATGCCGGGCACTCTGCTTTCGATCCGGCCAACGCCAGTGCATTAGTCGCGGCGACCGATCGATTTTCAGGTGCTTACTAAGGTGCTTAGAAACTCGGCTTGATCGCTCTAACAGCAATGAAACTTTTGATGAACTGATCGATGGGCTCACTGCCGCCCCAATCATCTTCATATAAGCCGGCAATCAAAAAACCAGCATCGAGCTGACCACCCAATTGATCCCCCAGCGAGTGCACAAACTCAATGGGGGCGTCCGACCCAAACCAGGTCTCGCGCTCTTCATCGCTGAGCTTCAAATCAGAGTGAGGCATAGAAAACTTCAATTGAAACGTACCCTGCTTTTCAAGATCGGGATCGAAAAGTCCGTGAATGGGCTTCACAAAACCACTGACGATAGAGCCACCCGGACGTAAGACACGGTAGGCCTCTCGCCATACGGGCTTAATATCCTCGGCAAAGCAGTTAGAGCATGGATGAAAAATAAAATCGAACGCGCCGTCTTCAAAACACGACAAATCAGCCATGTCGCCCTGAATAGTCTCAAGCTCGAGGCCATCGCGATCAGCCACCATCCGGTCCTGTAACAACTGCTTCTCGGAGGCATCAAAAACGGTCACGTCGGCACCGGCGGCGGCCAGGATAGGACCCTGCTGCCCCCCGCCTGATGCGAGGCAAAGCACGCGGCAAGATGTCAGTGATGGAAACCATGGCGCCGGCACCGGAAGCGATGGCGTGAGCACCAACTGCCAGTCGCCGTCTCTCGCTTTCGCAATAGCTTCACTACTGACAGGGACCGTCCAGCGATTGCCCGACTCAACCAGCCGGTCCCAGGCGCGCTGATTAAAATCAAAAACGCTCATCTGATAGTTCCAAGTGCAGTTGAAGCGGGAAGGCTCATCGATAGCGTAAGTTGTCGCGACTCAGTTCGCTGACACGGCTTACACCCATCAAGCGCATGTCACGCTCTATCTCAGCCTTCAGGTTCCCCAGTGCACGCTCCACTCCGAGCTGTCCTGCTGCAGCCAACGCATAAAGATACAGGCGACCGCCAGAAACCGCCTTCGCGCCAACCGATAGGGCCTTAAGGACATGTGTTCCTCGCTGAATACCGCCCTCACAAACGACGTCAATTTGATCGCCCACCGCGTCACAAATTTCGGCTAATTGATCGAAGGGTGCGCGCGAACCATCCAGCTGTCGCCCGCCGTGATTCGACACC